>Ga0105239_10005337_pt1 | contig 15079 bp, 16 predicted proteins | sample KBSC44metaG_FD_92761 | JGI IMG/M metagenome (GOLD analysis project Ga0105239, IMG submission 92761) | Corn rhizosphere microbial communities from Kellogg Biological Station, Michigan, USA - KBS C4-4 metaG | ecosystem: Host-associated > Plants > Roots > Rhizosphere > Soil | place: Michigan, USA...
GATGTCTCTCCCGAAGTGCGTCTTTGATCATGGATATTGCCGTCCCTTCTGAATTTAATTCTAATGCACTGTTATCTGATTTCGCAATTCAGTTGCAGTAAAATAATTGCCGGATCTCTAATGACTGTTCAAGTTCACCCACACCGATGGCACAGTCACTATCGAACGACACTCTAGTCTTAAATTTCATTGTTTGTTTCTTGTAAACTGAATTGGAATTTACCGTAATATTTATGTGGATTAGGAAGCAATTTTTGGGTCGTATTATGTGCTCAAAGTTATTGCTCGTGCTAACACGAGAATCTATGGATGACGGATAACTCTATGTTATATATGTTTCCTATTTGAAGCTGGTCATGTAAATGGCTACGTGTGCCCGTGATGTTTGATGGCTCTCTAAAAGACAATCTTCTGACTTCTTGGACACATGTATTATCTCCCGGGTTAAGAACTTTATCCTAGACTTGTTGATTTGACGTTTGGATTGCACCAATGATCCTAGATAGAGAATTACTCTACAATCGTCCTACCAGATTTTTGTTTATTCTACCCCCCTGAATTGGCCTCCCCACACGGTAGTCCTAAAGGGTCCCCATGGAGAGGAATTGTACCTGATCGGGGAAAGGGCATTTCCTAGGGTCCATCAAAGGTTAACCACACAACTCTCTACATCCTCCTCCTCGCAACTCTCATTTGGTAGAGACTTTGATCTGTATTCAGACAAAGATGTCTCATACTCCCATATCGTAGTCTCAAACTGCGGTATTTCGAATCTTGTTGCTTCTCGAATCCAGAGCGCCTCCGCATTTTTGAGTTGCTTAAACCACTGCTGCAGAGTCACATCTTTCCCATGAAACCTCAGACATAGGTTTCTATACTTCCCGTCCTGGAAGACTAGCCCCGCTCGGGATGCCTTGTGCTTCCAGTCTGGATGCGCATCCTCGAGTAAATACCGCAGTTCTGCAGTCAGCTGGTTAATATAGTTGAAAAAGGCGTATTCAGAGTCTGGTCCTCCGTAATGGCTCCAAATCAGCTCGTCTGCATGAACATCTACCATGTTGCGCCGGACAGGAAATAAAATAAAATTTCACTCACAGCTCAAAAATTCCGAGTTTGATATGGATGTGGGTAGAGGCATGAGCCGATCAAATCGCTCCTCCTGCAGGATGCATAGTCTAAGGTAGGAGGAATAGACGATGGATGTCGATTCCTGTAGAGCCCAGAGCGTGTCTTGTATAGGTGCTGGAAATTTCGTGAGCGTTGCGGCTGGCAAGGCAGCAACTTTGGGGACTTTGGTGGGATCGTGGGAGTGTGGTGGGTCGAGGAAAAGGCCGTCTGGAGTAGGCTTAATTGTAGTTTGAGCTTGATCTTTAATGCTCCCAAACATGATCCTTCATGCATCAGATACTTGGGGAGAGGGCTCGGAAAATCATTTATCAGATACCCATTAGAATACCTATAAGGTGAGGGTTCACTTCGAGTGGAGGTAGAGAAAAATATAGATTGGAGTTCTCTACATGGTATAGGGGGCTCGGGCGGATACTTAATGGCAAGACTAGACTTGAAGCAAGGTACAGATGTTTTTTAGCAATCCGAGGTTTCGCAATTCTGAATTCGGCAATGCTTCAAAAGAATGAGTTCCAGAACAAACCGCTAAGCTATTGTCAAGGTCCGACGACCAAAATCACCTGATTGTGGTGAGACCGTTGAATGAGCCTTAAAGTAACCTGGCGTAACTTGGACATACAAGATCTTCTGGGTCTTAAATCATTTCAACTGATTCTGGATCGAAGCGCAGAATCCAGAACACCTTCGAGTTACCTCAATAGAAGTCAATATTTTGTCCTTTCTCAAAGCACTTTCACTCTCTTTCGCCCAAATACGGTACCAGTATCCCCACAGTTTCAATTTGTTCTATGCTCTCAGTTTCAGGAACAGAATCCGCCGTCAATGGGATAAGCAGCGCCCGTAATAAACTTGCTGTCGTCCCCCAATAAGTACGCGACCAATGCCGCAATCTCCCTTGGCTCGGCCATCCTCTTGAATAATTGAGGAATGTTTTCTGCTTTAAGCTCCATAGTTTCGTTGATGTCCTTGACCATCTGTGTGTCAACAAGGCCGCTATGGGCTGTTAGCGATTCTCAGATACCCAAAGCATCACTCTACTGCACGAAGATTCAACGTACGGACAAACCGCATTTACTCTGATACCCTCACTCGCCTTCTCCTGTGCCGCAGTGCGGGTCAATCCGATGATGCCAAACTTGGATGACACATAAGCACTAGCTCCGCCAAAGCCACGAAGACCGGCAACGCTTGATATATTGACTATGCTTCCACCGTGCTCGATAGAACGAAGTTGGGCACGCAGACAGTTGAAGACGCCACAGAGATTGACGTCCATGACTTTACGCCAGTCATCATTGGTGTATTCGACTATTTTCTTTCCAAACACGCCAGAAACACCTATCCTTGCCTTAAAAGCCGTCCGACAGCCAATTCAGATGTTTCGGTAGTACGTACCAGCATTATTCACGCAGCTATCAATCTTTCCAAACTGTTCTTTTACGCTTTTAATCCACTCGTCCACCATATCGGAGTTGGAAACATCAACCAAGGCATATGTGACATTGATATCGGGAAAAGCAGCTGCGATGCTCTCTTCCGCCTTTACAAGATCGTCCTCCAAGACATCTGCGAGGCAGACGGTGGCTCCGCGCTCGGCAAGGTATCGTGCTGTTGCGAGGCCGATGCCGCGAGCCCCGCCCGTGATTGTGACTACATTACCTTGAAAGGGCTTCATAACAACCAGGTTGGATGTATGATTCGCTTCCTATAGATTGGAATAGAAAATGGGATTTGATATTTTACGGTACTGTAGGATGCATCGATGTGCAGAACCAACCTTGTTCATTGGTCATAGTTTGAATTTATGTCTTCTTTCCTTGCTGATCTAAGGTGATGGAAGTTGCACAGTCGGGTTGTGATCTCGTGAGGATGGTATGTAGTCATGAAACTGATCTCACCTTTGCAATTGGCTGGGAAAGTCTCTTCAACTAATGTAATATGCTTCCAGCCCCCCTCCGAAGCTATTTCGTAATCAAGTAGGCGATCATACCACCCTTACATATACGAGTTACGGTTTAGTCCGAGGAAGAAGCCACAGTTTTGGACTACGTTAGATGCGCAAATATACCACATGTTGACTCATTAGAATTCACAAACACATGCTATCGACACTTTATTCTATCCCCTTCCACAAAGCCTACTTCATCGTTCAACCAAATTGATTCAACATTCAAACTCCCCGAGAGCAGACCATTCCATCCGGTAGTTTGGTATCTTATTTAAACGGACACCGAATATGACACCGCGACCGTTAACATCGTTTCTCTCCATTAGCCCACTCGAGCCTGTCATGGTTTTCTCCACCACGGAAGATGCCGAAAACTTCAGAAGAGATTGTATGGTCGGTCGAATTCTTCACATAAACGAGCATGGAAACTGGGTATTCGTACCTCTACCTCAAGGGCTCGTTAGAGTATATACTGCGAAGGCAGGCGATGTGGGTTATGAGTTCTACACCCACGAACAGGCGAAAACATTCAATCATTCTATAAAAGAAGTTGGCACGATATATAATAGTTCCTCTAACAGAAATTTGAGTAAGAGAGTGTACTTGGGAAGAAAAATACTCAAATAGGCGGTTACTGACAAAGTGTTCTTGTTCTATTGTGTAGATACTTGAATCTTTGCTAGCGTGTGAGAGAGTAAGGCAATGGTGGAAGGACATAGATTGTGCAACAATATTCCAAGAACAGGTAGAGGAAGCTACGAAAGCTGTGGGGGGAAATTTGAGAAATTCTTTGTACAGACAATCATACCATTTCGTGATGCATCAAGCCGGTGCTTGCCGCTCACAGCGCCACTAATCGTCATGGAGCTTCAGCAAAAACCAGCTTTCCGAGAGACCATTCAAACATAAACGGCAGGTGTATTCAGCTCTCTAACTTTCACAGGCCGCTTAGTGAGAATTCTTTATTACATAAAATTTTAGAGCTTGCAAGTCCGGTATGTTGAGAAGAGTCTTACTCGGTAAGCTCCGCCGAAAGTATTATACCCCGCCCTTTCATCAATCCATATGTGGAATAGAGTTTCGAACTTTATGTTATTCCTGCTCTCTATGGGCGCACTCATGCTCATAAGATTCAATCTAATCCATCGTGAAGTGAACATATGTTATTGCTCCTCCCACGCTACTTGTAGACAGCTGGGAAGCTTTTCTCATCGTAAACCCGACGCGACATAAATATGCCTGAACGGTCTAGTCAACTCGCTCAACAGTTCTTCGGTCACACACCTAATAAACAGTCGGGGTTGTGGTATGGCCATCTTTATCCGAGGGCAGCCTTACCTGAAAACGGCGGAGACAGGGCGAACATGGTGTCTGGCGCCGCTCTGGGAATCGTAGCGGCAGCCCTGTTTGTTCTTGCTCTCATAGCTGCGTGAGTTACTCCTCCAGTACCGTCTAATGGCCCGGCTAGCTAATGAGGGGAAAGCTTTGCAACCTATCGACAACACGGTGATGATGAGATTGACTCCGATTCCACTTGGCAGGAAGATCCCGAAATCGCTAGTGATATGATAGCTACAGTGCATCGAAAGCGGCTGAAGAAGCTCGATGAACTCGCACCAACACAATCGCTGCATGATTGGAGGACTACGAAGGGTGTCCAGCACGTGCAAACTTTTGCCACGGTGTCTAATACGTTGATTTGATATGTCTACCCTCTCTCCACCGCAGAGAACGCCAAGCTAATTATCAGTGTACTGCTGTTTGTCTAGACCTCATTGAAGAGAAAGAGCTCATTCGTGAGCTACATTGTGGCCATGTCTATCATTCCTACTGTCTGGATCTTTGGATCGAAAGGAGTCATCATGACTGTCCACTGTGCAAATATGATATTCTTGGCCTGCAGACCGATTTAAATCCGCACATAGGTGGTACTGCGCACGGTTATGCCACTATAGAACCCACGCATACTGTTCTCGCATCTAACGCGTAGCCGACTCTGGTCGCTTCTAATACAGTGCTTCAATAGGACTAGATGGAAGGGAAAGATTGATTGAGTTGCTAAGTGTGAACTTCACTTTTGCTCCGGATCTACTTCATATCAATGCCGTAGTTATTCAGGTAAGTGCCTAGTTTACTGCAATTGTACGACATAGTGCATACCGGCTGTCGTGATACTCGAATGGCCTCCTCGAGATCGTCCAAGCTCCCCGTCTGCCCAAATTGTATTGCAAGCATGTTTCCGAGGTCGCTAGGTCAGCCTACCGATCAAGATGGTCAGGCGGTGTGCGGCGAGGCGATGAAAGTGAACACCGTTCGCGCAGTTCCAGACCTGAAAGAATCATTCTCGAACCTCTTCGTCCCTAGGCACCTGGTGCAAAAGAAACTTGTGCTCGAGATTGTTCAGGCAGACTGTCAGGTTAGGATGGTCGGTTTGGTGGACCTCCGCCGTCTATCGTGCTATCTGGATAGACTCCTCAAATATATGAGCACACTGTTCCCTTGGATGTGTCCTGAGACCTGTCTCGACCGTCCTTGGATCTCCTCCGCTGAAAGGCTGCCATCTTCGTAAATGAAGAAGTCGATGTACTTCGCAGATACTCACTCAAAGTAAATATTGCGCACCTAGACCATTTCATCCCACAAGGGAGTTCTTTGTAAATGCCAATCGTTCATAACTTCATCCTTGTCACTATCTTCCTCTGCATGTTCTTTTGCAGTTCCGGTGGGGATAATCTTATCCGTTTCACTGATGCAGATCACCATAGCTGAGCCGCATGTAACCTCTTGACGCGCTAACACTGCTGCCAGTGAGCCAGTTTTGTTGCTCACGTCTCCTGCCTCTGAGATGCGATCGGCACCAATGATGACTAGGTCAACATCACTGCTCAATATACCTACGGAGGCATCTGTGCCAATGACGATACGTAATCGCTCGTGGATCATTGGGCCATTGGCTTGATGCTCATGGCGACGTCCAGCTTCGTCTACTAGCGTCTTCGCAAAACTTATTCCCTCAAAAAGGGGACGGGATTCGAGGACTCGAAGTTCGACTTGGCGGGCTGGGTTAGCGAGGCTATATAGTATCGCCGCTCTGACTGTTAAGAGGAGCTCATCGTGAGGATATTAATACATCTCTTGTTCTGCTTGGAAGCGAAGTTGTCTTGCCTGCCCACATTCATTGTCGTTCCTCATACCAGTTCCTACATTCGACTAGGATGTGTCGTACGGTCTGGCGTTCGTAGCCACATTCACATTGGTGGATGTCGGCCTTGTTGATAGCATGAAAGTAGCCGCTCCCATTTAGCCTGCATGGTCTGTTGGATGATGATTAACTACCACCGTTTTGTATAGAACGAGCGTCTAGGTACAGTTTGAGAGCCCAAGTCCAGGTGGCTGCCGTGCCTATGATATTATCCCATTGAATGAGCCAGGTACAGCCTTCTGCAGAATCTTTGGATTGCCTTGAAGAAAACGAAGTTGACTACCAATAGTCCTAGCTAGGGTAGTGAGTGTATATGTAGTGCTTGTGTGGACTGTGGACTGCGGTGGACTGGATCCTCAGCCCTGCTACTGTAAGGCAGCCTGCAAATTAGGGCGCGGGCTGGACCGGTGGTTTATATTTTTCGTCTCTCCGCTATTAATATGAAAGGCATGGCATGAGCTGGGGAGTGAGAGCAGAGACCCGTCGGTCTCAATGATGAGATCGTAGTGGAGACTACTCGAATATTTACTTAATGAGAGGTTAACACTGACGCAAGGCATCCAGTACAATTCCTCAGTCACCTCAAGGTTGCAATAGAGTTCATGCCGAGTCTTGCTGTCGCTTGATAAGTCTTGGAGCCCAATATATAGCCTCGTTACACAATATATCGGACACGATTAGTTACAGTGCATGTGGTAACCATGCGAGTTTACGCCTCAAATGGAATGTGCGAACGAGTTGTACCACCATTTCGCGGTAGCCTAAGTGGAAAGGGATCGGGTTTTGCAAAACTGTGGCGTGGGATGACTCTTCCAGGACAACTTACATCAGTGACAGCTTGTTCTCAGAAAATTCCATGACATCAAGATGTACTTAAGTCTGAGCGGAATTATGATGCAACTTCACTTTCCCAATGAGCATCGTAGTCGACGGGATCTTTGTCGGCAGAATTACCATTATCCTGGTATTGTTTGGAAAGGAGAAGAACTACGGAGGAATTTTCAGGGCCACTGACGGGAGGCGATACAAGTGGCGGCATTTTCAATCTTGCTTTGCGGGAGGGTGAACTCGCGTGACAGAAATATTGAATACCTAGCATTTGCCTGGCCGGATGAAAATGAGCGAATTGCAGATAGAATTGGTTATGCCTGAACAAGACAAGATTCTGGATGTGAAGCATACTTTGATGCAACCTGGCTTGCGAGCGTCTGCTTGGCTGATGCTAGGGTATACCATAGGGCTTGGTTCTTGTGTTGTTGTTGGTCTAGACGGAAGATCTTTTTCTTTGACACTGCCCTCGTGCTATCGGCTATCTTCTTATCACGCTCTGCCCCCAAGAACTTAGCCCATGCGAAACAAAGGCCTCGGATCTTGGAGTGAACTTGCGGATCTTCAAGGTCTTTGCAAATTTCTCTCTGACCTCCAATCTATCTACGTAATAATCTAGTGCGCTATCCAATGGTTGTGGAAACTCCGGATCTGTAGACAGGTCTAAAGGTTCCAACTTCTCAGCACCAGCAGGGCACTATCCCGCCATGTCTGAACCTTGGTAGTGTGGCAGTGTATTTTGTACTTGGGATGAGGTTTAAAGAAATGCGCCTAGGAGACCTGGGAGGTCGAGATTGAAAAAGCGTGTAGCAGCTTACGGCCTACAGGTAGACAACTACAACGCACTATATAATACCTAAGTAGTGAGTCATACGAAAGTCTAAGCTCCATGACATGTCGATCTCGTAGGATTGTGGGATGAAAAGGCAACCATAAAAGTTTAACAAAGCCAACTCTAACTAAGATCCACTCATGTCAGCGTACACCATTATCCTGGAACCACTAACTTCCTTTCTGCAAGGACTACTCTGTTTTTTATAGTGGGAAGAAACTAACTTACGGCCCTCTAACACATTGGATTATATGAGATCCTATTGCAGACGTACAGCGTTAGCCCTCTCATTGTACATCTTCCAACTTTATCGATATTATCATTCTCAGGCTTGGGCACGTGAAGAAGCCGGGGAGACACACGATATACGCCCCCACCGATACCCAATACAGTCTTCACGTTTATTAAGTTCTCATCCTAACTAGAAGACTTTTTCGTGAGATTCTACCCAAAATAAACTATCCTGCGCTGTAGGTTCCGGCTCTACCCGGGCCTCCACGATCAACCTTTGCAAATAAATTGTCAAGGGATATGACAATCTGTCGTACGATTTCAGTTGAATCTCGTGGGCTCTATCACTTGTCCAACTGGTAGACAAATATGGCGGAGTCAACTGCAGTATCGTCTACCAAAACTTACATTGTTGGGATATCTGGACCTTCATCATCCGGAAAAACGACTCTGGCCAGCCTCCTACAACGAGTGTGTAACGTCAAAGCCGCGGATGACCGTTACTCTGTGTGCCTGTATATTCTTCACGAGGATGATTACTATAAAGCTAGTACGGAGTGCGTCATCTTAAATCCTCGTCTTCCCTAATATCCCCCAAACCCTCTCCTATAGGCTCTACCTAACACACTTTCCCTCCAGGATTCCACAGGTGACCTTGCCGTCAGCGGAGTATGGGGTGCGCAGACTGCGGGATTGGGACTGCATCGAGTCCCTTGATCTCGATCTGCTAGAGTCAACACTGCGCTGCGTCAAGCAGAATGGCACACTTCGTCCGCACATGGTCAATAAAGCAGCCTTCAACGAAGTTGACGAGTCTGACGTGCCGCCAGATGCACTGGGCAAGTTTCAGACGGCATGGCAGACCTGGTTAGAGAATTCAATTGCCCGTTCATTGCCTTCAAAGACTGGGGAACAATCGCCTCCAATGAATATACGCGTGTTTATCCTGGAGGGTTTCTTCCTCTATCCGGGGGATCCGGAAACTGGGATAAACGACGCTCTACATATGCAGCTATACAAATTGACAAGGGCGACGCTAGACATGAGGCTATTCCTACTTGCTTCGAAAGACCAGGTCATAATGCGACGAGCTCAGCGAATGAGTTGCATGACATTGAAAGACTTCCCTACGGACCCTCCTGGCTATGTGGAGCATGTGGTCTGGCCAAACTACCAGCGTGAGCACTCTTGGATGTTCATAAACGGTGACGTTGCGGGTATGGTAATTGACCAGAATCGTGTACGCGACCAAGCAGTCATGGTTTGCCCCGGTAAAGGCCAGAGTAACATGGGTAACATCCTCATGTGGGCGCTGGAGAGGATTGTGGACATGCTTAGCACCGGCTTTCAGGAAGATTTCAGGAAGAAACCGCAACAGCAGAGCTGACTCTTGAAGCTCCTCTCAAGTCAATGACAGCAGCTTTGAAATGGTATCATTAGATTGAATATCTTCTGATCGCGAAGCGGTCGCTCACTATTCAAGCCATTAATTTCTCCGAGTTGGCGCCGATAATGGTGTTGAAAAATCAAGACATCTACACGTAGATGAAATATGAAGCACAATAGATCCTCACCACAGGGATATCTGACTGGGTGTGGCAGACAAGGTGTCACCGTCATAAGTTGTAGTGCCACAATCATCCCACGAAAAGTTATTGACACTCCCCATCCCCAGCCACTGCGACGTTAGTATCTCTGCAGCTGGACTCAGGTTCCAAACCGTGCCATTCTCCGGTTATGGGAATGCGGAATGCTCAGCATTGCTGTCCGGCACTAGCTAAGTTGTTGGCTGAGGGAACTCAAAACAATCTTCACTGTGCCAAAGCGCTTCTGTTACTTGAATGGATCAAAAGTTAGCTCGAAGGCTGCTTGGAATGTGAGGGTGGGGCGGTTGGGAGCCTGAGGCGGACATGGCTTTTTGAAGCCTGGTATGGTGGTTGGTGAAAGGAAACCTTCATCTCCTAGAGGGTGAAATAGAGATTCAGGTGAGCTCTCCTCGCGATCGTGGGTGTTGGTATTGAAAGGGTCGAGTCCCGAACACCTGAAGATGTTGTCGATGGAGCATTTGGACCTTAACTCTGCTGCGTGCTTACGATCTCGTTGCGCGATTTCTGCACATAGTTGCTTATGCAGGACCTGTATACAACTCATCAGTGAATTCTGCTGACGACCTAATTGTTCAGCGTACCTGAAATATCCAACGACAATTTCAGCAAATATCCTATGCGGATCTGGGGGGAGCACTTACACCGTCAATGTCTGTGGAGAGACTTTTGATTGCCTCAGCCTGTATGTACAGGCAGTGCCACTTTGTATGCATTTCGCACATGGTTTATCGCCGTTGCACTAAGACACGATATTAGTCGAATGACATCGGAATATTCAATACATGAAGCCTACTTTGCTTTCTTGATTTTGCAGCGGTTACACGCGCGTGTAACCCGCGATCTAGGTTTTACAACATAGGATGAAGGGCTATGATGGATAGGCATTGGGATTCCACAATGATACTCAGTTGTTGTGTCGACAAGAACCGAAGTAGGTGCGGCTAGTTTGCTGCAGAGCAATGCATTTGATTTGAGAAGTTCGACTGTTTCCTGCCCATATATCATAAAATAGACTTTACCTGTTGTAGAGCCGTGTATTCATAAATTGCGAACCCAGTCAGTTACACCGAAGAACTTTACCCGGGTCGTAGATCAAGAACCAATCAAGAACCAATCAAGAAATGGGGAGAATTATACGACCGTCGCATGCGTCTGGGTGGCGTGACTTGATGTGTTGAAATCACCCCAAATGAGACTCAAATATTCTGAATCTGAAAATCTCCTTTCTTGAATCGTTTTGAGTACAATCCTGTCTTGCACTTTGGGCCACGTAAGGAAATATTGAGAGATTTTAGAAGATGTTGAGGGAACTCTGAGTTTTGGCCAAGAATCGGCAAGTAATATAGTATGCCACAAAGCCGTAAGAAATACATGAGGAGAGGCTGCTGAAGATATGCCGAGGCTTATTTTCCGTTTTCGTCACGTGGTTGCATGTCATGGCACGACCGCTGGCTCATCAGCGTAGAGCGCCTGCAAGAACCCTTTCATGTGCCGAGAGGCTACCAAGTAACCTTAAAATTTTGTTCAATTTAGTACCTTGCTTGGTGCTTTCCCCGGATTTCTGATACTAGAGGTCCCGCCAGATGAATCTCACTGACCCAATGTCTTAGGCTCTCAACGCTGACGGAAATTTCCTCCACTCTGGCCCATGCACTGCGAACACTAACCTGCAGGGTACGTCTAATCATCGCCTTTCAGGCTTGAAACCATTTCCTGAACCACTTTTGCGGATTCCTCCAGCTTAGCTCTCTCTTCATTGTTCAACGACATTGACATTGTCTTCATAGCTCCTTTTCTCCCCAACACCGCCGGCAAGCTAAGCGAGCAACCAAAATTTGGTTGAAGATGACTGACAGGGTGGATTTCACCAGTGTTGAAGAGTATCGCAAAACAGATAGTGGAGATGATAGAAGCGATGCCAAACACTATCGCTCCTTTGGCTTCGGTGATGTGTTGACCCTCGTGCTTACATTGATCAGCGAGCTCGGAATAGTTCAGCTCATCCTGCGGAAATGCCTGGTTGATTGGCAAACCACCGACTCTGGCCATTGACCAAGCAACAAACTGATGATCACCATGTTCACCCAGTACATACGCATTTACTGAAGCTGCTGCAATCTGCAATACATATTATCTAAGCGTTGAATATATTGCAGGATATTGACGGTACGAACCTTCAATCTGTTGGCTAGAAGCCTGCCCAGACGCAATGAGTCGAGGAAGGTACCTGAGCCTATGACTTGAGGCTTTGGGAGTCCGGAAAGCTCTTGGGCCAGGGTGGTAAGTACATCCACTGGCTGTGAAACAACAAGTATAACTGCGTCAGAACGGATGGGTTTCATGGCCCCAATGATGCTGTGGAAGATTGATGCATTTCGCCAAAACAGCTGGATGCTGGTCTCTCCTGTCCAAGACTTAGCAGCATGTCGACCCCATAAAGGCTGTCGCCTTACCTCTTCTCCGCTTTGAACCTGCCGTGATCACAATCATGTCACACTGGCCCGCTTCTTGGTGCGTAGCTCCTTGGATGTGCGTAGTGCTATTTTCGCAATTGGTAGCGTCGGAAAGGTCGCAAACTTGGCCATCTCGTTTGGTCAGATTCGTGTCGACCAATAGCAGCTCATCGTAACAAGAGCCTCGTAGTAGTGAATGAGCCGCAACCGCACCAACCTCACCTACGCCTACAATCGCAATGCGTCTAGGCATTCTGAGAATGTTGAAGATTGTCGTAGACTTGCAATATTAGTTGCCCTCGCAAAGGATAACAGTGCGGCAACCTAGGTAATTTCGAGAGGATATATACTGCAACTGGCAAGGAAAGATCTCGACACCCTGGATTTGGGAACATTGCACATGCAAAAATTGATGGTGGCGTGATTATGCTTGCCTGAAAGGTGAGCAAGCGACCAATTAAACCTCTTCCTTTGTCTAACATGCATGTGGGCAAGAAACGGAGCGGGAAATGTTGTCTGGCGTGATCTCTTTTTTGGCTTTTGAAGTCCGACCAAATCCGATCGAATCGCATATTGTCAGCTGATGTTGGCTCTCATCCCAGTTAGTCGAGTCTAACCGTTCATTTAGCGCACCGCCGGATTCAGATTTTTGGATATACCTAGAAATACCGGTGAAGACGAATTCACAATGGGTTTACATTTGCGTAAAATAATACAAGGCACGAACACTATCTTCGTGGAAGGTATATTCACTATCGACACCGGATCCGGTCAGTTTGATCGCGTAAAGGCCATATTGATCTTGAAAGTTTGGATGGCTCCAAGTGATTTGCCTCAGCCAGTCTTGATTGCCATTAGACAGGTTAATCAGCAAGAACTTCCGGGATTCAGACAGACAAACTCCTCCTATGAAAGCCAACCCTCGCATCTAACGAGAGGCGCTCTCGTAGGATTGTATTCGGCCCCATTCATACTGCTTGCGGGCATGTTGATAACTGTGGCGTAAGTCTACATCAGCCGGCGTGTCAGAGCAACTAATTGATCGGGTTGTCGGTGTAGCATATCTCTGTCTGTCCAGAAGAGACAGGAACGCCAATTAGACAAAAATGTCTGTAAATCGCGAGAAGAGCGAAAAGCATTAGTTCTGAAATCTCTGCCCCATCCAATCCCCTGGGAAGAGAACATGAGACATCATAGCATAGATGCCAACATCTCGCCATCATACCCTGAAGGAGGAGGCGAGATCTGGTACGTTAGACCCACTAGCAGTGGTACTCGAACTGATCTTGCGTATTACAATAGTGCATTTTGCTTAGATCCATTGCAATCGCGGGATATGATTCGACAGCTGCCTCACTGTCATCATGTCTTTCACTCCACATGCTGTGATGAATGGATATCTAGAGAACTTCAGCGACATGAGGATTTCGACTCCATTTCTGATACAAGGGGTCCGACCACAATTGAATCGATTTTGGTTGACTCAATGATTTTGTGTCCGTTGTGTCGAACCATGTTGAGTCCGGAATCGAGATTGAGTATAGCGAGGCCAGAGACAGTATATGTCCATGACGAGCGAATAGCATGAAATGATTGGGCTAACAATACGCTGTGTCACAAAAGTTTTATAATCGACTAGGCAGACAAAATCGCGTTTGTATTGGGGAGAAGCTATTAAAGATTGCCTAACAATTATTGAAGATTCTCAGAGAGAAAAGAAAAGAGCGTTGTAAGTATAACAGATGTCCGCATATAATTAAAACTGCGATACATTTCAGGCCCTGTTTTCCTACTTTCCCGCTGTCTCTGCTTTGAACAAGCCTCTCTTCATCAAAATATTCATGATTGGCCACGAATCACTCATGGTTTCGTTTTTCTTCATCAAAATCCCCTCATGCATCGCGTTCCCATCCCTGACATACTCGAAATGAAATCCCGAAGGCACCACAACATCCCAAGCATTACCATCAGGACCATCCACTTTTTTCTCTCCCGCAATAGGCTCCCCCACGATATTCGCGCAAAGGTACGCTTGACCTAGCATCTCCCAACCGTTGTCGGTCTCCACACACATGAGAAAGTACGGTCTGTGAAGGAACGATGTGAAAACACTAAATGTTTTCTCGGATTCTCTCCAGCATTCAGCACCACCCGACACGACGGTACCATCATGTTTATGATATTCGCAGTCCTCCGTATGCCACTCTGAGTAGGGCTTGTCAAAATTGCGTTGGTCGACAAAATTTGTGTAAGCTTCCATCCATTTCATGGCAGGATGTTTACGAGTTTCCTCGTCCCAATTGCCAATATGTACGAATGCTGGTTTCGTCGGAACGGACATATTTGGTGGTAGCCTAAGATATAGATTGTTGTGCTGGCTTCTTGAGGTGAACTGTTTAAGGTTGAAGAAACCCGATTTTAGAAAGTAGCTTTGCCTTTCTGCTCGCAAAGCAGGTTATTGTAAGGTTCATAGATTTTTTTGTTCTAAGATACATTCTACCCCGTGATATATGACAGCTTCTTCATGTTTCGGTGGCAAAATAAAGGTTTGTCAATAGGAGTTGCGAGCAACGAAACCCTGTACTTTTCTCGAACTACCGCCAATCAAACTACTGTTGATCTCAGTGCACTAACCCAGCTTTTGGGACAGGCGGTATACGGATCTGGGGATCCAATGATTTGAATAGCAAGATAATTCTGTTCACGAAGCAATACATGCACTGTGCTTCAACATTGTGTTTCGTAAGTGGAGTGATCCTGTATACAATTTCAGCCCCAGCAATAGAAGAGCGTTTATGTCCTATAAGGACACGCGAGAAATATCTGCTAGACCAGCTGCTGCTTCGAACA
>Ga0105239_10005338_pt1 | contig 15075 bp, 9 predicted proteins | sample KBSC44metaG_FD_92761 | JGI IMG/M metagenome (GOLD analysis project Ga0105239, IMG submission 92761) | Corn rhizosphere microbial communities from Kellogg Biological Station, Michigan, USA - KBS C4-4 metaG | ecosystem: Host-associated > Plants > Roots > Rhizosphere > Soil | place: Michigan, USA...
GAAGACACGCATTACCGCCGCCTGTACCGACAACTCATCGACCGATTCTCCGGCGCGTAGGCGCTCATCGATCAGTCGAAAGCCAGCCGCCTGGGCGAGGAGAACGCCGGCCGCCGCTTCGTCATGGGCCGCCTTTTCCGCCTCGGAGAGGGTCAGGAAGCGCTGGAGCAGGTCGCCGCTGGAGACCACCTCGACCCCGAACGTCCGTACCTGTTCGAGTGTACCGGCGTCCACGCGCGAGACGAATGGCACCGCCGCCTCCGGGCTGTACTCCATCGCTATCCGCATCCCGGGGCGCAGCAGATCCCCCAGACCGGCGCACAGGTCAGCGTGATTCGCAAACCGTCGCAGACGGATCGCCTCTCCTCCCGGCATATCGCCCAGGTAGCTGCGCCAGTTTCCTGCTTCGATCCCGTTGATCAGAAGCGTCGCCTGCCCGTCGCGCGGCATGAAGAGGAACCATCGGCGAGTCAGGTGCGCATCGGCGGGAAGCCCGATCACCTGTGCGGCGAGTGGGTTACCGCCCCGAAAATCATAGAGCAGCCAGCCGTCCAGGTCGGCGGCGACTACCTGTTGTCGGATTCGGTCGAAGCGCGTCTCGTCCATAGGATGTCTCTTACTCTCAGTGCAGGGTGATCGGTTGCCCGGTCTGGGAGGATCGGTAGACCCCGAGGATGATCTCCAGAGCGCGACGCCCCGCGCGACCATCGATCAGAGGTGTTCCATCGATCCGGATCGCCTGGATGAAGTCTTCCAACTGCGCGCGGTGTGCATCGCCCCAGACCGCTCCCTGGTCCGCCTCAGCTCCGCCGGCGAGACGGGTCGCCGCTTCGTGCTGGACACTCGCGCTGCCGCCACGCGCCACAGCCACCGCATGCTCCGCCGCCTCCTGGCTATCGAAGGAGCTGCCGTCTTTTCGCTTCAGGACCTTAAGACGGTCGCCTTCCAGGATCGCCGTACCCTCGGTGCCGAAGATATCGATCCGAACAGGAAATCCGTCGAAGGCGGCGGTCGTCGCCGTGATCGTTCCGATCGCACCGTTCTCAAAGCGGAGCGTCGCCGCCGCGATATCTTCGACTTCGATCCGCTCGTGCGCTGCGCCGATCGACGTATAGGCGAAGAGCGAGGCGACACCGCCTACCAGCCACTGCAGCAGGTCGACCGTATGTACGCCCTGATTCATCAGGGCTCCGCCGCCGTCGAACGCCCAGGTACCGCGCCAGTCGCCGGAATCGTAGTACGCCTGCGTCCGGTACCACTTGACCGACGCATCGGCAAGCACGATACGCCCCAGCAAACCGGCTTCGATCGCCTCTTTTACCGTCCGACTCGCCGCATCGAACCGATGCTGGCTGATGACTGTCAGCTTCTTGCCGGATCTGTCTGCGGCGGCGATCATGCGATCGCAGGCCTCCAGAGAGATATCCATTGGCTTCTCGACGACAACATGTTTTCCTGCTTCCAGCGCGGCGATCGCGCCGTCCGCGTGCATGCCGGAGGGAGTGCAGAGGCAGACCGCATCGATCTCGGGATCGGCGAAGAGGTCGCGATCGCTGCTGTAGACAGAGGTGACGTCGAATCGGCGCGCCATCTCCTCCGCGCGGGCGATATCCGTATCCGCTACGGCGACAAGATCGGCATCAGCGATCTGTCGGAGTGCGCCTGCATGGGTAGGACCGATCGTCCCGCACCCGACAATTCCGAAACGTAACTTTACTGACTCGGCCACGATCGCGCCGTCTCCCTAAAACCGGAATACCGGACGGAAATGTGTGTTGGGGTATACCGCCGGCCTGGCCCAAGTCTAGCACAGGCGCCGACTAGTGTAAAGATGGCAACGGTTTACGGTAGGAGGAATACGCACAAAGGCATGGATATTGCGTACTTGATCCCCGGATCTCTTACGGACGTTAGATGTTGACTGTGGTTACTCTGCCGCGACCCGCCGCCTGGACCGTCGAGCGAAAGATGCTCAGCGGATTCGGCGTCGTGGTTTTCCTCCTGCTGGTAAATATGCTGTCCTCGTTCCGGGTTTCGGTACTGCGCCGCGACCTGAACCGGTGGATCGAGCATACGCACATTGTGCAGACCCAGATCGCCCGTACTGCACAGGAGATCAGCACGGCTGAGGCAGACCTGCACGCTTATCGCTTCTACGCCGATGCCGCGAGTCTAAATCAGTGTGAAGCGGATATCAACGTCATTCAGGAGAGGGTTGACCGTCTGGCGGAACTGACGAGCGACAACCCGCACCAGGCAGCCTGCGTTGCCGTGCTCCGGCAGCAGCTGGAGCAGATCTTCGGCGAGATTCGCCGTATCGAGACGCCAGGAGAATCGACCCAGCGCCCGGATGCCCGTTTGATCGCGGAGATACGGCGCACACTGACCGTCATGGCAGGCGAAGAGGATGGACTGCTCGTTCTGCGGAATCAGCGCTACGACCGTTTCGTCGTGCTGACCGACGTTCTCTATAACCTGATCCGATTGATGATGGCCGCGGCACTGGCGCTTGTGTACCTGGGGGTGCGCCATACCACAAACCTGAATCGTGAGGTGGAGGAGCAGCTACGGGAGCGAAATGAGCGACTCAAACAGGCCCGTGATGAGGCAATCGCCGCGACCCGCGCCAAATCTGAGTTCGTGGCCAACATGAGCCATGAGATCCGGACACCGATGAACGGCGTCCTGGGAATGACCGGCCTCCTTCTTGATACACCACTCACCACAGAGCAGCGTGAGTATGCGGAGACGGTTCGCCGAAGCGGCGAGACGCTGCTGGCGCTGCTGAACGACATCCTCGACTTCTCCAAGATCGAGGCGCGTAAGCTGGAATTCGAATATATCCCGTTCGATCCGCGCGCGCTGATCGAGGATGTGCTCCTGCTTCTGCACGAGTCCGCGGATCGTAAAGGGCTGGAACTGGGCTCGTTCGTGGAGCAGGATGTGCCGGGAACGCTCGCCGGCGACCCTGCCCGGCTGCGCCAGATCCTGATGAATCTGGTCGGCAACGCGATCAAGTTTACGGAGAAGGGGAGTGTGATCGTTACGCTGAAAGCGGACGAAGCGACTACGGCCACCCCGCTTGGGGAAACGACCCTCCTGCGATTCTCTATCACAGATACCGGGATCGGCGTGTCACGCCAAGCCCAGGAGCGGCTGTTCCATTCGTTTTCTCAGGCAGATGGCTCGGTAACACGACGGTTCGGCGGGACCGGATTGGGGCTCGCGATCTGTAAGCAGCTTGCAGAGCTAATGAACGGGGAGATCGGCGTTATCAGTGAAGAGGGGCGGGGAAGTACCTTCTTGTTCACCGCACGCCTTGTCTGTAGCGCCGGTGCTGTCACCGACAGGAACCCCGCCGCCGTCGCGGAGATACTGAACCAGAGGCATGTGCTGGTCGTCGATGACAACGAGGCGAATCGCACGATCCTGTGCCGCACCCTGAAACAGCTCGGCATGCGCTGCACCTGCCTGGCGAGCGGACCGGAAGCCCTGATGCACATCGCCCGCGGCGATGTGCGGTTTGATCTCGCCATTCTGGACTATAATATGCCGGACATGGATGGCCTTGACCTTGTCCGGCGGCTCCGAGCAGAGGCGAATTGGGAAGAGTCGCCCTGTATCCTCTTGACCAGTATCGGGCTCTCTGGAGATTCTCTAGCCATGCAGCAGACCGGCATCGCTGCCTGTCTGACCAAACCGTTGCGCCATGCGGCGCTGGTAGATACGCTGAGCCAGGTACTGAATGAGGGCGAACCGGCTGCCGTAAAGATCGAAGAGCAGCCTCCAGCGGCGGAGCGAGTAGGGGAGCCGATTCCCAGGACACTGCGGCGAGCGCGTATCCTTATCGCAGAAGACAACTCCACCAACCAGATGCTCGCGCGGCGCCTGCTTGAAAAGCGGGGGATGCGCGTGGATGTCGTGGGGAATGGGAAAGAAGCGCTAGAAGCTCTCGCTCTCGCCGCATATGACATCGTTCTCATGGACTGCCAGATGCCGGAGTTGGATGGCTACGCGACGACACGAGAAGTGCGTCGCCGCGAATCCCAGGGGAGCCGCGGACCGGGAGACTGCGTGCATCTGCCGATTATCGCTCTGACCGCGGGCGCTCTTTCGCAGGAACGAGAAGCCTGCTTTGATGCCGGTATGGACGATTACCTGGCAAAACCATTCAAGCCGGAGACACTGTATCAAATGATCGATCGCTATCTCGATGCCCATCCGCAAGAACCATCCGATGCTCTTCTGCAGGAGAAGCCGGCAAAGGTACTGCCGGACGAGCAGATGATCCTATGTCTGCAGCAGTTGGAGGAGGCGCTTGGGGATCCGGAACTCGTACGGGAGATCATCGATGAGTACCTTGATACGCTGCCGGAGGGGGTAGAGATGGTCCGCGCCGCTGTCTGCTCTGGGGACATGGCTGAACTGCGCCCGGCGGCACACAAACTGAAGGGCGGGAGCCAGTATCTAGGGGCGTTCGCCGTCGTCAATATCTGCGGCGATCTGGAGTCCCTGGAAACATTTGATGCCGCTGCCGTGTCGAGACAGATGGCAGCACTGGAACAGAGCGTCGACGAAACACGCACCGCTCTCAGTAACTATCGGGATCAACTTGCCAAGCTGATAGAAGTCGGTTGAGTCCTGGCGGATAGAGATCAGTAGCGTTTCCTGTATCCTGGCTAGAGCACGTTTGACACCTCCCGGACGGCCTCGTATCATGAGTTCCAGACGACATTGTCTACACCCATGACGAGCCCCCAGGATGCGGATGTATCGCCGCAAACACCCCCTGCCGTGACCACGCGGCGGCCCGGCATCGGCGAGGACATCCTTCGCCGGATTGTTGCTGTCTGTCTCCTTCTCCTGGTGATCGGGGCGGGCGTACTCCGGTACAGCCTGTACCAGGGAAGGACAGTTCCACTTCCCGGTGTTAAGACCGTCGTGCTTTTGCTGGCCCCAGGAGCAGAACTTGCGGATTGGCGAAATACGCGCGATGCACCGACACTCTCCGGACTGGTCTTCGGCGGCAATACGGGAATTCCCGGCCATTTAGCGCTGATGTCGGCCCGGCGAAGCTGGCTGCCGTGGCGTGCCGAGATCGGGCGCGATTCCTCGCTCTGGGCGCCGATCACCATCGGGGACCTCCTGCGCAACTGCCGCCAGCTAGGCGGAGAACCGCTCGCTACAGCATTGCGGCAGGCGGGGGTGCGCGTGGCTGCGGTCGGTGACGACCCTATTGCGCGCACCTTACTGGGACAACCTACCGTGTCCGGAAGCGCTCTGCTGCTCTCCTATACGGCAGCAGCTCCCTGGAAGGTGAAGCAGCCCCAGGCGACCGATGGCTTCGTTACCGACCCAGGCCGACAGGCGCTGGCGATCGATCATACCGTGAAGGAGATGCAGACCGGCACAAGCTCCGCAGTAGTCGTAGCCACGTTCGACGATCTTTTCCGCTGCGATACCTATTCGCCCCTTGCTGTCCCTGTTGCGACAGCGCAGCAGCGGCGAGCAGCTCTGCAGCGGCTCGATGCGCTGGTCGCCTGGTGGATGCGGGGCCAGGGTCATGACAACTCCACGGCCTTGATGGTCGTTTCGCCGATAACCGCTGCATCGGCGATGCAGCGCGGACAGATGCTGGCCCCGGTCCTGCTCTGGCAGCCCGGTGCGCCCGCGGCAGATGCCGCCGGCCGGTCGGCGTTTCTGCTGACATCCCCCTCCACACAGTGGAGGCCTGGCTTACTGGCGCCATCAGATATCCGTTCGACCATTCTTAGTCTGCTCGGCACGACGACCGACAGGACTGGTGGCGGCGCCGCGGTTCTGGCGGCCGGAACGGGTACAGCCACAGATGCTGCAGCAGAGCTGGCACAATATGACTCCGGGTGGTCTGACCAACTACATGTGATGCGGTTTGCGGATGGCGTACCCTGGCTGCTGATCCTCCTGCTGCTCGCGACGGTCTTTTTAAAGGAGCCATCCTGGCAGCGAGCAGCCCTGGGCATGACCGCTTTGACCTGGCCGGCATTCGCGCTGTTCCTGAATGCGTTCATTCCACGCGGCGACTACTGGGTCATTCCGTTTCTTATCGCTGCAGCACTGGGGATCGGTGCGCTGATGGCGGTGGGCGGCGGCGAGCCGGTATGCCAAAGGCTCTGTGTTGCGGCGCCTGCCGGCCTCTTGCTGTTAGTGGTCATCGATACTCTGGTTGGAGGACCTCTGCTTCAGACACACTCCGCGTTCTCCTGCGCGCCCGGACTCGCCGGGCGTTACGTCGGGCTCGGCGACGAGTGGGCCGGCGTCCTCCTCGGCGCTGCGTTGCTCACGGTAGGACTCTTCCTGACGGAGATTTCCGCTGCCGCAGTCTCCGGGCTTGCGATCGCTATCGTACTGGGCGTGTCTCCCCTCGGAGATAACGTCGCCGCTGCCGCTGCGGCGATTATCGGCTTACTGGCTCTACTCGGGATGCGATTCACGCGCCGGCTGTCGGAGAAGCGCCGGCTGGCGGCAAGTACGACCGCCTTGGTGGTCTTTCTGGCGCTCTGCCTGGTAGGCGATGCCGTGATGACCACCGCAACAAAAACACACTCTGATGCGCTCTCGATGGCCGGTATCCTCGGAATATCCGCGCTTCCACGCCGGATAAGCAGCGATTTCCAGCTCCTGATGACAAATCCCTGGACCGGAGTACTGCTGGCGGAAGTCGTGGCACTCACCTGGACAAAACGCCGCCGAATGCTCCCATCACCTCAGGGCGATCTTCTGATCGCCTCCGCCGCCGCTGCCGGTACCCTCCTGTTGACACACGGCCCCGCCGCCGCCGCCGCCTGCCTCTTCTATCCAGCGCTCTATCTTCTCTTCGCTCCTGCACCGCCGGACGCGTCGGTAGCCGGAGAGGCGACTCGCAATCGCTAGCGACGGTATTTCCGTCGGCCAGAACGCTCTTTTTATAGCAGTGATACAATAGTTCGCCATGTCCACGCCTGAAAGACCCGGCGCTGCGCCCGATGGCGGCTCGCCCCAGATCTCCTCCTCTCCGGTCGCCACACCGATCGTCATGACACTGGCGGGTAAGCTGGAGAACTTGCCGACCAAACCGGGCTGCTATATCTATAAGGACGACACAGGCACGATCATCTATGTCGGCAAGGCCATCAACCTCCGCAATCGTGTCCGCTCCTACTTCCAGAAGTCGGCGGGCCACTCTCCCAAGACGCGGCGTCTGGTCGAGAATATCGTCGACATGGAGTGGATCGTTACCGATACAGAGCTGGAGGCGCTGATCCTGGAATGCAACCTGATCAAGAAGCATCGCCCCAAGTACAACATCCGGCTTCGGGATGATAAGCACTACCCATATCTGCAGCTGACAACCAGCGAGCCGTTCCCACGCCTCCTGATCACCCGCCGTGTCAAACAGGGCGATGGCAACCGGTACTTCGGACCATTCACCAACTCACATGCCGTCTATGGCACGATGGATCTGGTCTATAAGCTCTTTCCCCTGGTCACCTGCCGAAAGTACTGGACTAACACGGAGAATCAGCGACCCTGTCTCTACTACCATATGGGCCGCTGTCCCGAGGCGCCCTGCGCCAATCTGGCCGATAAGGAGCGTTACGCCCAGGGCGTGCGCGATGCCGAGCTGTTTCTCTCCGGTCGTCAGGAAAAGCTGATGAAAGACCTGGAACGGAAGATGGAGCAGGCAGCCGAGGATCTGGAGTTCGAGCGTGCCGCCAAGCTCCGCGATCAGCTGAACTCCATCCGCACGATCGTCGAGCGCCAGAAGGTCATTTCTACTACACTCGGCGATCAGGACGTCATGGCGGTCGTGGCCGACGAGGCGGGCGCCTGCGTCCAGATGTTCTTTATCCGCGGCGGCAAACTGATCGGGCAGGAGCACTTCCTGCTTGAAGGAACGGATAGCGGTGAGGAGGCCATGAAGGAGGCGACCGCAGAGTTCCTGAAGCAGTACTACCAGGACGCCTCCTTCGTTCCAGGCGAGATCCTGCTCCCCACCTATCTGGAAGAATCTGAGATCATCGAATCCTGGCTCCGCCAGAAGAAGGGGGCCAAAGTCACGATCACCGTTCCCAAGCAGGGGGAGAAGCGGAAGCTGATCGATCTGGCGGCGACCAACGCTCAACTAGCGCTGGAACAGATCAAGGCCCATAGCGCAGCCGAGCAGAGCCGGGTCGACGGCGCCCTGCACCAGCTCGCCGACGCCCTCGGTATGTCGGGCAACCTTCTCACACGAATTGAAGCCTACGACAACTCTAACGTGCAGGGGCGACATGCCGTCGGCGGCATGATCGTATTCGAGCAGGGGAAGCCGAAGAAAGCGGAATACCGACGCTTCAAGATCGAGACATCCGAAGGAGATCCGAACGACTTCGCGATGATGTTCGAGATGCTGACCCGCCGCTTCAACCAGATGTCCGAAGGCAATCCGAAGTTTACCGCAGAGCCGAATCTGATCCTTATCGATGGCGGCAAAGGCCAGCTCTCGGCGGCACAAGCCGCGATGAAGCAGTTCGGGTACGACTTCCCGATGATCGGCCTGGCAAAACAGTTCGAGCTGGTCTTCGTCCCCGGCCGCAATGAACCCATTGAGCTGCCGCGAAACTCTCCCGCGCTCTTTCTTCTCCAGCGTATCCGCGACGAGGTCCACCGCTTCGCCATCACCTACCACCGCAATGTCCGCGGCCGCGCCGCCAAGATGTCTGTTCTGGATGAGATTCCCGGCATCGGTCCGACACGCCGACGCGAACTCCTGAAATTCTTCGGCTCGGTCGAAAAGATGAAGCGCGCCACCGAAGACGATCTGGCGAAGGCGCCCGGCATGAACAGGGCCGCCGCCAAAGCCGTCTACGACCACCTCCGTGGTGCCTGACCATTGCCGCGGATCAGGCCAAACCCAACTCTTCCAGAGTACTCGCCGTCAAGAGACGCTCGGAAAGCGCTTCCAACTCTTGCGGCGTGTTCAGGGCGGCTACCCGGTCCAAAACTGCCGTCTCAAGCGCACCGAACTTCGCGCGCAACAGGCGGAGCAGCATATCACGCTCACCACGTAGGACGCCCTGCTCGATGCCCTGTTCGATGCCCTGTTCGATGCCTTGCTCAATCCCCTGCTCGATGCCTTGCCGTATGCCTCGGGCAAGACCGCGCTCTTCATAAATAGAATAAACCGAGATCATCGCTCGTACCTCCTGAGTCGATTCGTCGGACCGTACTCGTTGCGAAAACTCTTCCGCCTCCGCCGGATCGGCGAGCGGCAGGAAAGTTTCGATAAATGCTGCCAGCAAAAGCTTACGGGCCTCATCTAGATCGCTGCCCGCGACGACACGGAGTGCAGCCAGCTTATGATGGACATTACCCAGGCGATGCGGCGCCATAGCCGTCGACAGCGTCGCAGCAAGCGCTTCTGCGCTACTCGCGTACTCTTCAGAGCCCAGATCTGGCAGCCCAATCGCCGCGTAGCGGAAGGTCAATAGCCGCTCCTCAAAGAGCGACTCCATATATTCTTCCCATACTAGCCCGCCGGCTCCCGCCGAGAGATAGACGACCGCTGGAAAAACGGGCAAGCCAGTTCTCAGACGAAGTAGCGCGTAATACTCCCACATACGATAGGGAAAGTCGCGCCGTCTCTTCGCCTGCGACTCTACATGAAATAGAACTAACTCCGGCTGACCATCCAGCCCATGGACCTCCGCCACAAGATCCGCCTCACGGCGTTCTCCCTCCGGAAAATCGGTGAACAGCTCTTTATCGCGGAAACGAATCTCACGATCAAAGTCTAATCGCTGAGCAATTTGCGGAAAGAAGAGGTGAAGAAAATCCGGCAGAAACTGCTGCAAGATCTCTTTCATTAGCTGGTCGGTAGCTGGCATAAGGTCGCTTCACGACGAGTTTACCATGCGACCTTATCGGAATTTCGTACGGTTTGCTTGACAAACCGAGAAGGCAACCTTACAATCGATTTGATGTTGACTCAATCGTTGAGTTTTCCATGACCCGCTCGGGTTGGATGTATGGCCGAAAAAACCTTCGCTACCCTGGAAGATGTCTCCCGAAGGGCGGGCGTCAGCAAATATACCGTCTCTGCCGTCTTAAATGGAACGCGCTCTAATACCCGCGTCTCCACCGCGACCCGAGAGCGTATCCTCACCGCCGTACGCGATCTCGGCTATCAGCCGAATGCGGTCGCACGATCCCTGCGCCGGCGACGCACCGATCTAATCGGATTATACAACGCCCGCGGTTACTTCGATGCCCGAAACCGCTTCCTGGCCGAGATTATGGGCGGTCTCCAGGAGGGCTGCGTCCAGTTCGATCGGGACCTGATCGTCTTCCGAACCGTCCACGATCGGCATGTCGATCAGATCTATCACGATCTGGTCGATGGGCGCGTAGACGGCGTCGTCCTCTACGCGCCGGATGAGGATGCCCTGGCGCAGCGGTTGGCAGAATCGCATGTTCCCGCGATCGCGATCGCCGATGCCGTACCCAGTCTGCCTTCGATCGTCGTCGATGATGCCATGGGGGGACGACTCCAGGCGGAGCATCTGGCCGCGCGCGGCCATCGGCGCGTTCTGTATCGCGGCTTTCCCTGGCCCGCTCGCTCAGTCCAGCGCCGAAAAGAGGCGTTCCACGATACTGCTGCCCGTCTCGGGATGACCGTCTTGGAAGGCTGGCCGGAGATGCCGGACGAGCATGGGCTCAGCCGTCAGGAGAGGGAACTGCTGACCCTGCCCGCCGGCGAGCGGCCGACGGCGGCGATCTGCTGGGAGGATAGCCACGCAGATCGCCTGCTCTTGGAGTGCCGCTCCTTGGGACTGCGCGTTCCGGAAGATCTCGCCGTTGTCGGTTTCGACGGTATTCCCCTGGGGCGCGAACCGGCCTGGCACCTGACGACGATCCAGGCGCCGTGGGCGTCGGTCGCCGAGACGGCCGTACGGTTACTGGTCGATCAGATGGCAGGGAAGGATGTGCCGGCGGAGACCGTTTTGCCCGTCAAGCTACTGGTCGGAGAGACCACCTGAGTGGTGATTGTGTCACTTTGCGCATTCGAATGTTCATTGGCCTTTCGGAAGGAGTAAGTCATTGGGTTCTTTGAAATTCTCGCGATCGGCGTCCCGGCGGGGGGCCGGTTGGCGTACCGCCCTGCCGCTCACTGTCGTGGCCGTAATGCTCGCCGGCTGTTCCAGTGCGCCGGCGGTAGCGCAGAATGAGTCTGTGCCCACAAGGGTCGTCGTGGAGCAGAAGGGCGACGGCTGGCAGATGCTCGTCGGCGGTAAGCCGTTCTTTGTCAAGGGCTCCGGCGGCGATGGCTCCCTGGATCGTCTGAAGGCGACTGGGGCGAATGCGCTGCGGACCTGGGGCTCCGATAAGCTCGATATGATTCTGCCAGAGGCGCGGAAGCGCGATCTGATGGTCTGCGCCGGGATCTGGCTGGGACACCGGGAACAGAGTTTCAACTACGACAACCCCGACCAGGTCGCCAAACAGCAGGAGAGCGTGCGGCAGACGATCCTCAAGTATAAGAACGATCCCAATGTCCTGGTATGGGCGCTCGGCAATGAGATGGAAGGCTACGGTAAGGGTGACGATGCCGCCATCTGGACCGCTGTCGAAAATGCCGCGAAGCTGGCCAAGCAGTTGGACCCGAACCACCCGACCATGACCGTGATCGCTGAGATCGGCGGCGACCGCGTCAAGAGCATCCACACCCTCTGCCCGGATATCGATATCATCGGTATCAACAGCTATGGCGGTTCACCTTCGATCGCCGAGCGCTATAAGGCTGCCGGGGGAAAGAAGCCCTATATCATTACCGAATTCGGACCGCCCGGGACCTGGGAGGGGCCGAAGACCGCCTGGGGAGCGCCGATCGAGCTCACCAGCACGGAGAAGGCAGGCCGATTCCGGGAAGCCTACGAGAAGTCGATCGCCAACCAGCCGCTCTGCCTGGGATCGTTCGCCTTCGTCTGGGGACATAAGCAGGAGGGGACATCGACCTGGAACGGTCTGCTTCTTCCGGATGGATCTAAAGTGGCCGCCGTCGACACCCTGCACGAGCTCTGGACCGGCAAGCCGCCGGCCGATCCCTGTCCGGTGATCAAGACACTGACCCTGAACGGAGCGGCGGATGTGACACCCGGAGCGACGATCAAGGCGATCCTCGATGCCTCCGATCCATCCGGCGCGCCGGTCAAGGCGATCTGGACACTGCGGGATGAGGATCTCTTCCAGAATGTCGGTGGCGTCCACGAAGAGACACTGCCCTCCTACCCGGAGGCGATCATTCAGGCGAGCGCGAACGGCGCCGAGGTCCGCCTGCCGACCAGGCCGGGAAAGTACCGGCTCTATGTGGAGGTCGAAAACGATAAGGGGGGAGCGGCGACCGCGAACATTCCGCTGTTCGCCAAGAAGAGCGAGGCGGGCCTGGAACCGGCCGCGACCGCGCATCTGCCGCTGAATCTTTATGTCGACGGCGGCCAGGGGGGAGCGCCCTTTGTGCCGGCCGGCTGGATGGGGGATGCCAAGGCGATCGCCATCGACGATCGCTATAGCGCCAAACCGCACTCCGGCTTTTCGTCCATGCAGTGCAAGTTCGACAAGGCCGACGGCTGGGGAGGAGTAGTCTGGCAGGATCCGGCGAATGACTGGGGCGACAAGGCCGGCGGGCGGAATCTGACCGGCGCTAAACGCCTGACCTTCTGGGCGCGCGGGGACAAGGGGGGGGAGAAGGTAAGCTTTCAGTTCGGGCTGATTGGCATGGACAAGAAGTATAGCGACTCTGCCCAGGGCAAGCTGGAAGGCGTCATCCTTACCCCGGACTGGAAGCAGTATGCGATCGATCTTGCAGGGAAAGATCTCTCCCGCATAAAGACCGGCTTCTGCTGGGTCGTCGCCGGACAGGGCGCGCCGATCACCTTCTACCTCGACGACATCCGCTACGAATAACGCCTCTCGGCGTCAATATCAGGCAGTCCGGCCGATCCCTATCGGCCGGACTGCCTGACATCTCAGCTGGCGGAGAGGCCGCACTCCGGACAGAAGCGCGTACCGGGGGCCAGTTTGGCCTTACAACCCGTGCAGGTGATATAGCCCGCACCCGCCGCCCGCTCTGGATGCAGGTCCTGACCACACTCCGGACAGAAGCTCTGCGTCGACGAGACCTCCTTACGGCAGCGGGAGCAGCGGATGCGCTGGCCCATCTGAGTGGCCCCGGTCATATCGCGCAGATAGTTCCCTTGAAGAACCCGATCGTAGGCGCCACTGCGAATCCACTCATCCAATCCCTTGGCCCGGTAGACGACCTGGGGATGGCTCAGCTGCCAGTTGTACAGCAGGAAGAGCAGCGCCTTCGATAGGCCCTCCAGCCCGACCGTCTCCGCATGCGTCCGTGCCTGCTCCAGGAAGGCGTCCAGGTTCGCCTCGCCGTCGAATCGGCTGGAGCCCGCTCCCAGCTTCATCAGGCCGGAGAGCGATGCCAGCTTGTTCTGGCAGACCAGAACGCCGGCACGATCACAGCTCATCTCCGCCTGGCGCATCCACTCGTAGAACGCCGCCACAAGCCCGATACCGGCAAGCTGGCCGATACCGAGTGTTGCCTGGCCAATAACCTCCAGCAGGGGAAGTAATAGGCGGCCGATCTCCTGATAGAGCACATGGCCCGCCTTGATATGCCCGCACTCATGCCCGATCACGAACAGCAACTCATCGTCGGTCATATGCTCGATCAGCGCCGAGTGCAGCACGATAAACACCTGGTTAGTACCGGACGTATAAGCGTTCATCACCTCGCTCTGCCGGATATACAGTTCCGGTTCCGCGATATGGAGCACGCTGCAGGACTCCTTTACCATCCGGTGCAGCGTCGGGTACTGTCGGGGGCCGCAGCGTACCGATTCGGCGGAGTTACGCGCATAGGAGATCTTGTCCATCGCCAGCTCGTGGAACTTGCGCAGCACCTGCGGCAGCAGCGGGATCTTCTGTATGTTGGTCAGGGCGACACGGTCCGTATCGCACACATACGCCTCCGCACTCAGATGCGGCAGGCGAATACGCTCCCGTGCATCCCAGGCCTCTCCCGGATAGTCCGACGTCGCGCTCATCACAGGTACCTCTCTCCTTGCCGGGCGCGCATTCCGCCCGGATCTTTCCGAGAAATTATCGCACGGAATCGCTCCTGCGTGAACTTTTCCGGTCCACTATTGGTTAATCGTGGGAAGAGAGGGACTCCAGGCGACAATGACACAGAACACAAACGCAGGAAGTCCCGCCGGCGCCGCGGCTGCGGAGGCCCGGCGGGCCGAGATGCGCCGCCGGTTTATGGCGATCGCGGACCGGTATATGGCCGATCTGCTCCGCGCAGCGCGGCGCCTCTGCGGCGGCAACGAGGACATGGCGCATGACCTGGTGCAGGAGACGCTTCTCAAAGGATATGCCGCCTTTATCGACGGCAAGTTTCAGGAAGGGGGCAATATGCGGGCCTGGCTGCATCGTATCCTGACAAACCACTTCATCAACGACTACCGACGCCGCACGAAGTGGGAGGCCGGCGTCACCGTCGATACGCTGACTGCCGGTGGTGAGGTCGGTCCGACCTCCACCCGCGCCGCGGACGGCGATGTCCCCGATACGTCCCTGCTGGCGCGCACCTTCGATGAGCCGCTGGAACAGGCGCTTCAGAGCCTCTCTGAGGCGCTCCGTACCGCTGTCCTCCTGGTGGATGTCGAAGAGTACTCGTACGAGGAGGCGGCTCGCGCCATGGCGGTACCTGTCGGGACGATCCGCTCCCGCGTCGCCCGCGCCCGTTATCAACTTCAGGAGCTACTGCACGCGTACGGCCGAGAGCGCCGGCTCGTCTGAGGAGGTTTTCGACCGTGTTTCACCGCAACGATCCCACGACCGACGACACCCTGCCGCGGCCCTGCCCTCAAATGAAAGGGCTGCTCTCGTCGCTGTCCGACGGCACGCTGGGAGGTATCGCCCGCTGGTACGCCGAGAACCATGTGAAGGGATGCCCGCACTGCAGCGCGACACTCTCCTCGCTCCGCACGCTGCGCGATC
>Ga0105239_10005339_pt1 | contig 15075 bp, 12 predicted proteins | sample KBSC44metaG_FD_92761 | JGI IMG/M metagenome (GOLD analysis project Ga0105239, IMG submission 92761) | Corn rhizosphere microbial communities from Kellogg Biological Station, Michigan, USA - KBS C4-4 metaG | ecosystem: Host-associated > Plants > Roots > Rhizosphere > Soil | place: Michigan, USA...
GAGCCCTTCTTACAATTTTCAGGGAGTCAATGGTCGGGATACAGGCGTTGACATCAATGGTATGTTTTCAAGCATTAAACCTTCAGTATGCTGATCACGTTGTAGTCATATTTCTGCGAGAACATTGCCAGCCCCTCCCTTGAATACATGCTGTGATCAAATGCGCTGCGACTTGCAGTCTCAAAGGCCTTCATCGGCGACCCAAAGCTTCGCAGTTCAGTCAACGCTAACGTAGGCCGGTCATTTGTGCAACATACTGCATAGAGAAGCATATCGTCAACCAATCAGGAAGGCCTTCGGTGAGCTCATCATCCCTCGTCGGGTGTAGCAGGTATTGAAGGGGACTCCATAGTAGCTGAACCTCGAGTGCGGCTTGGGAGCCCTCTACTTCGCCCATACAAGTAGTACCGGAAGACCTGTTGACAGAACTTCCCCGTAAACACCTTTCATTCCTTGTTCCTGATTCTACTTACTCATTCCTCGGAATTTATTCTTATCCCACTGACATTTTCAGAAACCGTCTTGCGGCGGTAGACGAGCAATTCTAAACATTTTTCTATGCCTAAGAGTCTTTTAACGAGAGTTGAGACGATGGACGCACTTCTCCCCCCTCAAAAATTGGTGTATCTCATCACTGCTGCGACGCTGGCTACCAGCATTTGCCTGCCGGGAGTTCACCTTTGGGACAGGCGGAACCTGAGACCATGCGAACCTCGGCCTTTGGAGAGGTTACCAACAGAAATTCCGCCACGCATCATCTTCATTTTGCCAGAAACTCTATCGCCTGTATGAATCTCACTTCAAAATGACACCACAAAATCCTCCTTGAGCAGCTTGATCCAAAAATGCGAGGCGATTCTGCAGAAAAACTGCGCTTCCTCTGGCTTTTGGAAGAGGATTTATCTGAGATGATGGCTTGCTGTAGCTGCAATATCCTGTGTCGCTGGCAGGATTGGCGGCGACATCTCTGCTCTAACTGCTGTAAGCATAAGTCGTTTAACCGGGGCGCACTTTGGTGCTCCGCCTATAAACCAATACTGATCTATTGAAATATGGTGGACGCGTTCCTAAGAGGATTTGCAAAAGGCTCGCAATACGGCCCGCTGCTCTACAAGCTAAACCACAACTGTAAGTCTAATGGTGTTGTATCATAATATGGGGGTTGGCGGGTATATTGACACGAGCTTTTAACGCTCGGATTGTCTGGGGGAAACTTTGGATTCATGGTGTCTATAAGCTATCCGTATCCTTGTCAGCTCAAACCCCCCAGTCCTCTAACTTCACAAGTTGACACTAGTGAAATCGTTTGAGAGAGGCTTGTACCTCAGATCAATAAGTTCAGAGCTATCGGCTACACTCACACTAGAGATACACTCCTCGCTGTTATTTTAGATGCGTTTCAGCTCCGCGTCGCAAGAGCCGGGAGTAGACGATACGAGAAGCTTGCAGAGGTACTTGAACTGGCGACAACGGCACGGTCGGGTAACTTGGTCGGGAGATTTGTTAACGATATGGCTGTCGTCAAGTCCACTTTAATAATATGAGACAACGTGCGGACGGAAAGGCGTGCAGATTTAAGACCTTCGCCCATGTACATCCATCCATGTCTCTTATTCCTGTTCAACTCGCTCCAGGTTGCTGAATAACCACGGGGTACCCGCCTGCCGTAAGAATCAGGATGAGGCTCAGTGGCGTCGAGAGGAACTCCCCTGGCTAACACAGAAACACACTAGAACTTAACATTCTCGGGCTCTTTCTGTTGGCCATCGTAAAAGGAGGTTGGGGCGTGTTCCAAACCCTCACCCTCGCATGGCGTAACCCATCTAACGCAAAGGATTTGGGTACAGAAACATGCGTCATTGCTCCAAGTGCCGAAGACTATAGGTGCTAAATCATTTAACATAGCATCGGCCTAATAATCCCGCTGTTGTCTCGCAAAATTGTATGTGTCGCTCTTGACCTCCTGGCTGTAAAACAATGCCAAGAAATACCCAACGATGAGCTTAAAAAAATATTAAAAATCAAAGGACTCGACGTGGTTCGAACACGTGACCTAGAGATATTCGGCATGATACTGCAATCTCTCGCTCTACCTGCAAGGAATTAGACTATGAAGAGCATCACCAACACATTGGAAACATACCACTGAGCTACAAGTCCAATCGAGATTTTACTCGTTGATTTCAAAGCAAAATTTTGCCAAAAGAATTGATAAGGGGCATCACTATAAGCCGTGACATCATTGGATTGACGCTTGTGCCCCACCCATGACATTCAGGGTTGAGAAATCAAACATATTGGGCGACAGTCCTTCTTAGCACAAGTAGATTGAACCTTGAAGAGTTGGTACATATTTTATATTAAAGAACTATGCATATTCCTAAGTCATTAAAATGAGTGGTCATGAAATGCAGTGGGTTTCTCTTCTCCCGGGATGAACGTTGTTGAAATGCAAACCAACGCTTTTGAACCTAGAGGTGCAAATCGGAAAGAGTGACGTGACGGTGATCTTACCCCGATACCAACACTCAGGCAAGGCGCCTTTGCTCCCCCCATCCCCCAATCCCTTATTCAATCTGGATCTTCCTGGTCTCCCTCCCGGTCTTCTTCAACTTCGGTACTACCACGCTGAGTATCCCGTCCTTGAGACTGGCTTTCACATTATCCTGGTCGACGCGCCCTGGGAACGCAAAGCTCCGCGCGAACTCGCCCACACTGCGCTCCGTGATCCAGTAGGTGTGCTCGGCGGCTCTGTGCTTGGATACCTCCTGGGGCCCGACGGTTGCGATATGTTTGCTGTCTGTGGCCTTGTCGCTGCCGCTGGCCTGCTCTCCGACCTCAGTCGTGTTCGAGGCTTGTGCTTGAACTTCCTCAGGCGCATTTCCCTCTCGTTTGAAACGCTCCGTCCGTCCTTTGATTGTCAGCGTTGTATCATCGAGGAACTCAATTGCGATGTCCTTCTGCGCGATGCCGGGGAGTTCTCCCTCAAGCACGTATTTGTCTTCTGCCTCGCGCACATCGAATTTCGGCGCAAAGGTGCGGCCTGCATTGTCAGACAACTTCTGGAGTTCAGCGAATGTGTCGTTGAATAGGTTGAGGAAGGGCCCCATTTCGTGGCGCGCGCTCGGGCTGAAGGTGTGTGCTGCTAGGCGGGGGAGGAGAGCCATGGTTGTAACTGATTAGTGGTGTTGTGATGATGGGCACTTAAGATTGCTGATACTGGAAGTAGTTTGCGTAGAGGGAATGAAATGCGAATTGATGTAGACAGTCCTCACTATTAGTTCAGTCGTCGTCGTCGCTGTTAGTGTTGATGCTGTCGAGAATCATCGACGACGACGGGGGCAGCGGCGACATTTATACCTGAGGAGGCTGCCGTCGTCGAAATTTCTCGAAACCATGTATGAGGTCGTCGTTGCATCCACCGAAATTTCTCGAAGTCGTGTCGTCGCCGTATGGAGTGACGATGAGTACAACCGAACTGGGACCAGGAACGGCGTGAAGGCACACCAATCGTTCCATTCTATAGTACACTCCAAGCAAGGGTCATGTGGACTGTCACATGGTAACTAGAAGTTTCGAGATACACCGGATGCGGATGGCGGCGGGGGTCCGCCTATCCTTCACCATTTGCACCTAAACTGTCATGCATGGATCTGGTGATTCTTTCCATTTCTGATGGGGTGTTCCGCTCCTCCGAGCTTTTCTGGAATTTGGCCGTGATCTCACGGAAGCCCCATCATCGCTCGATTCCACCGTGTCGTTGGATGAAGTGAGGACAGCCAAGATAGTTTCTTTTCCGGGTGCTGGCAGGACGAGCCTTGCACAGCTTGGCAGCCGCAGCCGAAAGCTCTAGAAATTTCCTGGCTTATTGTGTGGGGAAGTGTGCTCCAGGCTTTACCCAGAACTCCCCGTCGCCCATCCATTGGGCACTGCGGCGCCCCACGTCAAACATGAGTGGCGTTGCCCAACTTTCGGTTTGTTTGAGACCATGCCTGAGACTCATAGATGCAATGCTCCAGAGGACGATGGAAGAAAATTTGACGGTACCTAATTGGCATATTAGGACCGACGCCTGTATCTGCACCGCAAACGTAGCCTATGAAATAGCCCCGATGCAATCATACTCCCTCGTTACGTTGTAGCTACTGCTTGTCCCGGTATGCTTTGTCTTATTACGATCAGCTGATCATCAATTTCATAATTCTTGAAGGCATCCATGTTCTTCATGGAGTCATCACAATGTAATCCATTGATCGGTGCCCGCATGCTCCAGAAGGCCATCGCCGATATTTGATCCAATGGCAGCGAGTTCAGACTTGAACCATTGCTTTTGTTCAACGTTATTGCATTCAAGACTCGAGCCAACTGTCAGTGGCCAGATCAGTGTACTGGAAAGGTACGGTTTAATCTGTGCGTTACGGTCTGCGGCCTTCGAACCGATGGATAGCACCGGAACCCCACCTACCATGCTGATTCTTTCAAGGCAAAATGGCACAGTTGATGCTATGCCACTTCCCATGTCTTTCAATATATTGACACACTCCGTGCGCTGCTCCATATATGGCGTACCGGTAGCACATGTGTCGAGAAGCCTGAGCTTGACGCTTACTATGAGCATCCTGGTTGCGAAGTACTCGAGCCATATTGCAGCGTTGCCTATGCTGGTGTATGTATAAATTTCCGGAGAGTAAAAATGTTTCAAAGGCAACTGATAAGGCTTTGACAGGTTTTGGCATTGATAGGAGCCCGGAACTTGTCCTATCCAGGCTACGAGTGCTCTCTCAAGCCTTGAGGCTTGGGCATAATATGATCCAGCGTTGGAAAGCATGCAACAATTTCTGGACGAAAGCAGAAGAGTTTCGTACCGTAGATTGACCAATTCTACCAGAATGTGGTCATACTCGAGTTCCTGACCAGTCTCGCCGAAAGCACCACCATCCAGTATCCAATCGGGTAGCGGAAGGTCTCGGAGAAGGAAGAACTTGCGCAGCTGTCTTCGAATATACTTGACAATCGTCGAAGGGGTTTGCTGGCCCATCTTCTCATGCCAGATCTTTAAAATTGCTAGGATTCCATCGTAATGAGACCAATTCCGCGAGTTAATGAAACTCTTCTCTGGCTCTGGTATCAGGCATTGTGTCGTGCCCTCATATCGACCCATGAGGAATGAAGAGAGCAAGCATGCATCAATATACCCTTCAGTGATCGTCCTGCTGTCCATTCTGGCAATTTGACTCTGTGATAACTTCAAAGCAGTGTAATACGTTGACGAGGCCGCGCGTGCAGCCCCTAGGTGATTTTGTGTCCTTGAATAGACAGCAAGAGCTAAGCACCCGAGAGTGCTGTCAACCTGGGGGCACGTTCTCCCAGAATATTTCCAGGCTGAGACACATTCGAACAGACCACCGGTTATACTTGGCGTAACCGATAATTCCTGCAAGTGATAGCGAACGAAATACGCGGTGGCTCGTGTCTGAAGATCGAAATGCGGTCTCATTAGTGTCAAGGTGGAGCGTGGGCCTCTGGGGCGTTTGGATTTCCCGCTTGCGAAGGAGTTTTCCACATTGATGGAAAAGCAGATTTCGTTGGCCGTGTCCGTTCCCAAGCAGATCCGGCGTGATTTTGTGCATCTTTGACAAATGGGCGTTGTTTCGTCGCACTGGAGAGTAGAGGATGTTAGCATCCGCGCGATCCGGAAGAATGTAATTCCTGACCTTGATACGCCGAATTTTACATGTCTGGCACGCTGCACTGTACCGGCCCATGACTCATATCGCGGTATTCAGTGGCTCGGGTGTTTAATTGTGAGGGTTTGATACAATTCGAAATTGTGATGGAATATGGACTCGGAACCAGGCATGTCGGCTTCTGTAATGAGGCGTCAGATGGATCTTAATAGTCAGGCCAACCAGGAGGCTGCCTGACACAACCTGGCGCAATCTGGCCATTCTACTTCCGGAAAAACTCTGCGAGAATTGGATATGCCCTCGAAATGGTCGGGGTGGGACGCCCTGACCGCCTGGTATCAGTTACACGTGATCTACAACTATTCCTCCTTCAGCGAAATTCTGCGATGAATTCAATCTTGACTTCACAATCATTACAAATGATGAAGAATCTTCTCGGTCGAAAGGTGGTAAAACGCATGAACGGTGCCTCAGAGATGTCGCGCCAGAGACGCAGCTGTTGCGCAGGAGAATCAGGTATAATATGGCCACATTCACCCGTGTTCTGAGATCTCCAAGCCATCAAACCCATCTATCTTCTAGTCTAGGTTTCTCTACACTGCCTAGAACAATGTCTACCGAAATCAAGCCGATCAAAGTCTGGGGCCAGGGCGGTCCGAATCCCCCGAAAGTTGCAATGTTGTTGGGAGAGCTCAAGGTCCCTTTCGAGCCGATCCCTATCCCACTCACGGATGTGAAGAACCCAGAATACCTCGCCATCAATCCTAATGGGCGAATCCCAGCAATCCATGACCCAAACACTGATATAACACTGTGGGAATCTGGTGCGATCGTCGAGTATCTGATCGAGCGGTATGATCCTGAGCACAACCTGAGTTTCCCAGCGGGAACTCCTGAGTCATATCACGCGAAGCAGTGGCTTTTCTTCCAAGTGTCAGGTCAGGGTCCGTACTATGGGCAGGCCGCGTGGTTCAAAAAATTCCATCCTGAAAAGGTCCCGAGTGCGCTCGAGCGCTACAACAATGAGGTCAAACGGGTCACTGGAGTTTTGGAGGGGTGGTTGGCGAAGCAGAAGGAGAAATATGGTGATGAGGTTGCTGGTAGCGGCGGCCCATGGATAGTCGGCAACAAGCTTTCATTCGTGGACCTTGCCTTTGTTTCATGGCAAAGAATCATTGTGATGGTGTTGGAGAAAAGTGATTTTGATCAAGATGATTTTCCTCTTGTTAAGGAGTGGCTGGGTAAATTGAATGCAAGGCCATCTGTGAAGGCGGCAATTGACGGCACAGTAGCTGCAGTAGAAGCAGAAAAGAAGCAATAGAAGATTAGCTAGACTTGGAGCAACGGCACCGATTTGATTTTACTCAACAAACATGATTCTTTGTTGGCAAGTCTTGATGTGCTTCGATTTCCGCCTGGCGTCTTCGTGCCATGAACCAAAATATATAGTACCGGGGAGCCTCCCGCGAGATATGATCATCATCTCGACTGATTGGGTCGAATTTATTTAAATCGAGCTTCAAATGACCAAACGCCTCAAATTTCCCAGCGGACTCATACAGGGGCTTTGCAACTTCGGTAGCAGTAACCAGGGTGTCCAGCATAAGTGCATCAGCACGCTCACAGCCGTAACATAAGAGCGCGGTCCCAACTCCCTGGCGTTGATATTCTGGAAGGACGAAACATGACCGCAACGAAAGCACTCCACCTACGCTGGAGCTGTTGTTCTCTTCCTGGCGAGAACGACACCAGTCTCGATATATGTCAGACTGGTGTTCGCGAACAAAAGCTCCGAGGCCCTGATTGAACCGAAGGAGTTTGCGATCGTCCGACTCGTCGTGTTGCTTGGTGGTAGAAGAGTGAATTCTTGATTCTTCGGCCGGACTCGGATTCTCGTGTAGCCAACTTGCCCATCCGATGATCTTCCCTGATGGGTCGTGCTTAGCTGGGGTTTTCAAAGTTGCCTTGACGATGAACCAATCGTTCAGTCTAGATGGGGCAAACTTTGACTCGAGCATTGTTTCTGGGCCTCGATGCTCATCCCCATCCCTCACTTGACCCTCCAGCATCTGTTCGATCTTGGTTCTGAACTCCTCCTGGTCAGCGAATTTCACAGTGGCGGATGCATCATCCCGGAGTGCTTCTACGTGGATGTGTGCTAGTTGCTTAATGTCGCTCTTGGATATCACAGGGCTTATAGATACTTTAGCCTTGGAATTATGTATGGGATGGGTTAGGTCGGTCATTGTACTAGATAGCGAGGAGGGGTGAGACAAAGCTATCTTCCTCCCTGTGCTAAATCTCTGATGGGATGCTGGAGAACGCCTTTTACAATACTCAGCCTTGTGTAGGCTCGCTTTTGAGACCTCATATATAGTCGTATTTCAAACCAAAATTGTCGAGGCACTGATCGCGTCCTGGATCTCAAAACCCTTCCATGCATTTGAGTCGATATTTATCACCAAGAGCCAGCGCCCAAGGGGCGTATTGGGTAGAGCAGGCAGCAGTGCGCAATGAAACATCAATTATATAAAATTATGCGCTGGGCGAATGAAGTCCTGTTATGAGCAGGCGCCTGAGTCATAATTTAGATTTAAATTCATGTCGACCGTTCTAGCGCATGCTATTTATACTGCTCCGTAGCGAAACCTGCAATGGCGTTGAGGTTTCTGATAGAAGAGGGTGTGAGCTGGGCTCCGCACTCCGTCCCTGGCGCCTCCTGTACATTTAGTCTTTGTACTACTTACTTAGTAGCGGTACGGAAGTCCGGAGTATCCAGAACTTAGGCAGCAGCCCCCAGTCTGCGCTTTTCTCAGGAGTCCTATCTTGGATACCGGCATCTCTAGCGTACGCAAAGAAACACCTACGCTTTTGTACGAGAAGGCCGGGCACAATTACAAACTGGACATCGCTCTGACTATATGTTGAGAGATCCTGTAGCTTCCTTATGCCATTTGCTTGAAATGAGCCTATTCTTTATCAGAGCTGCGTCAAATTCCAAAAGGATCTGGACCAAGGCGGCTGATTATGCTCTATATAGAGCGGATTATGGGGGCTAAGGCATGCAAGCAAGGGACAATCGAGACAAGTCACTTTCCCATTTGAACCAAAAGTCATATAGGTGTCAAGAATTCAATCTATAATGCTCACTTTGCACGAGGCACCCCTCAATCCACTAGAGAACAGGGAGATCTTGGCTTGGAGATTGTTCAGTTTGATATGTATTAACCATCCCATGCTTGAAGGAAACCGGGCCTAGATTGGCTGCAAATCTGATCAGCGTTCATAGCTCACCGTCAATTGTTCCCATCTACACGATTGTGAATGGTGTTCAAGAATTCCCGAAAACCATTGAAGAGTGGTTTCATAGTGATTCTCACAATTCCTGCTGACCAGCAGGATGCCTTGAAACCTGTTTTTGTAACCCATCCACATGGCACCAGAACTAGATACAGAAATCTCGATGAGTGTTGTCGCATCAAATTATGGAGGCAGTTGTGTCACCAGGTGCAACTCTCCTGTCGTTAGGGAAAATTGGTGACAAATCTGGGTTCTGCACCATATGGATGTCCCAACAGGATGCACGAACATCGCAAGGGACCAAATTCCAAATCCAGTACTCTCAGCCAGACACTACAACGATCAAGTATCATATACTCGCAAGGTTCTTGCTTCCCCGGACAGACCCCCTGAATATTTCAAGTCGCTCAAGTCATCATTGATCAGGGGTTGAAGCAGAGCGACCGGTCATCCTCCGTCCTGCTGAACAGTACCATGCCCTGTAGGACAACTCAGGGGAACAGTAGCAGAGACGTATCGTACGATGACAGGGTATTTAGCAGGATATATCGACAGTGTGGCTGAATAATCGTAGGTTGGATTGTTCTGAAATCCTCTTGGTCGACATTGCCAAACTTGACCATGGCCACACCAAACCCATTAGATAATGGGGCGGGAATCTTCCTGGTTCCATCAAATGGTGCTGCGGAAGTTGGCACGATATCCGCAGTAGAGGCTGTTGAAAGACGTTTGCAGTTGCAGCACTTGTTCCAGAAAGGATATCTAGCAAGAGTCTGCGCGAGATATCTCTACCACAGGAGAGTATAGTAACAAATGGCGATAGGTCCAGAGGCTCGTGGATGGTGTTCCCTGTATGTTCATTCATTTTCGTTTCGTCAACACTAGCCTTGATGAGGCTTGGGGAGCTCGTATCAACAGGAATTTCCCTCATCCCCTTCCTCTAGTTTGAGCTGCACAAGCCTAAATTGTCTGGCTTCCCCGTCTTTCCTCTCGGGGCTTGTTCGTAAAGTGGACTGATAAGGTGGATCCCTGCGTGGTGGCACAAGGCGATGATACCCAGCAAGCCAGCCTCCCACCTGTTCGGGCGTTAGTTTGCCAAAAGTCGATGTTTTAGCCTCTCGCCGAGACATAAACTCGGGACTCTTGTGACCGAAGTCATCCCTGCAGGAGCCGATATTCGCTGATCATCCAACCATCCATGCCAATTCTCAACGGTGAAACCCCGAAAAACCCTCCCCCCCGCTTCAATGCATCTCCCCCAGGGCCCAAATTGCAAGTCTGGGGTAGCGAAATCTTCACGCTTGGTAACGAGGACTTTACGCCTGCACCGCAAGCGGGAGAACTTACCGAGTCGCAGCCGACAAAACAAATTCAGGGGAACCCGCCACTGCTCTGGCTGCCCTGGCTTGCCCCTCCTGGCTTGCCCCTCCTGGCTTGGAAATGAAGCCAATGCTAGCTACTTGGGACCAGCATTTTGTCAGATTTCCCAACTCGTACTCTGTACTCCGTAAGTTCCCAAGCAATGCAACTAAAACATGGGGTATGAGACTCGCAGTTCCGTGTGGTGGACGCCACATGATTCAAACTTTGAATCGACGATTGATAGTGGGATGTGTCACGGAGAGTTAGAATATCAGTGCATACCCTGCGCGATGTCGCCAGAAGATTGGCTGATCAAGGTGCCCTCTGGGAAGAAGGAACAGTACAGGGGAACCAGAATGCGCTATACGAATATGAAGTTACAACGCGTTCTTCAAGACTAGGGTTTTGTAACTTGACCCCCCTGCACCCAAGTCTGCAACAGCGTTAGTTGCAGAGTGCCTGAGAGACGGCCCGGGCATCCCCTTTGACTAAGGATCACAAGGCTGTCAGGATGAACCTACTCCCATCTTAAAGTCGACGTGTGGACCTCAATCAACGACCTATTGCGTGGTTCTCTGCTTCCCATCAACTGCTATTCGCATTATCATTGATCAAATACCCACCTCGAATGAACTTTTCAATTCTTTCCAAGCGGTCTTCAAGAGGCACTTCCACCACAATTTCTCAGGAACGAATCCATCAGCACCTCTCTAGGGCTTACACCCCCATCAGACCATGTCTTCAAATTCGGGTTCGTTATCCGAGGTTGGGTTAACCGGTGGTTATGATGGGGATAGCCTCGCCTTGAAAGTCATAATTGCCTTCTTCCCTGGGCTTGCTATGTACAATGCGGTCGAGCTTTTGATTCTCATCCTGGGTTCTTTCAACCGATTTCGAGGCCTATATTTCTGGAGTCTCATCGTCGCGAGTCTCGGGATCATCCCATATTCTCTTGGTTTTACATTCAAGTTCTTTTCGATCCTCACTGGCTCTGCGAGATGGGTCCCAATCTTCCTTCTGACTCTTGGCTGGTATCCGATGATCACAGGCCAGTCCGTCGTTCTCTGGTCACGTCTCCATCTTGTTGTTACCGGTCAACGAGGTCACAAAATCCTGCAATGGACAAAATGGATGATTATTATCGATGCCATCATTCTCCATATCCCCACAACAGTGCTCACCATTGGATCAAATGGCAATAGGAATACTGAGGTATTTGCAAGAGGATACAACGTCATGGAAAAGGTGCAGATGTGCGGATTTTTTGTCCAGGAGGTGATACTCTCATCCATCTATATCATCGAGACAGTTCGCATTCTTCGCTATTCGATACAAGGGACGACTCGAAGACTTATGTACCAACTCATTGCCATCAATATCCTCATCATCATAATGGACTTGAGCATATTAGCTCTCGAATGTGCCTCCCTTTACATACTCCAGATCACAATCAAGGCGGCCTTTTACTCCATTAAACTGAAACTCGAATTCGCCATCCTCAGCAGGTTGGTCCAATACGTGGGAGGACCACGTCAAGGGACTCGACAAATACCGGTTAGCATGACGGATATGGAAGCTCAGTCCGCTGGTAGAGCGGAGAGCCATGGTGAAGAATATGTCACGTGGAATGAAGTTGAGACAGATCGACCACAGACTTCTGAACTGACAAAAGCCAGCGCCTTGTCCAAGCATATTGTGAGACAAGTTGATATTGAGATTCAAGAGCTTGATTATGGAGAGACAACGCCTCCGCAGACTTGGACATCCTCAACCAGTCTTACAAAATCTAAGTCGATGGATCCAACTCCGTGGGAGCGGACTTCCAAGAAGGATTGATTGAAGTACGGAATCTGGGATGCAGGCAAATACGGGAAGGGTGAAGGATTGTCGACCAGATAAGCAGTGTGTTTCTGACACTCGTTCGATGCTCCAGCTCTATGTCAGTGTTTGCAGTCAGCAGACCCTTGTGGTACATTGTTGATATTTCCCCTGCTGAGTACCACAAATTTTCTTGATGACATGAAGACAGACGTTCAACAGCCCTTTTCCTTCCGTCAGTGAAGTTCAATAGTCTTTGACATCTTATGTCAGGGAGTCCTAGCAGGACCAAAGGGCCTTCTGTCTCTTCAGGTGCGACTCGCACATTAACAAGCCCCAGAGTGGTGGGGGGGGTTTTCAAGAATTGTTTGAAAGTACCAAGGCTCCCTTCTGAACCATTGATATCACTCGTTCATCCATCTAGAGTGAACTCATGTTCAATATATTGTTGGAGGCAGCAAGATCCTTTGTAGCTCCTGCGTTCGCACATCTGACTTTGGGGAAATCATGCCACCAACCACAATCTTCGCTAGTACAGCATATGTGCCCAATCAATAAGTTCTTGCATGTAGCAACGATGTGACATACATCAGCCTCCTTGGTACGGTTTCTCTCTGATCTTGCCGATTTGCTCTGGCTTTCCATGCATGCTGGGTGTGGATCAACATTTTGTGTTTAACGACTGATCGCAATTCCGAAACTCGACGCATCTGAATGTGGTGCTGTCGTTCAAACATTTTGTCGGAGTTTTGCAATTCTGCCCTGTCATGGGGTCTCCGCACATTGACTTTAAGATCCTGACGTACTGTTCGATGTTGATTGTCTCTGGTAATTATGGTGGTGGTGTTCGCGCTGGAGGTTGGTGCCATTCTTGCTCCAAAGACATCTTGAGAAGATTGAGGTGAGGCCACAAGCAAACAACCTGGTTGACAAGAGAAAGCAAAGGATGTCAGAGTTAGAATGGCTCATGAATGTTACGACAGTGGAAGGATAATCGTGGCTACCATTTCATTGTGTGCCGGCGAGGGGCCTGGCACGAATTGCAACTCCTTGCAAACCAGGGAAGCGACCTGTAGCCTGGGACGCGACCGCCATGTCTTCACTTTGCTTAAGGATGATTAGTTCCACACACTGTCCAAAAGAAAGTGACTTTCGATGCCTTCAATCCCCCAAAACCTGTGAACCATCGAACCACCACAGGTTAGGTCTCCACCCTAAATCAAGGTCTAAAGGTATTCGTGATGCTCTTTGCAACGCCTAGGCTACTACGTATTAGACGTCTCTTTTAGTAGGTTTCAGTATATCATCAAGCCCAATGCGCCTGAGCAACTCTACTCTAACACGATCCGCCACTGCATTGACCACTTCAGCTCCATCATCAATCGGATCAACATGCACTCTGAACGGCCGCTTGCCGTGGGGTAGGTTCACCACCTGGACCATCGCTGTCGCCACATCTGTCGGATCTGCGTTTTCAGGAGTGATAGCCATGAGACCTTGCATGGTCCGCTCAGGAACCCCTTTGTAAGGGCCATCCATATACTCCTTCTCAATCCCAGCCTCATCCTTTGGCTTCCCGAGGTTCTCGAAATGTTTGGTCCCCTTGGGAAACGCACCGGGGACGATGATGCTTGTCTCAATGCCCCATTTCGTCAATTCTCCTGCATACGTGACGGCGAGCGAATCCATCGCCGCTTTGCTTGCGAAATACGGCCCCAGGAACGGCGGCGTGCCACCTCTCGTGCTCGAACTCGACGTCCATATCAACAACCCCTTACCCTCTCTGCGCATATGTGGCAATACTGCACGGTTGAGGCGTTGAGCACCGAGTACGTTGATGTCAAAGTATTTCATCATCTCCTCTGGACGCCACGCCTCTGCTGGGCCGATGGAGCCGTGGCCCGCGTTGTGGATAACGACGTCAATCGTTGCGGGCTTGTTTTCTACTTTGAGATCATGTAGGACTTGGGCGACTGCTGCGTTGACTGCTTGTTCGTCTGTGATATCGAGGAGCACAGTCCTCAAGGCGACTTCTTTCTGTGTGGCGAAGTCTTTGGCAGCTGCAATCTCAGCTTCCTCGTGGGCTCGCACACCTGCATAGACGATATGTCCACATTCCGCCAGGAGACGGGCAGCAAGAGCTCCAAACCCCGTTGATGCTCCGGTTATGAGAATGACTTTGGGTGAGGAAGTGCTCATGGTTTGAGATTTGAAATGTTTCGGCCGGTACTTGAGGGCACAAATTCATTCATATGCTCCCCACAAGGACTCTGAGCGTGTTGCTGAAAAAGGTTCATGTGATGGAAGAAATCGTATTAGTTGAGCACGATGAGTAGATATATGATGCTTTGGCGGACATGGAGGAACTCGGAAGTATCCAAAAGGCCAGCTTTGAAGGATCGGCCGAAGCCTTGGCCCAAGGCTCGCGTTTCGCCTAGTGCCTTTCCACCAGCTGTAACGCTTGCGATCTTGTCATAAAGCCAGAAAGACAGATGCAGTATGCTTTCGAGGCTCGGACCTGTCAATCCACTTTGAGGTTGTTGCCAGTGAGGCCAGAAGGAGAAATTCTTGACGCCGACTCGGAGTTAGTGGAAATATCGGCACCAAACAGCGGATATCCCGACGAGGCTGCGAGGGGAATAGGGGTGTAGCGGGGGAAGTCCCGCCGCTGGAAGTTTTGACCTGAGTGCTCCGTAGTCGATACGAGAAGGTACACTGTGGTGGTTTGGGCTGGCTTGGTCATGACGAGCTGGTAATACTAGATGTCTTCACCTGGTGTCAGTCACAATGACCGCTATCATGTGATGCAGACCCAGTTCGGCGTCCGCTCTGTCCATCAGTCTTCTACGCCGCAAAGTCTTCCCAAATTGGGTGTAATTCCCAGACTGTGAGTTGAACACACAACCGA
>Ga0105239_10005341_pt1 | contig 15073 bp, 20 predicted proteins | sample KBSC44metaG_FD_92761 | JGI IMG/M metagenome (GOLD analysis project Ga0105239, IMG submission 92761) | Corn rhizosphere microbial communities from Kellogg Biological Station, Michigan, USA - KBS C4-4 metaG | ecosystem: Host-associated > Plants > Roots > Rhizosphere > Soil | place: Michigan, USA...
GCCGCTCTCGGGCTCCAGCTCGTACATGGTGACGACCGGGCCGGGGCGGACCTGGGTGATCTTGCCGTGCACCTTGAAGTCGTCCAGCACGGTTTCCAGCAGGCGGGCATTGCGCTCCAGCGCCGCCTTGTCGATCGCCTGGCCGCCGCCCGTCGGAACCGGGGCGAGCAGATCGAGCGAGGGCAGCCGATATTCCGATGATGGCATCGCGGAATGGGCGTCGCCCTCGCTATCCATGCGTCACTTTTTCGGTTTGCGTTTCGCCTGGGCGAGGTCCGAAGCAGCGACCGACTTAGCAGCTTTGCTGGATTTCGGATTTCGTAGAACTTTCGACGCCAAGCTGGCGTCCTTCTTTCCTGTTGTCATCTCAGCCCCCTGAGTCGAGCAGGTGGAGGCTAAGCGTATCTGGTAGGATGTCGAGTCCGGTTTCCGGAGCTTTTCGGATATCAAACTGCCGTCGGATCGGGGGGTACTTCGAATGATCGAACGACCAATGAGGGAATGCCCGGACTGCAAATCGCATGTCCCAGCCGACGCGAGGGTCTGCGGCCATTGCCGCCGCCGGTTCGGGGCCAACCAACGGTTCTGGGGCATGGGGATCACGCTGATCGTCGCAGTGGTGGCTGTCGGCATCGGTGTTGGTCATGGACGAGGGGTATCCTCATCAGACACGGCAACCGGAAAGGAACTGACGCCGACCCCAACCCCAACCCGCGAATTGTCGCCAGATCCGAAGATCAACGCGCTCCTCGCGCAGCAAGCCAAGCTTGAGGAGGCATGCCGTGGTGGCAATGTAACGATCGACAGCGCCATCTGTGTGAAGCGCGATCAGGTCGACGCGCAGTTATCGAAAGCAGGCTGGTGCAGCAGCGAGCCCGGCGACACGGCCGCTGAGAGGAACTGGCATGATTGTGTGGCCGCCGAGGTCGCGCCAGTCAGTCAGCGCCACCGTAAATGGATCCGGGAATGCCAGGACGCAATTCTGACTGATCTCGCTGACCCCAAGTCCGCCATCTTTCCGAACCCGGTGGTCGATCCGGGCGCGTTCATACATGCACAGGAACCCGACATGGGAGGAGGCCCCGATCCCAGGAGGATCAGCCCCGCCGCTTTCGACGCATGGATGGACCAGCACGCCGACGTGTTCAGCGAGACAATCTCCTTCAAGTTTCGCGCAAAGAATCTGATCGGCGGAGTGCAGCGCTACACAGCGACCTGCGCCTTCCAAGACAATTTCGATGGTTCGACTAAGCTGACGCGGCACGGTGTCGGAGCGGACTAAGCCGACGGTGGCCCGGAGGTCCCGCTGCCGGCCGTCACGCCGGAATGCTTATGGTCGTCGAAGGATAGGCCATTGAATTTCGACCCGGCGCCCGTTTCAATATCACCGGTCACCATGAGCTTGGGGGTGTCGACGACGATCTCAGTGTCGCTGGCAAATCGGATTGGCTGACCTGGTGCCCCCTGTACCGTTATGCCGTCGTCGCCGAAGCGGACATATTGGGTGGGCACGCCGTTGAGGACGCCGCCGAGATAGAGCGCATCTCCCATGCTGAAACGACGGCGTGATCCTGGCGGGGACGCCTGCCTCGTCACCTTCACCGTAGAGATGTCTTCCGCGCAGAAGCAGGCCAGACCGATGTCGCCGACTTGCGGATCCAGGACGATCGCACTCGCGCCCCCTTGGAGTCGCAGATATGGGACATTGGGAATTGTGGCGTAGGGCCAAGCGTTGCCATCGCCGGCGACCTGATGGACCATGGGCTGGACATCAACGGAACCCACCGCGTCCAATCCCGCGCCCGGCCGGACGGCCATCACGCGCACGAGCGACACGGTCGAACTGCGCCCCAGTATGCGTCTTATCATGAACTCCATGATTGACGCGTCAGAGGTGTCGGTGCCTCGGATCATCGATCCAACATAGGCCTGATTGTCAGCCAAAGCGCCTGACCTCCGGAGCATGGCTTGCCTCGAAATGCGTGTGCCACTTCCCGCCGGGGGTCTCCGTTTCGAGGTCATGGCTCACGAGATAGACATACCAGGTCCCGGTGGCGGGCTGCACCACGCTCTTGACCGCCACCTTTCCCCCTGCACGAATGAGAGGGTTGTAGAGCGTGGACGCCTGCACGCCGAACTGGGTGAACGCCGGGCTCGCTATCATGCCGGTGTCGGCCGAAACGAGAGGAATTAGATCGCCCCTGGTGCCATCGCGGGGCCATATCGCCAGGACATTTTTGGAGGGGTCTGCGATGGCATTGATATCCGCCATGAGGCGAGCATCCTTGATCTGCTCGTAGATGCTTCCGTGCAGCACAACATTGCGCAGGACGATGCCATTTACCCCGCTGTTTTCCAACGAACGCGGCGGGTCCATTTTTGCCGCCAGCGTCTGCATCAGAAGTGCGGAGTTCACGTTCTCGAACACCGTTGGCTCGCTCGCTTTGAAGTGGTCAACCAGCGCGGTGGTCGCCTGCACGTAGAAAAAGTTCTCGGGCGGATTTGACAGGTCTGCCCACGCCTCGATGATCCCACCATCGAACACAATGGCCATTCCGGTGCCGTCACCGGCTTCGATGGTGACGAAGTTCACGGATTTGCTCAGGCGCTGAGAATAATCCTGCCCAAGTATGGTGAGCGAGTTTGATATGCTTTGTGAAAGTCCGTAAATTCGCAGTTCCAGATCGGCGGTTGTGACGCTGTCGCCCGAAGTAATATTAGCAGAGCAGCGCAAGCCGGAGACCTTCACGGTGTTGAAGCCGCTTTCGCCGAAGGTCCCTTTCCCCAATCGAAAGGTGACATCGATTTTCTTGGTTGAGAAAACCATCAGTTGAATGGCCCGTTCAGATGCAGGCCCTGCAGGCGGCGTTTGATGTTGCCCGCGATCCTTTCTCCAGCCTTCCGGCCATCGTCATTCTGGACGGTGACATTTATGTCGCCGACGGTGACTGCGGGTGCAGAGCCTCTCCCGAGATAGGATTGCATCCGGCGCGTGTCTGCGATCGCATCCCTCATGTGCTCGTAATGAGCCCCTTGGGGGCGCATGAAGTTCCAGATGTAGGCCAAGCCGGCCGTTCTGGGATCGGTCGAGGACAAGACAGACGCGCCGCCTCGATCGCCCCCGCGAAGCTCGGAAACCAAGAAATCCAGCTGCTGCGTAGCGGTCGGATGGGGGCCGTATTTTGCGAACAGAGCCGCCTTACGTGGCCCCAGCCATTGACCGATGCCGAATGCATGCGAGACGGGGTTGTCAGCGTTCGTGCTGCCCCCCTCCGCCATGATACCGGCCGCAATGCCCTGTGCCGTTCCCGGATCGATTCCCCTGGCAACCAGCCGTCCGGCGAGCGCGGACAACCGGGTTGTGCCGCTGCGCCCGGCCGCCGTTGGCGCGGAGGCGGCGGGGGAGGAATGCCTGATCGAAACCCAATCGCTATTCCACATCGCCTGCAGGCCACCCCACAGACCTTTGCCATATGGGTCCTTGGGATCGGCCGCGCGCTTCGCGTCGCGGGCCTTCACCTGATCGGGAGATAGGTGCTTGATCGACACCCACGGATCGCCTTTTTCCCAGTCTTGCTTCGCTTTCAGCGCAAGAGCGATAGCGCCGGCCAGGGCTACGACGGGGAGATAGGCAGAGGCCGCGGCAACGCCGATCGCGGCCAGGGTGCCGACGATGACGTCTCCCGCGATCTGCATCCCATCTTTCGATGCGGCGAGCTGCCCCAGCACGTCAGCGAACTTCGCCACCGCCGGTTGAGCCCGCCCCTCCAGCGTCGTCTGAATATCAGCCAGCGTCGAGTTGAATCGGGCCGACGCGTCCGCATTGGCCTGATAGATGCCGGCCATTCGCTCCCATGTCGGCAACTGCCGCCGCAAGGTGTCGCCACCGCGTTCGAGCAGCGCGATCATCGGCGGCGAGAAGCCAAGCCGACCGGTGAGGTTCGCGAACACCGTCGGGTCCATGCGCTTGCTCGCGTCTGCGATCGCGAGGAGCATATCAGAAGGGTTGCGCATGTTGTCCTGGTTCAGCCCCAGAGCGTTCAGCACGGCGGCGTTGTCGGGCCGGAGACCGAGTTTGATGTCGCTGAGCGATTTGCCCAAAATGCCAAGGGCGCTGTTCGCATCCTCATTCGAGCCGCCCATCTCGCGTACCGCCGCCTGCCAGGCACCGATCTTTTCCGTGGCCAGCCCGATGTTTTTGGAAAGACGGCCGACCGCCGCGTCGTTCCGCAATATGTTGGAAGCAAAGTCGCCCAAGGTGCGGGCGCCGGAGACTGCCAGCGCCAAGCCGACGACCTCATTCCGCAAGTTGTTGAAGGCGGCCCCGGCTCGCTTGCCCGACGATTCCATGGCCTTCGCTGAGCTGTCAGCGTCGTTCCGGGTTCGCTTCAACCCCTGCTCGATCTCCTTTTGGCCCTTCGAGAAGCCCTGCGGATCAAGTCCAAGAGTGATGACAAGGGAATCGATGATCGTCGACATTATCCTCATGCCTCCTCAAGATAGTGATCGTCTGCCGTGCAGAATGCTAAAAGATAATACATAGTTCTTGTATCCGTACGGACTATTCACATAATACTCACCAACGGGGCTGTCGAGATCATAGTTTAACGTCATTAGTCGCGATCTTTTTTTGAAATTACGGCTGTCTCTTACGTTCCAGCGCCAGTGATGCTGGCGGAGCAGCGGAGCCCCTTCACCTCGACAGTCTCCGAACCTTGTCTTCGATTAGTGCAAAATAAAATAGGACAGATAAGGCTACGGTTATTTGTGAATATGAGGAAGTTCCTAGATGGATTCATGGCATTCCCGAAGCCATTCCTTCATCATCTTCCTCTCGTCGATCGCAGCGCGCGTGTAGAACCCGTGCTTCAGCGCGTTCTGACTACCCCTCGGCGCGCCAGTGCTCTTCCCGCCATGCATCCTGCATCGCCCATTCTTCATCGCGGGCCCCTGGCAGGGTCTGCCTGATCGGGTCCGGGCTAGGCAGCGCGGCGCGTTCTTCAGTTCCAAGGGCTGGGGCATTGGCCGGATCCTGTGGGGGCAAATGGGGGTAGTGGTGGATGTCGCCGACGATCGCTTGCCCGCCTGGGGCGACGGTCACATGCTCGACCCGGACGGTCTGCTGACCCTTGCCGCGAAGCCGATCGAGCGCGTCGAGTTGGGCGAGGAACGTGCGCTGCAACTTGCTCGCCGCGTTCACGTAGGTGTTCATCCGCTCGATGTTGTCGTTGCGCACGATCCGCGCCGCCATCTCGCAGGATAGCGTGTGAGTGCCGGCCATCTGCACCGCCAGCGCAGCCTCGATCTCATTGGTTGGAGCGATAGCCGATACTATGGCGAGGGCGGAGTTAACGGCAGTGGAGGTGTGATCGCCGTCTTCTCCGATCCTTGCCACCATGCACTCAATCTCGTGCATCTGCCGCGCCATGAAGAAGTCGGAGCGGGTGCCGAACGTGTCCAACATGCGCATGTGGGAGGCGAAGGCGTCCCCGGTCGGGCTGATCCTCCGACCTTCCTCGCTCTTGGCGATCATGACAGCAGGCTTGCGACCGTTGACGCGGCGCTTGGCATCACGGAACGCTCTCTGCTCCTCCTCGGTCGCATTACCCTTATCGTCAGAGATTCCGCCATGGACTGCGGCCAAGCGCATATCATCGTCGAGCGGATCGATCGGTGCATGGGGTGAAATCGCAGTTTTCTTCTTCCGCCCCGGCACCCCCCTGGGCGGCGCGACTGCCAGCGCGCGAGAATCACGCTTCGCCATTGTCGCCTCCGCCGTGACGCGGGCCGCCGTAGAAGTGCGTCAATCCGATCGGACGGAAGGCATCGTCGCTCGACACGACGTCCATGAGATCGCCCTGCATCTCTCTCGCGTGCGCATGCTTGGTGGCGAAAGTCGTGTGCTCCGGGTCGGCAAGCCAGCGCAACACAGTGCGACGATCCGGCATGGCGTCATCATTGCAGATCGCGCGCAAGCTTTCGCCATCGGCAATCCGGTCGCAGATCAGGTCAGCAAGAACGTCGGTATAGGTCGAAGGGCGGGACATCACCGTCTCCACGTTAAGAAGGGTTGGTCGCCAGCCAGGTGGCGGACGACGTCGAGAATGGGATCGTGCCGGCGCTGATGGCCGAGCATGTGGCTGCGGGTGTTGCGGGTGATGGCGGGGGTTCTCCGAGCGGCCCTCCCGATTTTCGCGGTGGGAATGCGAAATCTCGTCACGTAGCTGGGGAAACACCCGCAAACACCCGCAACACCCGCAAATCTCATTTCATGACCCTCCAGATCAGCTGTTTTGAGTGTGAATCCTTCGCGGAGGTGAGCCGAAGCCCGCCGACAATCCGTCCCTCGCGTGCTTTCAGGTAGTTGCCGAGCCTGACCGAATTCACGCCGCCGCGATGGTCGTCCGCGATTGACAGCAGCGCCGTCAGCAAATCCGGGTGGATGAGATTGTGGAAGGTGTTTTTCGTCATGGCGGCGTCGGCGATCCCGCCCGCTGTTCTGCCCTCTTGGCCAATCGCGCCATGCCAAGCTGCGAGGAGCGCGCCCAGCATCGAAAGCTCGGGATCGTCGGCCCGAGCGGCTTCCATGGTATCGATCGGGTCGGCGCGCCCGAGCCACACAAGAGCTGAGCGTACAAACTTGCTCCACTCGCCAAAGGAGGCCAGCGCCGGACGCTCGTTGGGAAAGCCTGCCACGATATAGGCGCGGACGATCGTCAGTGCTGCTGCGATGTATGCACCGCGGTTCGACATCACCATCTTGCGGGGATCGTTCTTGAACTGGCGCAACTCGGGGCGCTCCATATTGGGGTCGAGCGAGCAAAGGATGGTGCGCCGTGTCATGTCGCCGACCAGCAGGATGTTGTTGCCGGTGGCGAAGGTGGTTGCCCGGCTTTCGATGCGAACGAGCTTCGACACGCCGAGCGGGCGCACCGAGACCACGGGCCGCTCGATCAATTGACACAGCTGATCACCGCCCAGCCTTCCGTTCACATTGTCGATCGACACGATGGGCTGGCCATTAAGCAGAGCGGATGCCAAGCGCTTTTCCGTCTCCTCCTCGGTCTGCGCGGCGGCGATGACGGGCGCGCTATCGCCGGTCAGGATCACCGAGGCGAGATCGACCAGATACGATTTCCCTGAGCCGGCAACGGGTGCGCTGGCAGCGTGCAGCGGCGCGACCGGCATGGCGCCGCGCACCACCGGGGTGATCAAACCGGATAGCGCGACCGATCGGCTCGCCGCATCCACGAACGGGAAGCCGTCGAGCAGAGCATCCAGCTTCGCCAGCGCCCGAGCGGCGTCGTCCTTGGTCGGGTTGTCGGGGATCTCGGGCAGCTTCGGCGGATCCAGCAGGACCAAGCGGGTCTGCGGATCATAGCCGGGCGTGGCCAAGAGCGATCCATCAGGCCGGAGCGTCGGGGCAGTGATCGCGCCGGCCAACGGGAGAAACTTCCATTCGCCATCACGCGACAAGATCGTTGCAGCGACGTTCAGAGGCGGATCGGCAGGCACCCACCCGTTCTTGCGAACATTGAATTTCAGCCACTCGCTCGAGCGCGACAGGTGATCGACCAATGTATTGATCTCGACGGGGACGAGGCGGGCAACCTTCGTCCGCTTACCGTGGGCGGCGGGCATCTCGTCCACGACCGGTCGGACGATCCCGCCGCGAACGTAGAGCGGTGCTTCGGCCGCGACGAGCGCGGCTTCTGCCTCGGTAGCCATCATATGTAGGGCGCCAGCGCGGATCTGGATCACAGGCTTGCCCGGTACCCCGGCGAGGCGGAGGGGGGCTACCGTCATACCTCACCCTCTACCAAGGCACTCGCTGCCATTTGCAGGCCCGCGAGCAGCGACGGCAGAGTTTCCAACTCGATAGCGAGACCCTTGCGAGGATTGGCCTGCGATCCGTCTATGGGCATCAGCGCCATGTCGATCACCGGCTTGCCGTCGATCATGGCGGCGCTGATCCGAAGCATCTGGTTCTTGCCACGCAGGATGGTAGCAATCGGCGTCATACGGCATCCCCTCCGAAGGGGGCGGCCATGGTCTCCATGGCCGTCGGGCGTGTCGATCCGGTCCTGTCGATTACGCCGGAGAAGAGACGGGGAAAGTTGTACAGAAGATCACCGGCGCGGAGGCGCGCATCTTGCGCCCGCCGGGCCACCCACCCATCCAGCCAGCCGGATTGCTTCTGGCGAGGCTCGATCATCAGCACGAAGTCGCCGCAGGCTCGCTCACGGATCACGAGCGTTCGGCCGCGTGGGCTGGGCGCGCGATGAATCTGGGTCGGATCGACGCCCGGCAAGGTGATCACGTCACCCATGGCGCACCTCGCCACCATCGCGCGCTTGCACGATCGCTGCCGTCGACATCGCCAACGCTTCGGTCTCGCGGTCTTCCCGATGGAGGAGCATGCCGCCGATGCTGCAGATCATCGTAAGCTCGTTGAGGGACCAATCCTCGCCGTGCTCGACAACAAAATCGGCGAGCTGAATGGCAATCTCCGCCCAGACGCCGGGACCTTCGAATTGCTCGAACTTCGCCTTGCAGGAGGCCATGACGGCGAAGATCGTCGTGCGATCCATGACGAGATCAACCACGCGCTCCTCCCCATACCAGCTCGGCGACAAGGCGCGCGCGCCGTGCGGAAAGTCCGAAGACGCGCGAGAGGCGTTGCGCGCGGCGGTTCGAGAGGTTATCTTCGTCGATGCTGCAAGTAATGAAATTCGTGGTGACCCGCCGAGCCCTGCCAGGCTGGCGGGTTGCTTCGTTTTTAGGCCGAAGCGCGGCCGTGGAAGGTGCCCTCACGGATCACGCGGCACGCATCCGGCTGTCGACCGAGATCGGCGCCGATGGCAAGTTATCGAGATAGTCGCTCACCGATTTTGCATCGACGAGAGCTTTCCGGCCAACGTTGATCACTCGGATCTTGCCGACGCCTGCGAGGCGATACAGCGTTGTGCGCGACAGCCCGAATACGCGCTCACCTCGCTTGGCGGACGGCATATCCACGTAGCGAGACGTTGCCTCGGACACCGACGTAATTTCTGCGATCATCTTTTCGCTCCATCCACTGAAGGGGACGAGCGGGAACATCAGGGAGCGGGGCCGGTCTTGTCGTGGGACAATGCGATTCTAGGTCATGTCCTAACTGCCGGCCACCAATCCGAGTGCCACATCAGTCTGCCGGCGCTTGCGAGATATCGCTTTCACCACAGCGCTGCTGGTAACATTTCCGATTCCTGGAATGCGAGCGAGTTCCAGTGCTTTCGTAACCGCTCTCAGGCCGGGCCCGTCGTTCTCACCTTTAGAGAACTTGATCGAACGTCCTTGCCGCCGGCCGACTTGGCGAAGAAAGGCGGCGATGCAATACGCATCCGCATGCCACGGCGCCTCTTTCCAACTTTCCGGTTGGGGACCGAGTAGATCGGCAGCGCGCTGGGCCGAAAAAACCAACTTCTCCATCGTCGCCGCGGCTTCCTTGCGCAGCTCAACAAAATATTCGGGCATCGAGCCGAGCTCGATGTATTCGCGCTCGACGGCCACCATCTCGGGCACTCTGTTGAGTATCGTGGTCAGCGCCTTGCGTATGGCGGCATCCTCAATTTTCGGTCCGGCCTGATGAGAATGAACCGTCACGCGCATCAGGTTGATCATGTCCGCGAAGCGCCGACGCTCCCACTCGAACATGCCGGGCAGGAGTTCGCCGAGGCAGTCGTCAATCTCGGCATCAGTTATCGAGTCTGCGGCCATGTCGGCCGGGACGCGTTCGGCCCCCACGCCCGCCGGGGAAAGCGTAACGAATTCCGTTCCCCCGACACGTCGGGATAGAACGACCCGGTAAGGTCGCATTGAATTGCTGCGCTTGGTCATCGACTGGTCCTGAGAGGAACTATTGTTGGGTCCTTCGAAGCCGCAGGGCGAGCGCAGAACCTCGCCCAATCGTCCATCATGCGACGACGCTTGTCGATCATGTCGCCGCGGCGATAGGCCGCCTCCACCTTGTCGCCGACCACATGCGCGAGGGCGATCTCGGCCATCTCGTGCGGATAGCCGGTGGTTTCGGCGCACCAGTCACGGAAGCTCGAACGAAACCCGTGAACGGTGAGATCGGGGCGACTCATGCGCCTGAGCAGCATGAGCATGGACATGGATGATAGTGGCCGACCTTTGCGCTGCCCGGGGAAGATGTATCCGTCTTGATCATCTGTTCGCCGAAGTGGTGTGACGCGCGTGATGATCGCCATTGCCGCTGTCGATAGCGGGACTCGATGCTCTCGGTGGGCCTTCATACGAGCGCCAGGGACGATCCATAGCTTCCGCTTGGTATCGATTTCCGACCATTTCGCGCCAAGTACCTCTCCAGTTCTCGCCGCTGTCAGGATCAGGAATTCGAGCGAAAGCGCAGCCATCGCATCTCGATCGCGAAGGCTGGCCATGAATGCGCCAATCTCGCTCCACGGAAGGGCCGCGTGGTGCTCCACTGCGGCAACCTTCGTCCGTCGCGGCAGCATGTTGGCTACATGGCCCCGCCAGCGGGCGGGGTTTTCACCGGAGCGCCACTCTCGAGCTTTCGCATAGTCGAGAACGGATTCGATCCGCCCGCGAACACGGCTCGCAGTCTCGGGCTTTTTCGACCAGATCGGCTCCAGCGCGGCCATGACATGCGAGGTGGCGACGTCCGCGATCGCGAGTTCGCCCATGAAGGGATATGCGTAGGTTTCCAGCGTGCTGCGCCACTGAGCCCGATGCTTGTCGTTCTTCCAAGCCGTCTCGTGTGTGCCAAGATACGCTTCAACCACCGCCTTGAATGTCATCGCCCTGACAACTGCCTCTTGGGCGGCCGCCACCTTCTCGGCTTCCACGCGCTCCCGTTCGTCGAGGGGATCTATGCCGGCCTTCACCTGGCGCCGGAGATCCGCTGCATTGGCGCGCGCATCGGCAAGGAGCACTGCTCCGGGTCCGGCGGCAGGCCCAAGTCCGACATCTCGCTCCCGGCCCTTGAGCTTGTAGCGATATACCCACGATCGGCGCCCGGTCGGCTTGACCAGTAGGAAGAGGCCGCCGCCGTCGGCATGCCTGCCGGGCGGAGCGCTCTTCACGCCGGGCGGTGTCAGGGCGTTATGGATTACCTTCGGCATACGTTCCCCGCTCAGTTCCCTGTAAAATTCGGGGATGCTGGGCTACAGGCGGGGACAATGGGAAACTTTGGCGATTGGCGCAAGCCGAAAGCGCCAAAAGGATGGGGATATTTGGAAGCAAGCGGAGACAACCGGAGACAACAGTATGGCGGACACCCTCTCCGCCAGAAGCCCCTCCACAGGGGGCCGCAGACGTCTCCTCGGATTGACGATTTTCCCCTGAAAACCAGGCCTTGGCGGCTTCGCTCGGCCACAGTCGTTCACACGCCTCCTCTCAGGGCGTTGGTTCGATTCGTGGTCGCTGACCGACAGCCATCGGCTCTACCTGCTCGTCAAACACGGCCGCTCGAAGCTCTGGAAGTGGAGCTACACCTATGACGGCAAGCAGAAGACGATGCATCTGGGCATCCATCCGATGGTCACTCTGCTCGACGCCCGGGCGAAGCGAGACGAGGCGCGGGCCCAGTTGTCCGATGGGCGGGACCCCGCCGTCATGAAGCGGCTTCGGATCGAGGCGAACCTGCGCGCTCTGCCGCGATTGAATCGGCGGCAGTGCGGCGCACACTGATCGGGGTCGGGGAAGAGCTGCTCGTGTCGCTGGCGCTCGCCGAGACCGTGCGCGAAGCCCTGATTGATGTCCGACCCCGTACCGAAAGGCGAATCCGCAAGACGGGCCTGCCGTGGCGCAGATGGCCCGGCGTTCGACGGTCGCATCAGATTGGCTATTCAGACGATCGTAGATGCAAGACAAAACGGCAGCCAAGGTCCGTTTCACCAAGCTTGATCGTGCCGTTGGCGGACGAAAGCAGCGACCTTGCGATCGGCAGGCCCAAACCCGTGCCGCCGGTAGCGCGGCGACTGGTGAAGAATGGCTCGAAGATTCGATCGCGGTCCCCGACCGGGATTCCGGGCCCGTCGTCCGTGACATCGAGCATGATCACTTGCCCGTCAGATCGAGCATCTAATGTGACCTGCCGAGCGCCGGCTTGCCGGGCGTTGTCGATCAAGGCGATGAGCACGGTTTCGAGTACGACTGGCGAGATCGCGGTGATCATGGTGTCGGCGGCCTCGACCACCACAGAAAACTGGTCGGCTCGATATGCGTCAGCGACGTGATGGAGGACCGGGGCCAATTCAGTCGCGACCACTTCTGCGCCGCCAGCCATATCGGCCCGGGCAAGCTCCAGCAGGCGGGTGACGAGCAGCGCCAGGCGGTCGGCGTCCGCAGCGATGTTGGAGAGGAACCGGTCGCGATCAGCGTCGCTCATGCCGTCGCCATGATCTCCGAGGATCTCGATCGCGCCCCGTATGCCGGCGAGCGGCGTCTTGAATTCGTGGCTGACGGCGTGGGCGAAATCGCGCAGGTAGAGAGAGCGGCGGGCGATCGCCTCCGCCATGCGGGCAAAGTCGGCATACAGCGCTTGGATTTCGACTGCCGCCGTCGGCGGTACCTCGGGCACTTCTCCGGCCCCCCGTGCGACGCGGCGGGTTGCTTCGCTCAGCGCCTCAATCGGCCGTGCAATACCGCGAGACAGCAGGCCGCTCAGCACGACCAGCATGCCGAAGATCAGAACGATGCCGAGCAGGATCTTGCCGCGATCCTCATAGAGTCCGCGGAACAGCGCGCGCGGCGAGCGGGATAGCAACAGCACGCCCACCACGTGCCCGCCGACGATCACCGGCCGGGCATGGTGGATGCGTAAATCCGACGCGCGGCTCAGCCATTCCAACGCGTAGCGTTGACGATAGGCGCCGTTGCGCCGGAGCACGGTATCGGGATTGCCGTGGAGCGCCTCTGTCACCTCCGGCAACATGGCATAGCTCGCCCCGGTGCCCGGACCGATCAGGATGCGCCCCTGGGCATCGAGCAGCAGGATCGAGGCAGGATCGCGGTGGCGATCAGGGGATATGCGCCCTGGTGGGCATAGTTCGCCATCGTCGTGCCGGCGGGCAGCGGCGCGCCGCTCCACAGGAAGGCGATGTCGAGCCCGTTCTCGACCGCGAAGATCGCGTTGAACAGGCCGAGTGCAATCAGCACCGAGGGCGTCGAAGCGCCCGGCAGCGTCATCTCGGTATCGGGTAGCGCGCTGACGATCCGCGTCGCCCAACGGCTCGGTCGGAAGGCTGGCCAGAACAGCGCGAGCATCGCCAGCCAGAAAGCAATCTCGCCGATCGACGGCAGCCGGATCGCTGCGAAGGCATGCGCGATGAGCGGATTGGCGCTGGCAAACAGCGCCACGAAAACGACTCCCATGGCGAGCGGCAGCGCCAACATCGCAGCCAACGCGCGCGCGGTCATCCGACCGCGTTGCGGACGTGGACGAAACAGCCGCACCAGGTCGATCAGCGGCGTGAACGGTCCGGTCACGCCATGTGCCGCGACGCGCACCGCCCAGCGCCACGCGTCGTCGAATCCTTGGGCGCGCGGCAGCAGTGCCGCGATCGAAATCGCGACCCAGAACATCGTCCATCCGAGCAGGCCGGGGGAATCCACTGCGACCAAACCGAAGATGCTTGCGGCCGCCGCCGCGACGAGGACAGGACCACGACGAAGCGCAGGCCGGGCGATGATCAACACGACCGTCCAAGCCAGCATCAGACCGCCCAGCCATGACCCGACTTCGCCGTGGAACAGAGCGTCGGCCGCCGCGATCAGCGGCACGACGAACGTCATCTTGGTAAGGAAGGAATAGCGCGCGCTGCGACGTCGCATGAGGGTCTCCCGATAAGCGAGGGACAGGGTGTCGCCGTGCGATGCAGAGGCTGCGTCGGGGCTCAAGGAGATGTTATGCAGATCGTGTGCAGCAGGTTGCCGCGATCACCGGGGACACTCCGATGCGGTGCTGTGATGCGCAGGCTGCCCTTCAGGACAGCGCCCATTCTCGGTCATCCAGCCGCTCATTCGCAATTGCGGAAAGCGGCCGTCGATCGTCGCCCCAGTTACGGTCTTTTTCTCTTGCTCGTCACCCCGGACTTGATCCGGGGTCCCACTATCTTGATCGGCCCGGAAGAAGGGGAAGCGGGATCACGGATCAAGTCCGGGATGACGAACTGGCAATGACCGCTTTCCACCACCCCGCGCCGATCGCGACCGTGGGCGACGAAGATGCAGCCCGAGAGCTGCCCGGCCGGTTTCGGGCGGGACACCTGCCGGGCCGTGGTCGCCCCATTAGGAGACGTTCGTCCACACCCAATCAGGCGGCAGTTGACACCAAGGGTCGTCTGGAAACCGCCGTGCTCGTTCCTCACTGATCCGGCGCTCTCGCCAAATTGGACCACCGACGTTCCAATCGCCTTCCTCTTCGCCAAAATCAGCGGTTAGCCGGGCCGGTATGTGGTGCTCGGCATCCAAAACCGAAGCTCTTTCCATGTTCTGAATGGCCGGGTCTTCGACCCGAGTATCGTATTCCGTTACGCCTTCTAATACGCTGACCGTCAGTGTGCCCACAGACCACCAAACCATCGGCCACGGTTTTTCGAGAGTGCAGGCTAATTCAAATCGACCTAATTTTGACCAAGTCCTTGAGCGCAATGCTCGCTTAATTGATGGCAGATTGATACTTATGACTGCCATCACAGGCGCACTGAGGATGTCGGCGGCCGAAGCCATGTCACGATCTCGGCGACGAAAGAAACCAACACGCTTATTTGGAGTGACTTGTCCGTAATAAATCCACCCCGCTTCGCCAAAAACGGCATAGAGCGTTCCCGATTTTAAATCGGCACGGGGCGACGGCTCGCGTTCAGACATGGGTTTTTGTGGGACGATCACGCTACCGATGTCAACGGCCGCTTTCCACCAGTGTACGAACCCGCTCCGCGGGATTGGTGCTATCGGGTAGGTTGAGGCGCGACGTTCAGGGTAGCGCCTGAGTTGAGAGCGGCTGAGTCGAAGCAGACCATTGAGGTTCCCTCAACCAAGGAGC
>Ga0105239_10005344_pt1 | contig 15069 bp, 17 predicted proteins | sample KBSC44metaG_FD_92761 | JGI IMG/M metagenome (GOLD analysis project Ga0105239, IMG submission 92761) | Corn rhizosphere microbial communities from Kellogg Biological Station, Michigan, USA - KBS C4-4 metaG | ecosystem: Host-associated > Plants > Roots > Rhizosphere > Soil | place: Michigan, USA...
AAATCCTCAGCCATTACAAGGACATACTCTCCCCCTTTCAGGGTTGATAAAGAACATGCGCCTGGTTAATGGAGCATTTATGATGCACCGCATTGGCCTATGTCAAATCTGCTGAAAGGGAATATGATTTATGTCGTTTCTCAAATGCTGGAAGACGCTTCCAACACGCCAATTAAGTGCTTTTAGGTTTAGTGTGCATTGCATGTTTGCCAGCTTCAGCATGTAGGCCTCTGGGTGAGTCATCCACAAGTCAATGAACGCCCCAGGTTTCACATCTGCTAATTGCTCAGCTCCCGGTTCCGTAACATCCCCAGCTCGATTGAAAGCTTTCTGGCCAACAATATAGTGATAGTGATGCCCCATCAGCTGGAATAGAAGAACTTTACGGAGCTTTGCATATAATAGAAGACCACCGAAGTTTCGGCTTCTTGAATTCGGCCATTTTCAAAGCAGTTACACCCACCTCGATGGTACACGGTTGGAGGTCCTCAAGCGCTATCATGACGGCCTAATTCTGATACAACCTGCAGCATTTGATTGATGATCGCCAGTCTACTGCTCTCATGGCAGAAAGATCATCCTTTACAGAAACATGCCGTAGCACTCGCCACTAACCCAAGAAAAAGTCACAGCACGGTATGACGAAAGCCTTTTTCGCTTCCTGATGCGACTTGATGCTTCAATGCTAATATACGTACCGGAATTGAGGATTCTGTGAAACGCCGTATCAGTGTCGAAACTCTCTAATCGATCGAGAGATCATACCCTTTTATCAGTAACATCGTCATCATAAGCATGCTCATACCCCTCGCTGATGCCTGCTTCATCACGACGCCTATTCTCCCAGGTGCAAATGAATCGGTACACTAGAGATAAAACTGCAGATGCAGCTGCCGTACCCACGACGGCCTGAAAACCAGGTCCATATCGAGGCGCGTCTTTATCCTTGTAGAGGAGGGGTCCGGTGAATTGGCCTAGAGATAGTCAGTCCCATTAATCGAGTTCTCTGCCAGCATGAATACCTAGGCAGTATCCCAAGTGAATTCCTGAAGAGCTGATGACTCGCTTTGTATAACCAGCGGCATTAGCAATTGAGAGACCCATGAGTATTCCCCAAGCACAAGTGAATCCGGGCAAGATATAGCAGGCAAATAGGAGGCCACCCAGGCTGCTTATCGGCAGCTTCCATAAAAGGACTGCTGCCACGACCGTGAAGAGTTGACCAACGAAAATGATATAGCACCTCACATTCTTCACCTTATAGGCCAAATGAGTTGTACCAATGATGCACAACCCAACAAAAATACCTCCTGGTGACAGGTAGAGGAGAGTCTTAAACACCCCAACTTGGAAGCCAACAGCCACAATGATCGGAACAAAGGCATTCACAGGGCCAGCAGCGATCATGCTGAGGTAACCCATGGCCATGACAAGCCAAAACTTCTCATCTCTTAGCAATTCCAGAGCATGAGCCTTCTTGAAGTGTAAGTTGCGGACCCCGGCGTTATTAACCCGTAACCGTGCGACGGCAATATATCTTTCTCTTTCGTTCAAGCTTTTCGCTCGGATTGGATCCGGTGGCATGAAAAAGAAGATGATGAACGCCCACAATATAGTCATACCACCACCAACAAGGTACATATATTTCCAGGGTTTGAGAGACCCCTTGATATGGCCCAATCCCCAATTAATTGGAAAACCCACAAAAGAGACGAAAGACGAAGCCGAAAACCAAATCCTAAATGCCTTAGCTAATGTTGAGATTTGAGGTAAGTGGCAAGACTAACCCAATCATAAGTGCCTGTTCATCCTTCTTGTAGAATTGACCGACGACAAGCATAAAAATTGGGCTAATACCAGCCTCGAGCGCGCCCAAGAAAAACCGCTGGGTATACAGTCCCTGATAATTCGTGCACACCGGGGTGAGGATGAAGCAGGTACCCCAAACGAAGACCAAGCCCCCCGCAACTCGCTCGACAGGATATCTCTGTGCCAACCGTGAAGCCGGATAGGCACCAGCGATGAAACCAAGGAAGAACATAGCAGCAGCAAATGAGTAACGGTTTCCTGTTAACCCCAGGTCCTCACGGAGTCCAAAAATGGCCTGTACAACTTACGCTGAGCCACAAATTTCGATATAGGAATTTCTCTGAAGACTCACCGCCAGAGATATCATCGCTGTCATTGTGTTACTGGAAAAGACGTACCATCATGAATGACTGTACATTGTCTGGATCCACTCATACCTTTGTCATAATACTGCAGAGCATATGTTATGCAGAGAATGGGCAGCAGTCGCTTATCGATCTTCCTTCGGAGCTTCTTTTCCTCCAGAGGTTCCCAAGTCGGTGGGCCACCATAGGTGGTTATGACTTTCAATGCTTCATCGTGGCGAACGGTGTCGACTTCGAGCTTCTCTGCCTCGGAAGTATGACTCGGAATGTGCTCCTCATGAACTTCTTGAGCCTTATCAATATTCGCCATGATGGGGACCAGGGTTTGGGTACGTTTAGTAATTGAGCTAAAGAAGAAGCGGAATTGACCTATTCACTAGGCGACCGCGTTACGATTCTTTCGAACAATCTTTTGAAGACGCATCGGCTTCTTGGACGGTTATGCAAAAGACCTCGGGGTGGGCTCCCTGGTACCCCAGACCCCAGACCAGGGATAGTCTCCACGTCTTGGTTGCTTGTGGACCAAACCCCGTATAGCAAACTAGCAACTCTGTGCGAGTAAGTCCGACATCCATCAACTTATCTGTCTTATCATAACACTGCCGAAGGGGTTGATGCGCATCAATGTGGTACGATGACTGTAAATGGGATGGATGCCTCGGCTTCAACCTTTGAGCGGCAATCCAAATGCATAACATTCTGGCAACATTGAGAATGTTCCGCTGTCATGAGGCATACAAGAAGCCGATGATGGCCGAGGGAGGCAGCTCATTTGTGCCGATACGGACCATGCATGCTCGTTGTTATTTCCGCCTCAACTCGCGAGGCTCCATTTAGCAATCATTCAAAACGCCAATTATTTCCAAGGGTATGAATCACTTTATTTATCTATCATTCTCGAAATTTCCAATCTCCCCCCAGCCTCAGACGACAAAAGTAGTATTCAAGCACCGCCACAATGGTTCAGAGTCCGGGCCCAGTCTATGTCCTCGGCGTGGGGATGACTAAGTTCATTAAACCTAGGGGCAAGGTTGATTGTATGTTCTTACTAGGTATCAACGGCCTAAGTTGGACGATGGCTAACTACTTTATCAATAGACACTGAAGGTAACTCCTCCCACAACTGGTAATAATGGTCTGGTGGACCTAGTGGAGCACATGTGGTTATAATGCATGGCCTCTAGCACTAACAGCAATCCAGTTGGCTTTGAGGCGGGCATCAAGGCAATGCTTGATGCTCAAATATCGTACGATGAGGTCGACCAAGGCATCGGCTGCTACGTCTATGGCGACTCTACCTGTGCTCAGCGGGTCTTTTATCAATTCGGAATGACTCAAATACCAATCTACAATGTCAATAGCAACTGTTCCACTGGGAGCAGTGGTTTGAACATGGCCAGACAAACCATCGCATACGGTGCGGCTGATTGTGTACTGGTCGTTGGGTTCGAAAAGATGTCTCCTGGCAGTCTAAGGGGGGTCTTCGAGGACCGTGCATCTCCTATGGAGACGACTGCATTAGTACTACAGGAGACAAAGGGTATCACGAATTCTCCCATGGCGGCACAAATCTTCGGTAATGCCGCTCAAGAATATATGGAGAAGTACGGTGCCAATGCGAAAGATTTCGCTGAAATCGGTCGTATCAACCACGAACACAGTACACGAAACCCTTACGCACAATTTCAGGACGAGCATACGCTCGATGAAATCCTCAAGTCACCTATGATTCACGAACCACTAACAAGGCTTCAATGCTGCCCAACTTCAGATGGTGGGGCAGCCGTCGTTCTCGTTTCCGAAGCTTTCTTGAATAAACGACCCCATCTCAAGGCTCAGGCAGTTCAAATTGTGGGCCAGCAGCTGGGTACGGACTCCCCCGATCTATTTAGCAAATCTGCGATTGATCTTTGTGGATACCATATGACCGAATACGCCGCGAAGGAGGCTTTCAGACAAGCCAAGATTACGCCTGACGACGTGAGTGTGGTTGAATTGCACGATTGTTTTAGCTCTAACGAGATGTTTTTGCTCTGCTCACTTGGTTTGGCACCCAAGGGGAAGGCACATGAACTTGTCCGTGCCGGTGGGATTACGTACGGCGGTAAATACGTGGTTAATCCATCAGGAGGCTTGATCTCGAAGGGCCACCCTCTCGGTACGTCTCCTCCTCCGTTATCCCCGTGAGTTTGATCTGATCAAGAATTTTAGGCGCTACTGGCCTTGCCCAATGCACGGAGCTGGTGTGGCATCTACGAGGCTGGGCCAATAATCGCCTTGCCAAAGGCAAGGAGACTCGATATGCGCTCCAACAGAACCTCGGGCTTGGAGGAGCATCCATCGTCACAATCTACAAGCGAGCGGACGGCCAAGCAGCTCGACCTGTCCCAGATACAGAAGTAGCCAGGATCACGGGGCTTGGATATAACCCGGCCACACAAGCCAAAGGTTTCACGAAGGAGCAGGTCTATCGCACAGTATCGCAGAAAAATTTCTCCAAGCATGCCTTGCAGGATATCGGAGATAAGGTTCTGGCGCGCTTCTAGCCTTGCGGGAAAGAAAGGACAGTACCTAGGTACATAACCATCATAGGAGACTCGTGACTTGAATCCCTTCGTTACGGACTGTTAGGGTACTAGATACTACAAACCTGCAACCTGCCTGCCTTGTGTGATTCTGCTTCGGTTCTTTTCTACCAGAGATGGAGACGATGGGTAGCCGTAAGATGCTGATATTGGAAAAGCCTGAAGTCGCCGCCTAAAACAACAGCCAATCCGAACGGGGCATAGACTGTGGGGTCATGCATTTGATGGCTCCTTGTTGAAGACCAGCAAACGAGAAATCTCTAGTGCTTTTTCGGGTCTTAGTGTATTTATATTGTCGCCAACACTCCTGCTCTTCTGCAGCACGCTGGCTTGGCCATTGAACCTCCCTGATATGGCACTAGCGCAGTAAACCATTTCGGTTCGGCTACCATAACACGCCGAAAGCATTGCCGCAGCAGAGTACCTCGTTCTTGATCATCTGAGTTATCCATGCAGACTGGGATGCCAAATTCGAGGTAGTCTGATCAGAATATGCGGGGAAGGAAAGCATCGTGCCCGCAATTGGCTTCCAGTCGAAGCCGGGGTAGCCAGATGTCCAGACAAGGTGTCTCTCCTTCTTTCCTGGGGCTGCCGTTCTCTCGATCCCTCCATCACAGAAGGACAAAAACGAGAGCCGTGGAGGAAAGGCTCCATCATTCTTGCTGGTAGTCAAAGCGTTGTCGTAACCAATGCGCAGTTTCGATGGCTCACGATCCTCCACCAAAAAGAGCCGGACGAGCATGTTTGAGCTGCAGGTCAAGGAAGATTCGCTGTAACTTCGAAGAATGTGGCCCGCCATGCAGTAATTGCCTCACTGATGACCTCGAGTGCTGTACCGCAAAATCAAGGCGAGGCAAAAGGCCATATCGACATCTCAGGAACAAAGCAAAGGCGTCCAGGGCCAAGGATGCCACAGCTGCAACTACGGCATCTGTCAAGCCCACTGTCAAAGGACGCAGAGCAACCGGGTTGTTGAGTGAAGTCTTTCCTACACATACCGTAGGATGGCTCGACGACAATGTGGAGTCGGACTTGCTATTTCAATATGAAGTTACAGGTATGCAACCACCATGGCCCCCAGCCTAGATGACTTCCTAATGGACTGACACCTGCCCATGGCAGCATCCAATGATGGTGCTGTTCAACTGGACGAACGATTCCTGCACCAAGAATTAACCTATGCATCTCTTGTCGACAAAGGCGCCGTCCATCCTCCATTATATGCTGCCTTGACCCCTCGTAGCTTGAGCACAGCTCCACCACCATGTCTCTCAGAGGACTCCTTCAAGACAAATAATGATGGCCTTCCCGATTTTGTCAAGCAATTGCCTCTCGACATCAATCAAGCCGATATCCACTACCTCCGAATGAAAGGCGCGTTAGAAATACCCTCCCCTAAGTTTTTGAAAGCCATTTTGACGGCCTACGTTCATTTTGTCCACCCAATGATGCCCACAGTTGATCTTTCATGCTGTGCTCGAATCCTAGCTGGCGAGAGCGGAAGTATCAGTATCCTTACATTGCAAGCTATTGCTTTCGCTTCCGTTCCATTTGTCGATTTAAGTGACATACAAAACGCAGGCTTCGACTCACGTCGGAGTTGTCGAAAGTCAATTTACAATAAGGCTAGAGTAAGTTCTGCCTCTAGATGATGGTACAAAGTTGACAAAAGGCAATGGTTCTAGTTACTCTATGATCATGATGTTGAAAATGAGAAGATCGCCATAATTCAAGCTGTCCTCCTTATGGCATACTGGAGTGAGAAACCTGGCGATAACAAAGGTGCATGGTACTGGATGGGCATTGCTGTTACTCTTGCACAAACGATGGGCATGCACAGGAAGGCCGAATACAGAGTCAAGTCACAAGAAACAAAGCTGTTCAAAAGAGTGTGGTGGTCTTGCTACATTCGAGATCGAATGTTAGGGATTGCGATGGGCCGACCTCTACGAATACGAGACGATGAGTTTGACACGCCACCGCTCACCCTTGAAGATTTTGACTTTGTCAACCCAACCGATGATGATTCCACAATCTTTCCGAGCGTGGATGACCAGGCGTCACTGGCGGAGATGTGCATAAGAGCCGCAGAGATGTGTACGTTGAGCGGCAAAATTCTAACACTTCATTTCTCCGTTCTTCAAAACGAACAGAGCACTTCGACAGCCAGGGGAGATAATGGAACGACAGCAACCATGTTATTTGCGGGGAGGAACCTACCCTCGAAGGAACTGGTGCAAACCCACGATGATCAGCTTCGAGTCTTCTACAGCAGCCTTTCTCCATCGTGCTCTTACCAAATCCTATCCAGCCAAGGGGTGGCCAGCCCCTGCGTTATGGCCAATGCAGCATACTTGCATATCACCTTTTGGTCGGTTGTATCAGCCCTACACCGACCTCAACTTCGAGACCGGGAGCGATTTTTCTCAAGTACTCGAGTTGAAGAAGCAGCCGTTGAAGTCTCAAGAGTTGGCCGGGAAATGCATAAATCGGGACTAAGCCGATACCTGCCTGCCACGGCGACCATACCATTTCAGATCACTACGTTTATCACGCATACAAAGCGTCTTGAGAACAAAGAGACTGAAGATGTAGCGGAGGTACTCGAATCTCTCTTTTTCTGTATCAAAGTACTGGAGATGGGTCGAGATTCCTTTCCTGGGGGCGATGATGCAGGCGAAATGATGTCACTTGTCGCCCTTTTGGCTAATATCACTTTGCTTTTCGATCCGGAATCAAAGCTCTGGGGAGTCGAGTACCACGGTGTCCACGTTTGTCCCGGAAGTCGCCAGCTTAATCTGGACGCGAGTACCGTTTCCAGCAGCCTGGAAATGGTCTCTCCCGGTCAGTTTCCTGCGAATGCATCCCTTGCCCGCCACGAGGAGTTGGACAGGCCAAAAACGATGAGGAATTTACAGAGTTTTGATCCGCATGTCCTCTCGTTTGATTATATGGATACAATTGACTGGGGAAGCCTAGCTGACTTTCTACCTGTGTCCAATCCGGAAGATGAGCACTCATTTGGGGCAATTGCTGATCCTGACTACCTGCAAAGTGTTAGAATGGTGTGAGGACCAAGCCATATTTGCTCAAGGATATCTAAGATGGAATATGGAAGGAGCACTCACAGTGGCACACGTAATATATGAACGAATGGAGACCTACAATTTCACCCTCCCTGCCTGTAACTCCTCCCACTCCTTCATCCCAAAAGATTCAAATCTATCACTTTCTGGTCTCAAGTAGAAGAATTTATCCTCAGCACTGACTCTGGCTGGATCCACCCCTTCAGCCCTCAAAATATGTTTTTGCTGCTTATTGTTCCCGGTCGCCATGACTTGGGTGACCACCCTCAAGAAAACAGGCACAGCATATTTCGGCAGCTCTTTTCTAGCATGGCTAGCGAAGCCCTTCAGCATACCCTCATCCATCGTCGCGCCATGGAGTAAAAGAGCCGCACATCCAGCTCTGCCGTCGTGATGAGGGATCTCTACACCGTACACATTAGCTTCGATAACGGCGGGATGCCGACCCAACACCGCAGCGACTTCGTTCGTTGAGACGTTCTCGCTCCGCCAGCGGAAAGTATCGCCGATTCTGTCAGAGAACCACATCCTGCCGTCCTTGTCAAACCGCACGACATCCCCAGATCGAAACCAGGCGTCTCCCTTTTTGAAAACATCCCTCCAAACTTTCGAGTCACTCGCCTTCTGATTATTGTAGTATCCTTGATATGTCGATGTGACATCCTTCGCATCTAGGGCATATAGCAGCTCACCTGGCTCGCCCCTAGGGACTTTCGTACAGAATTTTGTTTTGGGGTCTCTGCATGGCTCTTCGATCTCCCAATCGATTTCAACGATGGCCTGCATTTTCGAAAAATACAGATCACCGAGCAAGCCAACCTGACCGATGGCACCAGAGGAGAACGAATTTCTATTCAGATTCAAACTCGAGGACACCGATTCCGTGGCGCCATAGAACTCCGCGATGGTCTCGATGCCAAAACGCTCCTTGAAGCGGTCCCACACATCAGGGCGCAGGCCGTTCCCCAGTGACAGACGCACGCGGTGCTTGGTGCTATCATTCGGCTGGGGCGGTGCAGCGAGTAGATACCGCAGTGTTTCACCAACATACGAGAACACGGTGGCGTCCGTGGCGGCCACCTCGTCCCAGAACCTCGAGGCGGAGAACTTGCGGCTGATGATGAGTGTTGCCGCGGCTTCGAGGCACAGGTGGAAGCCGAGGAAGAACGCCGTGCCGTGGTACAGTGGCATGCACACGTAGAAGCGGTCCGGTGTTTTGGAGGTCACGGGCTGGAGGCTGATCCAACGGTACATCAGATCTGAGCCGACGACCATGCGGTGCCAGGGGACAATAGCGGCTTTTGGAAAGCCTGTCGTGCCAGAGGTGAAGATCAGCACCGCTGGGGCGCGGGCGGAAGCCTTCGAGCGCGCAGCGTCAGGGGCTCGAAAGCCTGGCGACAATTCATTCCGGTCCTCATTGTCCGCCCCCGCCTCTAGCCACGACTGCAGCTCCTCAGTGAACACAACAATCTCTAATGGCGCCGCACCATCGCCTCGAAACTCAGATGCTTGAATCACCGACCGCGTCTCCTCTGTCAGCACCGTTGTGGCGACGTCCGGCTCCAGCACTAACAACCGCGACCGCGAGACGCGGACACAATGCACAAAGGCCTCATTGACGAGATTGTAATTGATATTCGCCGGGACAGCACCCAGCGACCAGACTGCGAGCACAAGGAACAAGAAGTGCGGGGAATTCATGAAATCCAACGCGACGACCTCGCCCGGTTGGATGGCGTGTCGCTCGTGCAGATACCGCGCGTAGCGGAGGACGATGCGATATGACTGAACGAACGTCCAGGTCTGGCCCTGGTACACGATGAACGGCTTGTCCTTGATTGCGGCGGAATGCGCGTATTCTTCGAGAAGGTAGAACGAGTTGACGCGGTTGTTGCTCTCGCGGCGCCTGAAGACGAACAGTGCGCTGAGAATCGCCTGCAGCGTGTGCAGGTCCATTGAAAGTCGCGAGCGTGCGTTCAGGTATGCGAGCCCTGCCACCGCCGCCGGAGCGAAGCCTGCCAGGGCCGTTGGTGAGATGAGCGGTAGGAGCATTCCTGTATCGAATATGAGCAAGCAAGTGTGAAGGGAGTTCCGAGTCCCAGAGGTTGGATGGTGGTTTAAGCCCTTACCAGCTGCCATTTCCTAGCCCGACTGCTTCCACGTATTTAGATACTTACCGAGTCTTGACACTGCCATCCTCCCGGGCGGAGAGCGTAGCCAGTCTAATAAAGCAATAGAGCAATAAAGCCGGTGCCCAAGGCATAGGCATAGGCACGAATGGGCATTTCCAGGTGCAAGCCACAGCCGAGGTGTCGGGCTTTGTACTGGCTATACAAGAACTTCGTCCTTCGTATCCTCCGCGCATCCCTCGAACTAGCTCTTATCTCCCGAGCCATGTCCCTTATTTTGCTCGCTTGCTTACCTCACTTACCCACCCATCCACCCACCCAAGGGTTTCAAGCCTAAGCTGCTTTCGTTCGGCTATGTTACAGAGCCAGCACCTTGAATTGTCGGTCAGTCGAGGTACAGTTGTAATTACAGCTCAGTGCTAATTATCTATCCTGACACCGACAGATAGGGTTGCCCGCCTGATCATCGGGTTCATTGGTGTTGGGGGGTTTGGGGGGAGGTCTCCCTCTCCCGCGATGCTTGGTATTTATTAAATTACGGATAATGAATACGGAGTACAACAACAAACCCAAAAAAGAGAAAAAGGGGTTTTGGAGCTTGGACGTTGGGGGGGGAATCGGCCAATCGCGGCGGCGATTCGCTCAGCCTTGCGAGCACCCTCCCCGCCGACCCCCGATCGTAATAATTAATAAACAGCCTCGTTCAAAACCGAAAAAGGTTGCCAGTGCCAAGCCTTTCCTTTTTGGGTGGTGGGTCCATATTATTATTGATATTAATACCCACGATTCTGGATTGGGGGCTGAGAAAGCTGGAGGGGGAGGAAATCCAGCGGCTTTAAGGTAGTTAGTTAATGGAGTAAGATAGTAAGATAGGTGAGAGAGAGAGAGAGAGAGAGAGAGAGAGGTCGTTTCTGAGAAAAGCTGAGCGTGCAGTGCGCCCTGGGCGAAGGACGGATGTACGCCGGCGTGTTGCGAACGTCGAAGGGTCTATTTGTATTCTTATTTTCACCATCTACAAGGATTTTCCTTTTAGAGAAAGTTATGGTCGGCCTGCCTATAATTATGTGATGAAGGAATCAACGCGGGATTCTCAGGTCCACAGCGTGGTTGAGGTGCTGAAGCAAGGTGTTGAAGCAACAAGGAGAATAAAATGTGAAATAGCATTGATCGGGTCCCGGGCGGACCAGACAAGTCAGGCCCAGAAGTCGCTAGAACTACTTTTGAAAGACCAGCAATAGATAGATAATGTACCTAGGTATTCAATACCCCTTCTTCAGCCCTCACCCCTGAATCTTTCCAGGGCTCCTGCCTTCTCGCGGCAGGCCACGCAGCAAGACAAATGATTAGGTAGGTAGGTGAATACCTCCATGCAAGGGTAAAGGAAGCAAATATGCATCCTTCCCATCCAAGGCTCATAATACATTTCGGTCGTCGTTCGGCAAAAAGATGGCCGTTCCAGAAACGTGATTGCAGATGAATGGAAAAGGCATTCCATGCTTTCTCGCTGCCAGAGCGAGCGTCATTAAATTTAAACAGTTGGGTCGAATAAGACAAATAACAAAACCAAATGGCAGAGGCGGTCTTGTTCTCAAGACTGCATTGCATATCCAATCAAGTATGTGTCGACTTTTTTCTCCCGAAGATACCGCGGGATTTGGATTTGGTACGTGACTTCTCCAGCGAAGTCTTGTATGGGGATCGGGATCGGTCGGTGAGATCCTTGGAGCCATCATCAGTGTCATTATATTTCTCCTTGTGGATCCTATGCGTCGTTAGTCTCACCCCTTGGATTAATATCGTTCGGAACTCACCAGCTATTGCCGATCATGCTAACACCTTTGGCCTCAGCCATACGGTAGAATTTGGCAGCTTTCTTCATATCTTTCTTGCAGCCAATACCTTCGGCGTAACAAAATCCAGCTTCACTCAAAGCATCGGTGTCGCCCCAACTCCCTGCGATTTCGAAGCACCTCAGCGCCAATGCCTTGTCTTGTTCGACGCCCCAGCCGTTGAGATGTGACACTCCTAATTCGTATATGCTCAGTGCGAATTGAGCTCGGTGTGTTTTCTTGTCATTAAAGTCCGATGTTGGCTTTGAACCAGTGGGATTTTCGTCGTCAGCAACCTCTAGCATTGCACAGTCGACGGCTTTTCGAAGCCATTGGATACCTTCCTTCTGATTGGCACGCATTCCCCAGCCATGGCGACAGGCAAGGGCATACAGAAGCATGCCCGTGGCGTGGCCTTTGTTGGCTGCAATGCGCAGATGGTAAGTCGATTCCTTGAGGTCACCGTTTTCATGAAGCTCAATGGCTTTGGCAACATGATCGTCCGCTGAACTTGATTGATGATTGCTACCGCTAGCGGAGCGAGTGGTTGGAGGCCGTATGGTGCTATTTGATCTCGAAGAATGTGACATCTCTTCTACGGGTGATAGCGGAGTAGGCGGTGGCCTCAGTACAGTACCAGGTGCAAGTCCAGTCGAAGGCTTAGAGGATCCAGAATCGTTAGAACGCAGAGAGCCGGTTGGGGTATAATATGTTGATGGTGAGATATCGTCTGCTGTCATAGCTCGCTCAGTATCGAGATCGAAGGAAAACCCAGATCGTTGTGGATCGTCTCGACTTGGGCGAGCTGATGGAAGTGGGGATGGCGCTGCCACCTCACCACTCATTTTAGCCTCCGGAACAGGTCCTTGCCTCTCAGCGTTAGGCCCTGTGAAAGGACGGGAATCCCTCCCTGACACCAGTCGGCCTCTCGGTAGGCTGTAGGTCATGTGGGTATAAGAGGAAGCCTGACCAGCCATAAAGCCAATTGGAATATCCGAGCCATCAAACGAACTGGTCTGTCGGAGATGGCTGGCTCGCATGGCCAATGGTGCTTTACCTGGGCTCTTTTCGCCCCGCAGGTTGTGCATACTGGCAGAACTCATGGGTCGCGAAAAGTTGCGTGCAAAACTGGCTCTCGTGGGTGAGCCGATTGAGTTTCCAGACGGGGATCGAGCATGAGATTGCAAATATGGGGATATGGGCGAGTGCGGGACTGATACTCCGCTACTGGAGGATAGTTTTCTGGATTGTGAGAAGGTTGAACCGGCGTTGGAACTCGTGTAGTCATCATCAGAAGCATCTTGATATGGACGTAATCTGTGCGAGTGAGGCGGAGGCGGTGCGAGGTTCAAGGTCAAATCTGAATGGGAGTTTGTGGACATCTGTCGAGAAGAATCTGAGCGGGTATTTGGGTCTGGATTCGCTCCGTGGGTGGACGAAAGGGATACATCCTCGTTGAGAGGTGGCGGAGATTCTACTCGAGGGGCTCCAAAATAATCCTTGGGATCCTCAGTAGATGGCAAAAGAGTGGTGCTCTCTGTGGCTTCTTGGGGGGCAACGCTCATTCGAGCATGTTGTGAAGTGGGACGATTAGAAGGGTTAGCAACCCGCGGAAGAAATCCAGGGCGATCGAGATGACTCGGAATATTTGGCAGAGGAGGAAGAGTGTCGGTTCCCTCGGACAAAGCGCGGAAGATGGGAGGACGGTTATTCTGATGTTCAGTCAAGGATTCTGTGACGACCTGGGGTGGAAGTCTGCTCATGCGTCGCTCGCCTGCCTTCCTAGTCTCCTCCAACTCTTTGGCCAATTTCCGGCTCCTTGCAGCAATGGCATCCAAGGGTGACAAGGTTGGGGGTACATCGCCATCAAAATGCTGGATACGGGGAGATGTGAGGCCATTTTTTGATAGAGCACTGGCAGAACGTGAATTGGTCTCGGGTAGCTGGATAAAGTTTGGACGATTCATGACGATTTAGAGGGCGTCGCGATCCGATCAAGTCAAGGGCCAGCAGTGGCCGTGGAAAGAATGGTGGACTGAGATGCTACGAAGGTAGCGATGGTTGAGCAACACAAGTCTGCGAAGCAGGTGGTGGCTGAGTAGTCGGTAACCCTATTCGAAGGAGATGGAGAGGCAGGTAAACGAAGGACTAGGGCAGGATGTGCGTTGGTCATAGGCCTGGTCGAAATCAGGGTATAAGAGAGTGATGCTGTGCTATGCTGTGCTGTGCTGTGCTGCGCCGCTGACTGGCCAGGGTATCAGAATAGAAGGACGGTGACAAGAATAATGAATGATGGAGACCAGGCCAGCGCCCATGCGGGCCAAAAAGTGAGGGCTGGAGAATACGAGTGAGTGTGGTGAAAAGATGTCAGATGGATGGAATGGAAACGGAGGAGAAGAGCGGCGGTGATGGTGGATGTGATGGATGAAATGCTGGCCTGAGCTATTCAGTCCAAGAAATTTCCCGGAAGCGGGTGCCAAAGATGCAGGTGAGAAAACTGGTTACAGGATCAGGCACAGCATTCAGGTTCAGGTTTGGTTTGAATGAGAGTAGTGAGTACTCCATACGGAGTACTGCGTGCTCGGTAGTTTCTCTCCCCCAAACGGTTGGAAAATACGAGAAGGGCAGGAAAGAGAAGGCGGCGGGGATAGGTTGGCCATGCAGCCATGCAGTGGCGGACGCAGAACCCCTGGCCATTCCTTGTTAGGCTTCAAGCCTCCCGGAAGTTAAAGAGGGAGCAAGACTCCAGGGCATCAGAGCCACCCAGAGCCACCCAGAGCCACCCAGAGCCACCCAGAGCCACCAGCCGAACAGGACGGTTGCACCCAAGAAGGACCCAAGCCCCCGTGACGGCCACGCTAGTGTTTACCTAGGGACGCCCCCTGGTTGGTTTGCATCTGACTGGCCAGAAGGGGGGCATTGCCCGCAAAAAGCTAGAAAATCAGGGGCAGCAGGTGGCAGGCTTTGGCCCTTGATTCTGCTAGAGTCAAGTTAGAGAGCCTGGCTGCGACAGCATTGACCAGTGACAGTTGCTTGCACGTCGTTCGGTTCACAGCTACGGAGGACGGAGTACGGGGTACTGGCAGAGCACACAGACCACAGGGCCAGCACTCGAGACCACAAGGCTTGACAGGAAACTTGAACTCAGAACTCAAGAGCCAACACCCGCAAAGGCCAATTCGTGTGATCGGGTGTTCTTTGATGGTCGCACTACTTGGCACCAGATCCTTGGCCACATGTTTCTCACTATCGAAATTCTGGCAGGA
>Ga0105239_10005345_pt1 | contig 15069 bp, 16 predicted proteins | sample KBSC44metaG_FD_92761 | JGI IMG/M metagenome (GOLD analysis project Ga0105239, IMG submission 92761) | Corn rhizosphere microbial communities from Kellogg Biological Station, Michigan, USA - KBS C4-4 metaG | ecosystem: Host-associated > Plants > Roots > Rhizosphere > Soil | place: Michigan, USA...
CCTGGTGCTGGTGGGCATGGGACTGTGCCAGCGGAGCCTGTATAACCTTCGTCACACCGATCCCGGATTCTCGCAACGAAATCTAGTGGCGGTCACGATCTATCCGCAGAATGACAAATCCAGTGAGGTAGCCGGCAGGGAGCGTCAGGAAAACGTGCGGCGGGCGGCAGCCGCCGTGGCTGGAGTAGAATCGGTTACTCTCGTGTCGAGCTTGCCGCTTGCTCTAGGCTACAACGAAGTTCCAGTGAAGCTGCCGGAAAGCGAAAAGAAGATTCCCGTGGGTCAGGCGGCTGTGGACAACAATTACTTCTCGACCTTCGGGATTCGAATCCTGAGCGGCCGGGTATTCAAATCCAGCGATCGCGAGAACACTCCCGAAGTCGCGGTCATCAATCGCACCATGGCGGATCTGTTGTGGCCGGGACTGGACCCTCTAGGCAAGACAGTGTTCGCGGGTGACACCCCGCGCAAGGCGACCGTGATCGGCGTGGCCGCCAACGGCAAGTACGAGAGTTTCGACGAGGCCGCGCGGCCCGTCATCTACTTTGCTCTCAGCCAGCACTACCAGGAATCGGTCGCCGTGGTCGCAAGAACGGAGGGCGACCCGCGTCTATGGATCGACCCGCTCAATCAAGCCGTGCGCAACTTGGATATCTTCCTCCCTTTCCGTCCGGTGACCTTTGATTCGTGGACTAATTTCACTCTTCTCGAGGAGCGCATCATCGCGGGCGCCGTGGCGGGCCTGAGCGCGCTCGGAATGCTGCTCGCTGTCATTGGCCTATTCGGCGCAATCTCGTATTCCGTTAGCGAGCGGAGAAAAGAGCTCGGCATCCGTGTCGCGCTGGGCGCGCGGCCGGGGCAATTGCTAAAAATGGTTCTGCGCCAGACTCTGCTGATTACCGGTACGGGCACCGCTATCGGAATCCTGCTCGGTGTGGCCGCTACGGTGCTGCTTCGCTCGCAATTTTATGGGGTGAGCGCCGTGGAGTGGACCGTGCTACTACCAGTCACCGCCACGATGCTTGCTATCGCCGCGCTGGTGGCCTATCTGTGTGCGAGATCTTGGATCACCATTGACCCGATGGAAGCGGTACGCCATGCGTAATCACATTCCAATATTGCTGGCGTGTGCGGCGTTGGCGTCCGGACAGGAGCAGCCCGTAAGCTTCGGAACGACTGTGGTCGTTCCCGGGGGCCTCGAAGGCGTTGTCTACCACATCTCCAAGAACTCGAAGGCGATTCCTGACCTTCGCAAGATCAAGCCACAGGGAAAAATCTACGTTTCATCGCTTAATATTCCCCTTCGCGACTTCACGGAAGGATTTCCGGGTGTGACCAAGCGTCAGGAGTGGTTTGCGATTGAGTACACCGGCCGATTTTGGATCGATAAGCCCGGCCTGTATCGTTTCGCGCTTACATCCGATGATGGCTCAAGGCTGGACATTGACGATCAGAGCGTGGTGGATAACGATGGTGTCCATCCGGTAGACACGAAGTACGGAACTGTGGACTTGGCCGGGGGAATCCACAAGATCCGTGTGCAATATTTCCAGGGTCCGCGCTTGCAAGTTGCGCTGATTCTCGATGTCGCGGGTCCGGATGATCAGGCCTTGCGCGTCTTCAGTACCGACGAATTCAAGCCCCCGGCTAATCCCGAGGATTGGAAGTTCCCCGCTGCCAGCGTGCACTAACGACTGCCGCTACGGCGTACTCCTGGGCTAAGGCAACTCGCCTGAGACTACTTCTGTTCAGCCGGGGTCGCCGCGGCCGGCCCCATCCCCACGATCTGCAGCACGCATTCGCCGTCCTTGGCGCCGTCATAGTGGATCTGTTTGGCGTAGTGCGTGACGAAGCTACCGGCGGGAATAGGCTTGGTGCTGGCCGGATCGTACTTCGGGCCCCAGCCTACCCACCACGTTCCCGAGATCACCGTGACGTAACGGTCATTAGCGTGAAAATGCGGATGGCTCATATGGCCGGGCGACCACTTGGTGAGAACGATGTACAGTCCAGGCTTGGACGGGTCGCCGTATAGCACCGCAGTGGAATTGCCGTCGGCGCTAGTCGTCCATTTGATGTTGTCCGGCAGCGTGACCTTCATCACCTTAGGGTCGGGTTCCGCTGCGTTCACCAAGCCGAACAAAGTAAACATGGTGGTCGCAGATCCGGCGATCCACAAACTTCGCAGCAATCGGGCGCGTGTCATGGTGGGTTTCTCCCTGGAGACCTATTGTATCCGGGATCGGGGCAGGAAATCAGTGTGCGAGATCGATACCGAGCTTCTTCAATTCCTCAGCGTAATAGCGCTTATGGAGCAAATCCCACTCTTCGCTGCCTTCGGCGATTTCCTTCTTTTGCGTGCGGATCTTGGTGCGGGCAGCCTTGTCGACCTTTTCCTCGGTCACCAGGATTTCCGTCATCACTTTGACCAGTTCAAGGCGGACGTCATTGGGATCGCGCTTGAGGCGAAAATCGCGGCTTTTACGGAGGGCCGCCACCACTTTGTGGGAAATGTCGTTGATCTTATCCCGCGAGAGCTTCATGGAGTCGCCTGTATCGCGTCCCGAAGCCCGGATGACCTTGCGCTGGGTGATCAGGGTGTTCTTGATGCGCCGGAACATGTCCTGATAGCTCACTCCCTCGCGGCGCATGTAATCGCTGTATTGGCTGAGGAGTTCGCGCACCTCATCGTTGAGGCGGTCCTCGATGCTCAAATCCTCTTCGACCACGGTGGCGATGAATTCAGCAGCCACCTGATTATCGGTGGTCTCAATCCATTGAGGCGTGAGTTTTTTGACGATTTGGCGCGAAACGAAGTCTACGAACTCGCGTGCGAGCAGCATTCCCTGAATCTCAGTCTATCGACCCGGATGCAAGGGTGTCAAACTGAGGTAATGTCTGAAATCTGCGTTGAACCCTAAACTGCTGTTTTTGTGGCAAATCAGAACAGTTCCGCCGTCCTATAGTCAGCGCCGGAATACGCAGACTCTTTGCGGCAGAGTGGGCAGGTCAGCTTCTCATCCCGACGGTTTAAGACGGCGACCTTTCCTGAGTAGACTTCAAGCGTGATTCTTCGCCCGCATTTCTTACAGTGGATGAACCAGTGCCTATGGTTGGCCACGCATGCGCCTTAGCAGCCGTGCACTTTGCAGTGATCGTCCAGGGCGATCCTTGCCGCGTCATATACCGATGCCGCTGCCTTATAATCGGACTTTGCGGCGCGGAGGTCCTTGGGTGTGGCCTTGCCCACCCGGGCGCCCATGATTGCCGTAAGGTTCCCATGCCGCGAAGCGGCGTTTGACAGAACCTGGATAAGGGAGAGCTTTATATCGCACATCGCCATGGAGCCCCTTCAGTCAACGCAGGAAGGCAGGCTTGCTGGGCGAGTCGTCCGAGAGTCGGCAGCCCACTTTAGCGCGGTACGGGTCTCGCCGCAACTGGGGATATACCTAGGCGATCAGTTCCGCTAAATCCCACACATGATCCGTCAACTTGGACTCCATCGCAGGCGTCACGCGCAGCGTCTTGTGAATCCGGCAGAAGTTGTAGTAGGCGAAGTGCAGGCAGTACGCGGCCCATAGGTTGTCCCAGTTGGCCGTGGCGCTCCCGCCTTTGCTGCCCAGGATGGCCGCTGCGGACTTGCCTTTGGAATTCTAACTCAGAATGTCGTCTGTGAGCGCCAGCGCGCGTAGCAGTTCGCGTGATCGTGCCGTACGGTTCTCAGGTAGAGGCGTGGTGGTTTCAAGTAGCAGGTCCACTTCGGAGATCAGGCGCTTGAGCTCTCTGGAGTGATGTGCGGTCGCTTGGCATACTTCGAGGGTACGGCGAGCGCTCCCAGTTAGCAAGACCTGCTAATTTTCCGTCAACGCACTATTCAGGCACTACCCAAACTGAGGTGGTGCGCTAAAAGTGCGTTGATCGCGAAAACGCTAAATATCGGCGTTTAGCAATCGCCGACCTTCCCCCGTCGTGCCATCTCTTCCATCACCAATTCATTGTTCGCCAGCATCACGGACCGAAGCTCGTTCAGTTGTTTAGGCCTCATCCGGGAGATCAATCGCAATAGAGCGGCGTCGAGAGAGTAGATGCAGCTTTCAAACGGGAGTTGGTTCTTAACGAACCGCGTCACCAGCGATTTGGTTTCGCGCCTGTATGCGTCCACTTCACTTGGAGTATACCGCCTAAGGTAGGCGGCGAAATGAGAGACATACGTGTTGTAATAGGCGAAGTGCAGGCAGCGCCTGAAGCGAACTGCGATCCGATGCCATATCTCGACGGTACGGCGGCTTTGGGCGGGAAGCAAGACGGCAGATTTTCCGTCACGCACCATTCAGGATCTGCGCAAATGTTAGCCGTCACCGCGATGATTCTGAAGGAATTCCTGGTCGATGGGTTTGCGGCCTCGGAAGCCCTCTTCGGCGCCGTGCCAGAAGCGGATCTGGTCCTCGCCCAGCTTCCAGCACAGACATACATCGCGATCGCGATAACGGGTCATGAAGTCCAGCAGGCCGATGTCGAGATCCTTGACCACCGCCCCAGCTTGGTGGATCTCGTCCAGGGCTTCCTTGAGGGCCGAAATGCTGGTATCGCGGCGGGCTCTGGTTGCCAGAACTTCACCAGGATTCACCCGTGCACCCCCGGAAGACCGCACGTGTTCCCTAGTGCGGTCCATATCCTCCTGGGCTTTCTGGGATTCAGTCTTGTGAAACAATGCCTCGCGAAGATGACGCTCCACCTCAGGCAGCCTGCGCTGCGCCTCGGGCAGCGTGAAATAACGCATACGTTTCTAGTTTACGCGGCCCGGATCCGTTTTCAGAAAACGGTCCAATAAGGGCCGGAGGCGCGAGTACAGATAGGACAGTGCCAGTAGCAGGATCCCGAGGGCCAGGAACGCGGCAATGCGGAATAACCGGCCCAGGACCCAAACATCGACCAGATACAGCTTCGCCACCACCAGCACCACCAGGGCGAGCCCCAGCATGCGATGAATGGCCGCCTGCGTTTTCACTCCGACTACCACGAGGATCACTGCATAGATGGTCATCATCACCGAAACAGCGACGATCTGGATGCCGCTTTGATTTTCGGGGATAACGTTCCGCCCTACCCATCCGCCGATTTCGAGACTCAGTCCGAACAGCAGGACTGCGTGTCCCGCGATGTAGGCCCCGATAGCATCTATGGCGGGCGCTAGAAATTTCGCCGAGAGCCAAAGGGCTGCGGTCGAGACGGCGAACGTCAGGGAGCGCGTGTTCAGCAGCGTGACATACTCGGAACTTTGCGCGTAGATAAAGACATCGAGTGCCAGGAGGCGTACGATCGCCAGCGCCAGGACCATCCAAGCGGCGCCGCGCAGCCATTGGTTGGAAGATCGGGCGGCGAGCCACGCGAGCACGGCGCCTTCGAGGGCCCAGGCGATCGTGATGCGGAATCCGGCGAACTGGATGGGAACGGCGAGCGTGACGAAAGCGAGCGCGACGCCGAGGATTAGCGTCTGAGGTTCCGAACGGGCTTCATAGTTGCGCGCCAGCAGCAAATGGATTCCTCCGATGGCAGCGGCCAGCAGGCCCATATATTGGTGATGCTCGGGGCTCAACAGCGTATAGGCCGCAACAAAGTAAAACGCGGCATTGGCTGCAACGACGCCCAAGCCCGGCAATTTCCTCGGAATGCGCCATAGCGCCCACCCGAAGAAGAGCAGGAATGACGCGGACAGCGCGGCGAAAGGAGCATCCGCGCTATACCAGAACCGGTACGGAAGCCAAAAGCAGGCTAGGGTCACCAGAGGCGCCCACATCTCCGTGCGCAGGAGTCCTACGGCGGCGAGGGGAAGGTTCCACCAGACGAATCGGCTATTGTCCGCCCAGATGACAGCCAGCGCAATGGAAGCGGCCAGTTGAAATAGGGCCCAAAGTTGGGGAGCCTTGGCGATGCTGAACTGCGCGTAGAAGGCGAACGCAAAGACGGTGGCCACGGGGCGATGGGCGTCGCCAAACCATTGGTTGAACCAGCCTGCATAGAGGATGATGGTCGCCGCCGCGGCGATCGGTTCAAGCGACTTCCATTGGCGGGTTCGTGCCAACAGTAAACCGCCTGTGTTCAAGAGGAAGACGTAGCCGAATAGAATCCAGGGATGATCCTCGCCGGTGGAGAGCGCAGGCGGGGTGAGATAGCCGCCGATCATCGCGAGCACGGCGACGGACTGCGAGTTATAGAGTACAGCGAGCCCCATCGCCCCGCCAGTCACTGCAGCCATAGCGACAAAGGCCAGACTCTGCGGAAGCAGGTGGTAGAGCATCGCGGCGGCGTAGATTGATAGATACAGCAGGGCCAAGCCAAGCCCGATGACTCCCTGCGCGAAAACCGTTTGTCCGCGTCGCCAAACCCGGTCGCCTGCCAGGAGAGAAATGATTGCTGCCGTGAGGCCCAGGGTTACCCGAACGCCGGGTCCGAGCCAATCGTTATCGACGCCGTACTTGAACAGGAAGGCCGCGCCGAGCAGCAGGGTGACCACGGCGACGCGGTTGATCCAGTTGAGTCCGATGGTGGTTTCGAGCGGAACAGGTGGGGGCGATGCTACGTAAGGCGCTTCGGGGACAATTCCATCACTGTCGCGGCTCGGAAGTGGTTCCGGCGCAGGTGCGTCAAAAACAGGCAGCGGAGGCGGGGTGGCAACACCCTGCGATTCCAAGGCGCGCACACGTTCCTCTAAGTGGCGTTGACGGCGAACCAGTTGCGCTAATTCTTCGGAAAGGGCTTTAAACCGCTCGTCATCAGATCCCGGCACTGTTTACACTATAGATAGAAACCCATGCCCGAATCCGAGATCCCTCTACCACCCGCCACTTTCGAATTCCTGGTATTTTCCCTGAAGATGCAAGCGGAAATGCGCTTGGGCTTGCTGAAACTCGGCGAGGGAATGGAGGAGGAGCTGAATCTGCCCGCCGCTCGGCACACCATCGACATGCTGGCGATGATCGCGGAGAAGACCAAAGGGAATTTGACTCTCGACGAACAGAGGCTGGTGGAAAACTCGCTGACCGAGTTGCGGTTCCGGTTTGTGCAAGTAAGTGAGAGCGCCGCGAAACCGGCGTCTGAATGACGACGCCCGCCATCAAGATCACGGTGCTCGGATCGGGCACCAGTTCGGGTGTTCCCACTATCGGTTGCACCTGCGAAGTGTGCGCGTCGACCGATCCTCGAGACAAACGGCTGCGTCCTTCGATCCTATTGCAGTATGACGAGCACAATGTCGTGATCGACACGACACCCGATTTTCGCCAGCAAGTGCTGCGGGTCGGGCTGAGCCGTCTGGATGCGATTCTCTACACACATGCCCACGCCGATCATATTCTGGGCCTGGATGACGTTCGACCCTTCAATTTCCGGCAGCGGGAATCTATCCCCGTATATGGGACCGAAGATACTCTGGCAGCGCTGCAACGCGTGTTCTGCTACGCCTTTGACGAAAAGATCGAGTCTATGGTGCCTAAGCTCGATTTGCGTCGAATGGACGGAACGCCGTTTGAGCTTTTCGGTGTCGAGTTTTCTCCCGTCCGCGTGATCCACGGAAAGGGCACGGTGTATGGTTTCAAATTCGGAACGGCGGCGTATCTGACCGATCACAGCGAAATCCCAGCGGAGTCGAAGGAACAGCTGCGGGGACTGGATGTGCTGTTTCTGGATGCGCTCCGGCACCGGCCACATCCCACGCACACGACTTTGGAGCGGGCGGTGGAACTGGTGGAAGAGCTGCAACCGAAGCGCGCGTTCTTCACTCACATGTGCCATGACCTGCAGCATGAACGCACAGAGGCGACTCTGCCTCCGCACGTCAGGCTGGCTTACGACGGCCTGGAGATCGACGTGGAGCCGGCCGCGTGATCACCCGTGATCTTAGCCAGGCCAAAGGCTTCAGACCGTGCGCGCTAACTATCGGCAACTTCGACGGTGTCCACCTGGCTCATCGGCGATTGCTGCGGACGACCTTGGAATCCGCCGCTAGCGCCGGCCTTCGGCCTGCGGTACTCATGTTCGATCCGCATCCGTCCTGTGTAGTTGCGCCGGAGCGCGCGCCGCGATTGCTGACCTCACTTGAAGAACGATGTGAGCTGATTCAGAGGGAAGGAATTGGGGATATCCTCATACAGCCTTTCACAGCAGATCTGGCGAAGCTCACGCCCGAGGAGTTCGCCACCCAATTCCTGCGCGATGGGCTCGGCGCGAAATGCGTAATCGTTGGGGAAAACTTCCGATTCGGCAATCAGCAGGCCGGCGACACGGAGACTCTTAGAGAGCTGGGGTCGCGACTGGGATTTGAGGTGCGCCTGCTCGAAATCGTTCAGTGGCGTGGAAGACGCGTGTCTTCGGGGGAGGTTCGCAAATTAGTCGCGTCTGGTGACGTCGGAATCGCGGGGCGTTTACTGGAGCGCCCGTATGCCATTTCAGGCGAGATCGTGCGCGGCCAGGGTGTCGGGTCGAAGCAGACAGTTCCCACGCTAAACCTTCGCACCGAAGCGCAGGTGATCCCGGCTCGCGGCGTCTACGTCACGCGGACGAGCGAGTTCGATAGCACACGGCAGTGGACTTCGATCACCAATATCGGGTACCGGCCGACTTTCGGGAACAATGAGGAACTGACCATCGAGACGTTTCTGCTCGATCCGCTGGATGGAGCGACCCCGGAGCGTATTCGGCTCGAGTTTCTTCGGCGGGTGCGGGATGAGCGGAAATTCGAGAGTCCTGAAGCGTTGAAGGCGCAGATCCTGCACGATGTGGGGCGCGCGAAGGCATATTTTCGCAGGATAAGGTTAAGATAAAACCATGTCTCTTTCCGCCGGCAAGTTGAAGCATATGAAGGCGCTTTCGAACAAGGAAGGAATCATCGCCGCGGCCGCGATGGACCAGCGCGGGAGCTTACAAAAGTCGATTGCAAGCGCGAAAGGCGTCGACGCAAAAGCCGTCACGCCGGAGATGATGTCGGAGTTTAAAGTTGCGGTGTCGAAGATCCTGACGCCGCACGCAACGGCGATCCTGCTCGATCCGGAGTTCGGCCTGGATGCCGCCAAGGCGCGCGCATCGAACGCGGGTCTGCTGCTGGCGTACGAAGAAACCGGATACGATAATTCCCAACCCGGGCGTCTGCCGGACTTGCTGCCGCACGTTTCCGTGAAGCGCATTCTTGATTGGGGCGCGGATGCGGTGAAGATTCTCATTTACTACACGCCGTTCGACGATCCCGGCGTCAACGACATCAAGCACGCCTTTGTCGAGCGCATCGGCGCGGAGTGTGAGTTCTATCAAATCCCATTTTTCTTGGAGTTTGTCGGCTATGATCCCAAGGGCGGCAATGAGAAGGGTCTGGAGTTCGCCAAGATAAAACCGCAAGTGGTGATCGGGAGCATGAAGGAGTTCACGAAGCCTCAGTACAACGTGGATGTTCTGAAGGTGGAAGTCCCCGTGAATGCGGAATTCGTGGAAGGAAGTGCCGTCTACAAAGGCGAAAAGGCATACACACGCGCCGAGGCTCTGGCGTATTACCGACAGGGCGCTGAGGTCGCGACGAAACCCTTCATTTACCTGAGCGCAGGCGTCAGCAACGCGCAATTCGTCGAGAGCCTGAGCATGGCGAAGGAAGCCGGTACAGATTTTTCGGGCGTGCTGTGCGGCCGGGCGACCTGGAAAGACGGCATGCCGATCTACGCTACTAAGGGCGTGAAGGCGCTCGAGGAATGGCTTTCGACCGAGGGCGTGAAGAACATCAACGCCGTCAACGCCGCCCTGAAAGGTGCCACGCCCTGGACCAAGAAAATGGGCCTCGCGGCTTAAGGGCCTGCTAAAAAATTAGCTTGACACGGCCCCGGGCCTCATGCTAAATAATTAGCATGACGGGTTTGAGCAGGCGCGAACGCCAGATTCTGGACATTCTCTATAGCCGGGGCAAGGCGACAGCGGCCGAGATCCTGGCAGCGCTTCCCGATCCTCCCAGCTACTCCGCAGCGCGCGCGTTGCTGCGTATTCTTGAGCAGAAGGGACACATCCGGCACGAATCCGATGGCCCGCGCTATGTCTTTTTGCCCAAAGTTTCGCGGCAGAAGGCGCGCACCAGCGCGCTCAAGCACATGCTCGCCACTTTTTTTGACGGATCCGCTGCGGAGGCCGCAGCCGCCCTGGTAGACGGATCCGCCGCAAGATTGTCGTCTGAGGAACTCGACCAGCTGCAAGCGCTCATTGATCGAACACGCCAAGACAAAGCCCGCAAGGAGAAAAGCAATGACTAATCTCATCCTGATCGCCGCATTAAAGGGAACATTTGTCCTTAGCGCCGCCTGGATCGGCACGGCGCTGCTGCGCAAGCGGTCGGCCGACCTACGGCATCGAATCTGGCTGGCGGCTTTAGTCGCGTTTGCTGTATTGCTCATCCCGATTGCTCCTCCGCAGACCTTGCGGATCGTAGTCGATACCACTGCCGCGGGCATCGGAACCACACGGGTCTCCGCGCGTTCCGTATCGGTACTACCCATCCTGTGGAGCGTGATCGCTGCGTTGCTGCTTCTGCGCTGGGGCGCGGGGATCTTCAGACTGCACCGCATCACTTGGCGATCGTGGCCAGCAAACGGCTTTCGCGTGAGCGACGCTATCACCACTCCGATGACCTGGGGCGCGATTCGCCCGGTGATCCTGGTCCCGGCGTATGTCGAGGAGTGGACCGAGGAGCAACGCGATGTGGTCATTTCGCACGAACGTGCGCATATCGAGCGGCGCGACTGGCTGTGGCAGGGGTTCGCCCAGGTGATGACTGCAGTGTTCTGGTTTCATCCGCTAGTGTGGCTGGCTGCTGCCCAGATGCGCCGGGAAGCCGAACATGCCGCCGATGATGCAACGCTCGCGACCGGCGTCCAGGCTTCCGATTATGCCGACCGGTTGATGGCCGTGGCGCGGCAGTTGTCGGGACCGTCGACGATCTCAGGCGTCGCGATGGTGCGAAAACCCGCGTTGACTTCACGCATCGCAGCCATTTTGGATACCGCTCGCACACGAACGGGCGCAAGCGTCACCGCGCGAATCGGAGTCATCCTCGCGGCAGTGGCGTTACTAGTCCCGCTCAGCGCATTCCAAAATCGGAACGTATATCACGTGGGCGAAGCTGGAGTCGTGTCTCCGGCCGTGACCTACAAGGTGGAACCAAGTTACACGCCTGAAGCCAAGGAAGCCAAGATCCAGGGTACCGTCAAGCTTAGCCTGGAGGTGAATGCTGAAGGCCACGCCGAGAATATTCAGGTGACGCAGTCCCTGGAGCCGGGGCTGGACGCGAGTGCCGTCGCCGCCGTGAGCCAGTGGCTATTCAAGCCAGGAACCAAAGACGGGCAGCCTGTGGATGTCGCCGTGGCAATCGAGATCAACTTCAGACTGTTGTAGTCGCGGCGGTAGCAGGCGCCGTGTCGGCGGCAGGGAAGGTGACTCCCTCCCACCGTGCGACCACCGCGGTCGCCAGGCAATTGCCAAGAAGATTAACCGACGTTCGCGCCATGTCCATCAGCGCGTCAACTCCGAGCAGCAGCGCGACGCCCTCCAGCGGCAGATTGAATGTGGCCAAGGTTCCCGCAAGGATCACTAACGACGCGCGCGGGACGGCCGCGACTCCCTTGCTGGTCAGCATCAACGTCAGCATCATGGTGACCTGCGTTCCCAACGAGAGATGAATTCCCGCGGCCTGCGCGACGAACATGGAAGCCAGCGAAAGGTACAGCGTCGAGCCATCCAGGTTGAAGCTGTATCCCGTCGGCAGCACGAATGCCGCAATGTGCTTAGGCACGCCGAAGCATTGCATGTTTTCGAGGGCCAGGGGCAGGGCGGCTTCACTCGATGCCGTCGAGTAGGCGATCAAGAACGGCTCGCGCACCCAGCGAATGAAACGGCGCAAGGGAATCCTGGCGATGGCAGTGACCGTGCCTAGCACCACCACAATGAAAAACATCTGCGTCGCGTAAAGCGTCAGTACCAGCTTGCCGAGATTCAGCAACACTCCCAAGCCCTTATCGCCGATCGTCGCCGCCATCGCGCCGAATACTCCGAGCGGGGCGAACAGCATCACATAGTTGGTGTAGCGGAACATCACGTCGGACAGGGCCTGGCAGAAGTCGACTACGGCTCGCGATTTTGCGGGTATGGCCGCGCAGGCTGTTCCGAACAAAAACGAAAACACTACGATCTGGAGCACTTCCCCGCGCGCCATGGCATCGATGATGCTAGTCGGAAACGTGTGCTCGACCGTTTGCTGCAGCCCGGCCCCGGCGGTAGCGATTCCAGGATTCGCGCCGGGTGTGAGGGCGACTCCAACGCCCGGTTGAACCAGATTCGCCGCGCCCAATCCGATCACTAACGCCAACGTGGTGACAATTTCGAAGTACAGGATCGCCTTGCCGCCGATGCGGCCCATGGTCTTGATGCTGCCGGCTCCGGCGATTCCGACGATCAACGTCGCAAATATCAGCGGAGCGATGATCGATTTGATCAAGCGGAGGAAGATGGTCCCGAGTAGGCCGAGCTCTTTCGCGGGTTCCGGAAATGCCGCGCCAAACGCGATGCCGGCGACAAGCGCGATCAGGATCCAAACCGTGAGCGACGGTCTCTTCAACGTTCGCCCCACTTCAACTTTTCCCGCAGCACGTCGAAGAACATCATGTCGGGTGGGCGGACCAGGCTGATGCAGTGCTCCGAGCGGCGGCAGATAATACGATCGGCGGATTCGAGGATTTCGCCCACCTGGCCATCGATAGTCATGTAGGTGGGCGAGTTGTAGAGCACGATCACCTGAATCTCGCTCTGGTCGGGCACGATGACGGGACGATTGGTGAGTGTGTGCGGACAGATCGGAGTGATGGCGGTAGCAGCCACCGAAGGGAACATGATGGGGCCGCCCGCGGAAAGCGAATAGGCGGTGGATCCAGTGGGTGTAGCGACGATCAGGCCGTCGGCCTTGTAGACGCACACGAAGTGGTTATCGACCTGGACTTCAAGGTCAATCATGCGGGCGATTTCCGCTTTGGTGAGCACTACGTCATTCAGGGCTTCGTGCGAGGCAATCCGTTGCTCGCCTCGCCATAGCTCGACGTGGAGCATGCGCCGCCGGACAACGCGAAAATCGCCCGTTAAGGCTCGTTCCAGCTGCGGATACAGCTCCTCGATTTTAATTGCGGTGAGGAACCCGAGGCCCCCCAGGTTCACGGCAAACAGGGGCAGATCGCGTTCTCCATCACGAACCAGCGACGCGCGTGCGGCCGATAGCAGCGTCCCGTCTCCGCCTAACACCACCAATAATTGGGACTGGGCTGCCACTCGATCGCGCGAAAGGGCAGGGGAGCGTCCCGCGTATCCCGCCGCTCCCTCGTCAAGATAGACAGTAATTCCGCGGGATTCGAGCCACGCAATCAGCTCCGGCACCAACGTCGCGCCTCGGTCGCTTCGCGGCTTTGCTATGAGGCCGACGGACCTAACTGTTTCGCTGGGCATAAAGGAGGAACTCCCGGTTCCCTTCGGCCCCCTTGATGGGGCTTTCGATAATAGAGGTTCGGAATCCAAGGGCCTCGACGCATGCCTGCACGCGATCGCAAGCCGCGCGATGCTGGGCCGGATCGCGAATAATGCCGCCTTTGCCGACCTCGCCTTTGCCAGCTTCAAATTGCGGCTTGACCAGGATAATCATCTGGCCATGTTCTATTAACAGCGGAACCATGGATGGTATAAGAAGGGTGGCGGAGATGAAGCTGGCGTCGCACACCGCGAGATCGAATTTCTCCCGGAAATCCTCAGCCGCGAGATAGCGTGCGTTGACTCCTTCCCGAACCACCACGCGTGGATCGTTGCGCAGCTTCCAATCGAGCTGGCCGTGGCCGACGTCGATAGCCCACACGCGCGCCGCGCCGCGCTGAAGCAGACAATCGGTGAAGCCGCCGGTGGAGCTGCCCACGTCGATGCAAATGTAGCCAGCGACATCGATGGAGAAATGAGCCAGCGCAGCAGCGAGTTTAACGCCGCCACGGCTGACATACGGAAGCCGCGCGGTCACACTCACCTGGCTGTCGCTCGCAACCGACCGTCCGGGCTTGTCGCTCTTTTGTCCATCGATGAGAACGTCGCCTGCAATGATGAGCGCGCGAGCTTTTTCACGGGAATCGGCCAAGCCGCGTTCTACCAGTAACTGATCCACACGTACCTTTGTGGAAGCCCTCATGCTTTGCGCTGGACGACAAGGTCGGCTAGTTGTAACAGGCGTTCAGCCCGATTGCCGAATGCCCGCAACGCCAGGTGCGCGGCCAGTCGTTCCTGTTCGGCCATGGCGCGGGAACGCTCCAGGCCGTAAACCGCGGGAAATGTGATCTTCTTCTGCTCGGCGTCTTTGCCTGCGGTTTTCCCCAGCGACTCGGATGGCTGCTCCACGTCGAGCACGTCATCCACGATCTGGAATGCGAGGCCGATATGCTCGCCGAAGCAGGTTAAGGCGGCGAGGTGAGTATCGTCGGCGCCGCCAAAGATCGCGCCCATGCGGACACTGGCTCGTAAAAGCGCCCCGGTTTTTGCGTGATGAATAGATTCGAGCAAGGCTGCGGTGGGTTCTTTACCTTCACCTTCGAGATCGTTTACCTGCCCACCGATCATTCCACCCACGGTCCCCGAAGCCGTGGCGAGCTCGGTGATCAGGCGGACACGACGCTCGGCATCCACATCAGGCAAGTTCGACAAAACCTCGAAGGCTAAAGTAAGGAGCGCATCGCCCGCCAGAATCGCCATCGCGTCGCCAAAAACTTTGTGGCAGGTGGGACGGCCGCGGCGAAGATCGTCATTGTCCAGGGCAGGGAGGTCGTCGTGAATCAAAGAATAGGTGTGGATTAGTTCCAGCGCGCAGGCTGCATCTTCGATGCCATCGGGATCGTCAGACACCGCTTCGGCGGCCGCCATGGCTAGCAGCGGACGAATACGCTTCCCGCCGGCGAATAAGCTATAGCGCATGGCGCGATGGATGATGGACGGTTCCCCGGATTCGGCCGGGACCCAGCGGTCGAGCGCCGC
>Ga0105239_10005346_pt1 | contig 15069 bp, 8 predicted proteins | sample KBSC44metaG_FD_92761 | JGI IMG/M metagenome (GOLD analysis project Ga0105239, IMG submission 92761) | Corn rhizosphere microbial communities from Kellogg Biological Station, Michigan, USA - KBS C4-4 metaG | ecosystem: Host-associated > Plants > Roots > Rhizosphere > Soil | place: Michigan, USA...
ACATGAAGCTCCCCGGGCTGGTATACCACACTGTCCCAACGAAGGCGATATTCATAAGGGCCTTTCTTTTTCCTGCCCAACGACCGGCCATTCAGGAACAGCTCGGCCTCGTCGCCCGACGTAAACACATGCACAGGCGTGATCTTGCCAACGCGCCCAGGCCATGTCCAGTGCGGAAGTATATGCGCCATGGGATGATCGGGACGCCAGCGGGATTGATAGAGATAGAACCGGTCCTTCTTAAATCCCGCCAGGTCGATAACACCGGAATAGGAACTGCGTGCGGAATAATAAGGTGTAGGCTCTCCAATATAATCCCATCCGGACCAAACGAACTCGCCCGCCACATAAGAGTTATGATCCTGGGCGGCAAATACCTTATCGGGCGATGCCCCAAATGCGGCCGTATACAATTCATACGCGCTGACGCACCTATTCACCGGATCACCACCCGTGCTGTCGCTGACAGGAGCGCTGATCCCGTCCGTCACCGGGAATATATAAGTGCCGCGTGTGCTGAGCGCCGATGCAGTCTCGCTGCTGACGATCATTTTCCCCGGAAACCGCTGCCGAAAGGCGGGATATAAAGGAGATGTCCTGATCCCTTTCAAATGAGCATACGCAGGCGCATCGCGTATCCCCTCCCCCTGATAGTTCAGACATAGTATATCCATCTCCCTGGGAAAAGGCATATCGGGTTTGGCATAATTCATCGATGCGGTAGCGGGCCGGGTGCTGTCCTCATCATGGACAATATCGTGCAGCTGCCTGGCCAGGACGGCGCCGCTGTCAGCCGTGTATTGCTCGCCCACTTCATTGCCAAAACTCCAGGCAATGACAGAAGGGTGATTACGGTCCCTGCGGACAAAAGATCGTATATCCGCCTCGTGCCAGTCAGGGAAGATCAGGTGAAAATCCAGCGGTGTCTTTCCTTTCTCCCAGCAGTCGAATATTTCATCTATGACAAGGAAACCCATCCGGTCCGTCAGGTCCAGCAATTCAGGCGCCGGTGGATTGTGCGCCAGACGGATGGCATTGCAACCCATGTCCCGCAAGAGCTCCAGCTGTCTCTCCGCCGCCCGGACATTAAAAGCTGCTCCCAGGGCGCCCAGATCATGATGCTGGTTTACTCCCTGCACACGCAATGGCGCGCCATTCATTAAGATGCCTTTTTCCGGATCGAACACTACACTCCGGATACCAAATCGCGTCTCATATTCATCCACCAGCCGCCCTTTCACATATACATGGGTGACGGCAGCATAAAGATTGGGGTTCCGTATAGGCTTCCATAATAATGGAGATTTTATAGTAACCGCACTTTTTAACTCCACAGTTTTACCAGCCGGCACGGTAGCGGATTCACTGGAGAAACTGGCTATCTTCCCTGTCATGTCCTTCGTGCGATATACATCTGTCCTCACTTCCACTACCTGATCCACCGCCGACTCATTATCGATATTCACCTTGATGTCCACCATAGCCGAAGAGGCAGAAATAGCTGAGGTCTGCACAAATGTTCCCCACTGGGCCACATGCACAGGACTCACCTTGGTGATCCATACATTGCGGTAGATGCCACCGCCCGGGTACCAGCGGGAGGAATTCGACGGATTGTCCAGTCGTATCGCCAATTGATCATTCCCGTTATATTTCAAATAAGGTGTAAGATCCAGCCTGAAGGAATTATAACCATAAGGCCAGCCACCTGCCAGCTTCCCGTTGACCCATACCATGGCATATGACATGGCTCCATCGATGTCCAGGTAGATGGATCTGCCCCTCTCTGTCGAAGGAATATCCAATTTTCTCCGGTACCACGCTACACCCTGGCTGGGGAGCCGTCCCATACCGCCACCCACCACCGCATGTTCTCCCTCATAGAAGGGACCTTTTATAGCCCAATCATGCGGCAGGTCCACCCGCTGCCAATGGGAATCGTCAAAACCGGCTTGTACAAAAGGGAAATCGCTGCCAGGATTGCCATCAGGACGTGCGTGCCGGCGGGCCGGGTCCTTGATAAATGGATTAGCGGAAGGCAGTATCCAGCTTTTTAGCGCATGGATGGAAGAGGTCGCCACACCTGCCTCAGACGCCCGTGTATCCGCCACCTTATTGTCATTACGATCCGTGACCAGGGGACGTGCATCATAGATCAGGGTATCCGGCTCGCCTGTGTAGCGGATAAATCTCCAGCCGTCATTAATGGATATCCGCTGCCTCGCCGTCTGAGGGGCGCGCCGGCCAGTGTCCTGTGCAGGACCTGCAAAGCCGGCCAAGGTGATCAAACAAACAATCGTAGTAAAAAAAGTATTCCGATATAGCATTTCATGCAGCCCTGGTGATCAGGGGTCCTGCCCGAAATTATAGAAATTTTGACAAAAATGTAATCGGTTTAAATTTATGGCCTTTTTAGCCCATTTTCACACGCATCATCTCCTGTATTGTTCCTCACTCACCTTCTCCATCCACTCCACCGTCTTACCGTCCAGGCTCTCCTGGATGGCAATATGCGTCATCGCGGTAGTGGGCGTGGCCCCATGCCAATGTCTCTCCCCAGGCGGGATCCAGATCACATCCCCGGGATGGATCTCTTCCACAGGACCACCCTCCCGTTGCGCCCAGCCGCAGCCGAAAGTTACAATGAGTGTCTGCCCCAGCGGATGCGTATGCCATGCCGTACGAGCCCCCGGCTCGAAAGTGACACAAGCCCCGGCTCCCCGTGCAGGCGCGGCCGCCGTGAATAATGGATCGATACGTACGGTGCCGGTGAACCAGTCTGCCGGCCCATGGCCCGATGGACGTGAGCCAACTCTTTTGATTTCCATAATGCTTAATTTTAAAAGGTAGACACACCAACCTGACTTCTCAGATTATAAAAGTAAGGAATAGTCACCGTTGAAGACATTTCAGCACGCCGTTCAGTTCCTTTGCTTTGTTTGGCAGGGGACAGATCGCTACCTTTAGGAAGAGGCGAAAACATTTTCTTCATCTTTAAATCGTATGATCATGCTTGCTCCATCAACTGTCGAAAACCAAAAGCTCGAGGCCACGCTCAATCCTTCCAAAATAATGCAGATAGGCATGGGATTCTGGCCGGCAAAGGTGCTGCTTACCGCCGTAAAGTTCGGGCTATTTACCCTGCTCGGGGAGCGGCCCTTATCAGGGAAGGAGATCAAAGAAAAATTGGGTTTGAATTGTTCCGACCGGCATGTATTCGACTGGCTGGACACCTTGCTGTCTTTAGGTTTTTTACAACGAAGTGGATTATGGCAGGATGCTGTTTACTCCAATGCGGAAGATACTGGTTTCTTTCTTGATAAGAACAAACCAGCGTATATGGGAGGCATCCTGGAAATGGCCGATGCCCGCCTGTATAACCACTGGAGGTTTCTGGATGAGGGTTTGCTCACCGGCCTGCGACAAAACGAAGGAAAAGAAAATCCGGACGGCAATATGGAGTTCTTTACCGAACTCTATAAAGATGAAAATAAATTGAAAGAGTTCATAAATGCCATGCGTGGCATTCAAACTGGAAACTTCATAGCATTGGCAGAAAAGTTTGATTTTTCCCGATACGGCAGCTTCCTGGATATTGGAGGAGCTGATGGATGGCTGAGCATCCAGATCTGTTTACATCACCCCGCCATTCATTGCACTACCTTCGACCTGCCGCCGGTGCAGCCCCTGGCAGAAAAGCTGATCGCTCATTTCAATCTCACCGACCGCATTCATGCAGTGTCCGGTGACTTCCGCAAGGACGGGTTCCCACCAGCAGATGTTATAGCAATGGGAAATATTCTACATGGCATGAATGAAGAGACCAAGGTGCTGCTGCTGAAAAAAGTTTACGATACCCTGCCTGATAACGGCGTTTTTATAGCCATTGAAAATATCATTGACGACCATCGGAGCCGGAATACCTTTGGCCTGCTAATGAGCCTGAACATGCTGATCGAGAACGGGGACGCGTTCGACTATACCATGACTGATTTTTCAAAATGGGCTAAAGCAGCGGGCTTTAGCCGTATTGAATCAAAGGCGCTGGAGGGGCCGGCAAGCGCAGCCATTGCTTATAAGTAGGCTGTTCAACCCATACGCACAAGCCGGCATCCGGTGAGACCCAGACACTGCTTTCCAGCCCCGGACGCCGGCTTCCATTCTTCAATCTTTGAGCACCGGCTTCCAGTCAGGCCCCGAACCCTGCCTTCCGGCGCCCTAGGACCCAAACACTGCCGCGGCCTTCCCGACGGACTGCTCCAGACCCAGCTGCGCAAAATGGCTCATCTGTCCAAAATGCGCAAATTCCGTCACCGTCATTTCGGTCTTGTCCTCACCGACGCGCTTAAATGTTACCAGCGTTCGTACATCCTCGGGGAAGTCCGCAGGCATACCCACGTCGGTCGGCTTCTTCTTATTCCCCTTCTCATCCGCCAGGTTCTGTATGAACTCGATGCTTTCCAGGGGCACGATCTTCGTGTATTTCCATATGCTGTAATGGGACGCTCCGCCAAATGCATCAGGCGCCTTCATACACACCAGCGAAGTGCTGCCCTCCTTGAAATGGATCTCGGCTACAGGACAGGTAAACTTATCCGGCCCCCACCATTGCATTACATACTCCGGCTCCGTCCACAACTTCCATACTTCTTCGACAGCAGCATCGAATAACTTACTAACTTTTACAAATTCAGCCATAACTATGTGTTTTAGGTTATCAATCCTTTTTCATCGACTTTAATATCTTATCCATATGATGGAGACGACCCTCCCACAGCTCACGGAACTGCTCCGCCCAATCCGACACCTCCTTTACTTTCTCAGGGTTCAGGTGATAATAGATCTCCCTACCGGACTGTTCCTGCTTCAATAGCTCGCATTCCGTGAGTATTTGTATATGCTTTGAAATAGTCTGTCTCGAGCTGTTAAAACGCCCGGCAATGGCATTCGGGGTCATCGCCCCCACCGCTATCAAACTCAATATGGCCCGGCGGGTCGGGTCGGATATTGCCTGAAATACATCTCTGCGAAAGTTCATATGCAGCTATTTGACTGCAAATATATATGCAGTTACTTGACTGCGCAAATTTTTCTTCAAGCTGATACACATAGTAGAAAGTACTTAAATAAGTTAATTCATGCATCTATTACCACGTGACAATCCATTGAAAATGAATATTAATAGATGACATTCAATAGGAAGTTAAAAAAAGATTAAAATTTTTTTTGTAAAACCTGTTCTTTTTCTATAATCTTACATAGACTTTTAACAAAAAATTAAAAAGTCATCCTCCTTAAAAACCCTAACTGACGCATGAGAGATAAAAAGGCACAAAAGATCAAAGAGATCTTTAAACACATGTATTATGCTGGTCCCATCAGCTGTGCAGACCTGAGTCAGCTGTTGGGCAAAAGCCAGCCAAATACCATGATGCAGCTAAATGAGATGCTGCGCAATGGATTTATCGTCGAGACGGGCCAGGCTCCTTCTACCGGAGGCCGCAAACCGCAGATGTACAACATCCGGCAGGACCTTTTCTACATTCTGTCAGTTGCTCTCGACCAATTCATCGCCCGCCTTGTAGTGGTAGACCTTCAAAACAATTTCGTAACCACTCCCGCCGAATATGAGCTGAAACTGTTGAACAATCCGACGGTAATACACGACCTGGCAAAGCTTATCCAGGATTACATCGGCTCCTCCGGCATCGAAAGGTCGCAGCTGGCAGGCATCGGGATCGGCATGCCGGGATTCATCGAGATCAACAAAGGGGTCAATTACTCCATTTCGGAAGACCAATCCATCGCAGCATATATTTCATCACGTACAGACCTACCCGTATTCATCGATAATGATTCCAGCAGTATCGCCCTCGCGGAACTGAAATTTGGCATTGCACGCAACGCCCAAAATGCCATGGTGCTGAACATGGGTTGGGGTGTTGGGCTCGGACTTATCCTCGAAGGCAAGATATTCCGCGGGTCCAACGGATTCGCGGGAGAATTCAGCCATATCCCGATGTTCGATAACAGCAAGCTTTGCAGCTGCGGCAAATCAGGCTGTCTGGAGACGGAATCCTCCCTCTATGTCATCGTCAACAAGGCCATCGAGGGACTGTCTAACGGCCGCCTCTCCAGGATCAAGCTCGCCGAACTGAGCAATGCTCATCTGGAAACCTCATTCGACATCATCCGAACTGCCGCGGCCAAAGGTGACAAATTCGCGGTAGACCTTTTCTCCTCTGCCGGGTATGAGATAGGCAGAGGCCTTTCCATTCTTATCCACTTGCTCAATCCCGACCTTATCGTGCTCAGCGGAAGAGGGTCCCAGGCCGGCAGGATCTGGCTGCCCCCCATCCAACAGGCGCTGAACGACCACTGCATACCCCGCCTCTTTGAGAACACGGAGATCCGTCTGTCCAAGCTCGGGCATGAAGCAGAGCTCATAGGAGCCGCCGCCCTTGTTATGGAGAGATGCGAAGACCTGAAATTGAGCGCTCACCTGCAGCATAGCTCACCTGCAGCATAGCTGTTAAACCTTAACCAACGTCGTCTTTTTCCCCTGGTCAATGTTGAATCAGGATTTATTCATACTTAAAAACGCAACTGCTATGAGTTCAGTAAAAAAATGTCTGCCGATGCTAATTGCATTGCTGGCAAGCAGTATGCTTCTTTTCGCCCAGGAAGCAACTACTATTACGGGCAATGTTCGAGACAACACAGGTGCGCCGCTCGCGGGCGCCACAGTTTCTGAAAAAGGAAAGTCTAACCGTACCATGACAAATTCTGTGGGCGAATTCTCCATCAAGGTGCGCCCAGGAGCAAAACTGGTCGTCACCTACGTAGGTTTTCAGACCGTGGAAGTGGACGCCGCTTCAGCCTCGTCTATTACCCTGCAGTCCTCGGGTAACAATCCGCTGAACGAAGTAGTGGTTACTTCTCTTGGTATACAGAAACAGCAAAAATCGCTCGGTTATGCCACCACAACGATCAAGGCGTCAGAACTGGTAGCGACACAACCCACCAACTTCGCCAGCGCCCTCTATGGTAAGGCGCCCGGTGTAAGGGTTGCCACGGCGCCCGGTGGTTCGCTCGGCGGTGTGGCAGTACAGATCCGCGGTATCAATTCCCTCTTCGGACGGACCCAGCCGCTGATCGTCATGGACGGCGTTCCTATCCACGACGGCGATTTCAACAATACCAACTATTGGGGCGACCAGCGCATTCGCGGCAACGGCCTCATCGATCTCAACCCGGAAGACATTGAAAGCATTACGGTCCTGAAAGGCGCCAGCGCTGCTGCCCTCTACGGCTCAGAAGCCACTAACGGCGTGCTGATCGTAACCACCAAGTCGGGCAAGAACAAAAAAGGATTTTCTGTCGACTTTAACACTTCCTATTTCCAGGATAGAGTCGCCTATCTCCCACGCTTCCAGAACATACGCGGAGCGGGTTCTCCGGTGCAATACGACGTATACGGGGAAGACGCCAATGGCTTCAATGCAAATACATACACGATCAACGGACAGCAATATCGCGCCCTGATACAAGGCTCGCTGAACTTCGGCCCTGTGTTCGACGGTAAGCCCATCGCGACCTGGACAGGTGACGTACGGCCCTATTCACCCATCAAAGATGGTTGGGCGCATCTTTTCCAACATGCGAACAATTCGGTCCAGAACGTGGCTTTCAGCTTCAATGGTGACGCTTCCACCACCCGGTTCGGCTTTACCCATCAGCACTACGAAGGGGTGAGCCTGAATTCGTCCAATGACAAGTATTCCACTAACCTCAATACTACCTATCGATTTGGCAGCCGGGTCAAGATGAACCTCATTATCACCGACGTCTATTCCAGGGTCAAGAACAGACCCTTTATGACTGACAGGTTGATCAACAACTTCACCGGCATGATGCCTACCTTCGACGACGGCAACTGGTACAGGCGTAAGTATCAGACCAGCCTGGGATACAAATACGTGACAGGCAGCAATCAAAGCCTGACGCCGGATGAAAATCTCAAGATCCCGAACTACCGGACGGATATCCTCGACTTCATTTGGAACGTTGAGAAAAACCAGGTCTATGAAGGTAACAACCGTCTCATCGCCAACTCCACTATTTTCGTGGACATCACCAACGACCTGCAGTTGCGCGGCCGTGTTGCCACAGACTGGACATCTAATTTCACGGAGTCGAAGAGCTTCTCTGACAAGCCGGTCGTTTTCGGACCTTCAGGAAGTTATGGCGTCGCCAATAGCAGCTATACCATCTTCTATGGTGACGTGCTGCTGACCTATTCGAAAAAAATAAACGAGGATTTTCTGGCCCGTGTCATGGCCGGCTACACGGGAGATAAGGAATCCGCTGCATCTTCCAGCATATCCACCAACGGTGGTCTCACCACGGAGAACAGGTTTGACCTGACCTCTTCCGCCAACTCTCCTTATTCCAGCAGCGGATCCAGGGCATACATTACCAAGGACGCCCTTATCGGCACGGCCAACGTCAGCTACAAGGACTATCTGTTCCTGGAAGGTACCGTCCGCAGGGACAGGACTTCTACCATGAATCCGAACAACAACACCTTCGTATATCCCTCGATGAATGGCGCCTTCGTGCTATCCGAAGCCTTCCATATGCCGGAGATCATAAATCATATGAAACTCCGCGGCGCATGGGGCATCGTGGGTAACTATCCCGCCGCCTATCAGGCCAACGTCGCATACTCGTTGAATAACCTCGGCAACCAGGGCTCCGGAAGCTCCACCCTCGCTACCACAGTGGCTACTGGAACCTTTGGCAATGACCGCATACGTCCTGAGAAAAAACATGAGTTCGAGTTCGGCCTGGAAACACGTCTCCTCCGCGAACGACTCAATTTCGACGTCTCTTATTACAATGCCAAGGTGGTCGATATGATCGTTCCGCTGAATATCGCCCAAACCACCGGCGCCAACGCCATCCTCGCCAACGTCGGTACCATTCGCAACTATGGCTGGGAAGGAAGTATCACAGGATATCCCGTCGTCGGAAGGGACTTCAACTGGGAAGTGGGTGTCAATGCGAGCTTCAACCAGAACAAGATCCTGTCCCTCACCACGGGCTCCCCTGAATTCACACATGCAGATTTTGACGGTAATGCAGCCGTCCTCAAATCCGTTGTAGGCCGTCCTGCCGGCGACTTCTACGCCCACCCGATCAAGACGGACGACAAAGGCAATAAGATCATCGCCGACTACGGCGGTGGCGAGTTCAACTACCAGATCGATGGCGCCAAGCTGAACCGATATGGCAATGCCCAGGTAAAGGCGGTAGGCGGATTCTATAATACCTTCCGCTACAAAGGCTTCCAGCTGGAACTCTACACGGACTTCCGCATCGGCGGTTCCGTTATGCCTACAGGCCTGTTCTGGATGACCAGCCGCGGATTGACCAAGGAAAGCACCACCGCAATGGACGCAGCACACGGCGGCGTCGCCTATTACAAGGATGCACAGGGACGTGGTATCGAGACCACCGGCACGCAAGGCCCTGGCGGCGAAACGGTCTATCACGATGGTATCAAAATGGGCGGCGTATTCCCTGACGGCACAGCGAACACATATGTTACCTCTCAGTTCTTCTACTATTGGGATATGTACAACTGGGGCGGTCCTCAGTACAGTAACTCGCAATACTTCAATTACATCAAGACCAACTCTTACTGGAAGATGCGTGAGATCACCCTGTCCTATACGCTGCCTCAGTCCGTGGCAAGAAAGTTGAAAGCCACCAAGCTGCAGGTATCCGTATTCGGCCGCAACCTGTTCTATCTATATCGCACTATCAAGGATATGGATGCAGAACAGCTGACCGCGGGTCTGAACTGGTCACAGTCCCTGAACACAGCAGGTACACAACCATCAACCCGTACTTTCGGCGCATCGCTGAGAGCCAGTTTCTAATTGCTAATTCATAACAACGAACAGATATGAAAAAATTATTTTCAATAGGAATGATGGTGCTGACGCTGGCATCGGCCTGCACCAAGAAACAATTCTCCGACGCGTATTCAGACCCGTCCAAGCTGTCTACCACTACGGTGGACAGACAATTGGCAGGCGAAATGTCTTCCAATCTCAATTACGTCATGTATCACTACTGGGACTACTTCGTGGTCTATCAGAATACGCTGATACCCTGGAGCCAGACAGCCGTTACGCTGAACACCAATGGCCGGTATCTCCCTGGAGCAGCCGCCATTAGCGATCTCTGGAGCACCTATTATGGCTTCGTAGCCCAGTACAAGGAGATGCTCCGCCTGTACAACAACCTCAGTACAGCTGATCAGGCCGACGCCCGCATGTATTACATCGCCGGAACCATTTACTACTATGATTTCACACAGAAAGTAGTGGATCTCTGGGGAGATATTCCCTGGTCCGGCGCCGGTCTGCTGGGTACCAACTCCGGTAACTATCAGGCTTCCGCCGCCAAGTACGACGATGCCGCCACCATCTATACCAAGATGCTGGACGATCTGAAAGGATTTGCCGACGAGCTCAACACGATCAGCGTCCCCTCAGCGGTGTCCACGATCCTCCAGACCCAGGATTTCCTGAACCACGGCGACCTCACCAAATGGAAAAGGTATTGTAACTCCCTCCGGGTAAAATTGCTGACCAGGGCCAGCGGAGTTTCTGCCTTCACATCCCGATATGGAAGTGAAATGGCATCCATCCTTGGCAATGCCACGAGCTATCCGCTGGTGTCCGACTATACCCAAAACATCAGCTTCAAGGTCGTGAGCCTCACTTCCGGTGTCAACAACGGGACCAACACGGGCTCTTCTTCAGACTTCTATCAGGGTCTCATCGGATGGGGACAGGCGGACAGGGCGAATATGATCATGATCGACAGCATGAACAATAACAGCGACCCGAGACTCCGCGCACTATTTGAACCAGGTGAAAATGCCGGCGGCGCCTTCAACGGTCTCGATCCATCGCTGACCAGCACGGCACAGAATAGCATTCTCGACGGCGGGACCATCGCCCGTTACAACAGGTCCACCCTGTCACAGAACAATTATATTCCCGGGATGCTGATCAACGCCGCGGAGATAGACTTTATGATAGCCGAATACTACCTGAGCACGGGCAGCGATGCCAATGCACAAACAGCCTATGAGGCCGGCATCACTCAGTCTATCAACTATAACTTCTGGCTGAGGTCTATCAGCAACGACAATACGGCAGGAGCATTGACGCCATTGGGCGGGACAGAAATTGCGGACTACCTGGCCAGCCCGGGCGTAGCATGGGCATCGGCCGGCAGCAACGCCGAAAAGTGGAATCGCATCGCTATTCAGAAATGGATCAACTACAATGTCCAGCAGCCGCTGGAAGCCTGGGCGGAGATCAGACGCACAAACCTGCCCGTGCTGACCTTCGTACAGGACAATGGTGTCCAGAAACTGCCGCCCACACGCTGGCTGTACCCGACCAACGAGGGTACGTACAACGCAGCCAACTACCAGACGGTGCAGGCAAAGGATAACCTTTCCACTAAAATTTTCTGGGATTTGAATTGATGATCCCCTTCGTTTTTAACAGGCCGCCTCGTCAGAGGCGGCTTTTTTTTATTCCAACGCCCGCAATACTCTCTCATTGGACTCCTTCCCATTCTGCAGATAATCCCGCACCACCACCTTATCCGGCTCACCTCCCGCCAATATGGTCTTGGCCCATTCCGCAGGTATCCTCTCCAATGCTGCACGGGCAGCTTTATCCTGCCCCAGCGCTGCATAACACCGATAGCTCATCCAATCCTCCAGCCTCAGGTCCTGGTCCTCCAGGTAAGGCGCCCCAACTCCCAGATGCTCGGGCCATTGCCGGGCCTCCCCGATGCGATCCAGCGCCTTTTTATATGCCCGCTTCTTCATTTCCTGCACGGCCAGCATCAGCTTGGTCTCCCGATACAGTTCCCTGCCGATGGTCGCACCCTCGAATGGAATAATGTTCAGCGACCCCAGCAGCTTGTCACAGGCCGCAAATGCATGATTCAACAGCAGCGTCCTCGCATACAGCATGCCCATGATATAATTGTCGGGATGCGCCCGGTAATATTTTTCGGCAATACCCTGCGCATTTACAGGATCATTATGCAGGATATAGTATTCAGCCAGCAACCTGGAATACCTCCAATGCGGGTCCAGCTGCGTAGCTCGCCGCAAGTCATGCAATGCACCGTCAACATCTTCTTTACCGGCAACAGCTGCCCGCCATGCATAAAAAGGCGCATAGGCAGGCTGATCGCCACAATCACGCAGCAGCTGCCGCGCCTCATCCGGACGATCCCGGTCCCAATAGATCAAAGCCAGCTGATAACGCAAGAACCATGATGGATACCTGGACAACATTGTCTGCAGCACCTGCCCTGTCTCCCACCGGAACGGGAATGCCCTTACAGGGTCCAGGCTTGCAGTGTCCAACGGCTCACCGGTGAGATAGGCCAGCCAGATCTTTGCCTCGGCCACGGGCGGACACAGCCGGAATATTCGTATAGCTTCTTCCGTAAGGCCGCAGTCATAATACCAACAGCCCAATTCCAGGTAAACCTCCTGTGGCAGCTCGCCGCGGACCAGGGAAGTAAATTCCTTCACAGGATGACGCTCAGGGTCACTCCGGCAATATTCCCATCGTGAAAAATGATTCAACCCGTCCAGCGACTGCAACACACGCAGGGTCGCGCGATGCCCGGCCGTATCACCCTGCAGCCGGAAAATGACCGCACGAAGCTGTAACGCATCCACATTTTGCGATTGCGCAGCCAGCGCCTTGCTCGTACAATCCAGTGCACGATCCAGCATCCTCTTCTTAATATACAGCCGCGCCAGACAGGTATAGGCCGCACCACGATAGGCAGGGTCCTGGCTGGCAATATCAAATCCATCACGGGCATCCGTAACATTCCCTACCATATCATTCACCAGCCCATAGATAAAGTTCGCGCTCCCATCCTCGGTATGTATGCTGAGAGCGTGCCTGGCTACCTGCAATGCCTCGGTGTAACGCATGTTCCGGTACAACAGCTCCGCCTTTTTTACCAGGGCGGGTAGATAATGCGCATCTTTTTCCAGCGCGCTGTCCAGTGCCACACCGGCGCGATGATAATCCTTCATATCCATGGCCTCGCATGCCTGCAGATAATGGCCATAGACGGAGCGCCAATTAAAATCCGCAGGAGCCTGCACCGGCCGCCCCAGGCTGTCACCGGCATTGGTAGTATAGTCCAGCAGATGATCCCCCAGCACGATTTCCAGCGCATCAAGCACGCTTCCCGAAAAGTCAACACTATCATAAAAAAGATTCAACGGCTTCACCTCCACAAGACGCCGGTAAACGACCCTGCCCCCGGCAGATATCCGCAGCGTATCCTTCAACGCCTGCACAGGCGAAAGATAGATCCGTAAAACACCCTTGTCCATCTTCAAATTCAGCGCCCCATACTCACTGGCGGCCAGGATACCATGTGTACCCTCCACGGGATACCAGTACTCCTGCCAGCTGTCGGCGCCATAAGGAGCAAAACCACGATGTTTGAAAGGCGTAAGGCTGCTTTCCGCCTGGTTTTGATTAAACAGCCTGCCGGACTGTAATTCGAAATATTGCCCGTCCGTGTCCGTCAGCAGCTTCTCCCAGATCATCCCCTGACGCGATAGTCCCCATATCCATAGCTTCTTGCCGGGCTTGTCATCGTGCGTGCCGTAGCGGATCATACCCCTGTCCTCATTGTGCCAGTACGCGCCCGAAAAATCACTATACCTGCCAAAAACATGATACGACTTGTATCCTCCAAAATCATTGTTCTTATACCAGGAGATAAGCTTCCCGTTCTGCTCATTTACAGGCCAGGCAGCATATTCCCCTGCATGACCTATATATTTATTACCAGGATAAATGAATTCCAGGTCATCCCCCACTTTCAGTCCCGCATTCATCCAGTGATAATAAGGCTGCTCCAGCGGCGTCGTATTGTACCAGAATGATCGGGTTTGAAAGAAAGCCTTATCCGCGGGGAGCCGGATCTCCATACGCCAATAGCTCCGGGTCAGCAGGTCCAGCGTGCCGATAATACAGCTGACACTGCCATCCTCATTGGTCCTGGTAAGATAATCCACGGGACTCGAACAGGCAGGCGTATGCCCGATGATACCATAGTTCGCCTCCAGTCCGCCGCTGGTCCAGGGCCCGCGCATGGCTACATCCCTAAACTTTACGACATGATTATAATAAAGGAAAGAGAAGCCATTCTTCTTCTCCATGGCAGCCCATATCTTGCCCCCTACCTCGGGCATGATCATCAGCCGGACATAATCGTTCTCCAACACCACCGTCTTCCATTCCTTCTGCACAGGCACATCGGTAAACCCATCCCAACGATAATAAGGATAGACAGGCGGCGGCAAAGGAATGGGGTTAGGGTCCGAATAAGGGTAGGTGGTAAATTTCTGAAGAGATTCCGTCACAGTAGCGGAATGTTGGGCAGCGGCCGGCAGCCAGGCGGAGGCCGAAGCAAGCAATAGTATCGTCAGACAGTGGCAGGAGAAAATTTTCATCCCAAATTGGTTTTCCTAAATCTACAATTATTCAGGAAACCACCCCTGTGCAAACGGTTGAGTAAATTCCCAACCGGCCCCATTTTATCAACACGGGAACGTATCTTGCGACACCATGAACAGGATCATACTATCAGAACGAGCCGGAGGCTCGTTGTCCAGGACCGAAGGTCCCTACCGAGGAGGAGCGAGTGCTCGGAGCTCCGACGAAGGCCTGCAGACGTTAGACTTTTCCGGAAAACGGGCTACATTTCACCGAATGCCCGTTTTCTGGACATTACTCTGCCTGGTCAGCGTACTGCAATCAACAGCCCAGCACAAAGACAGCGCGCTCGCTGCAACACCTCCCATGGGCTGGAATAGCTGGAATTTCTTCGAAGGGAAAATAGACGAGACCACGGTCAAACAGACAGCCGATGCCATGGCGCAGAATGGCATGCTGGCCGCGGGATACAACTACCTCGTCA
>Ga0105239_10005347_pt1 | contig 15068 bp, 16 predicted proteins | sample KBSC44metaG_FD_92761 | JGI IMG/M metagenome (GOLD analysis project Ga0105239, IMG submission 92761) | Corn rhizosphere microbial communities from Kellogg Biological Station, Michigan, USA - KBS C4-4 metaG | ecosystem: Host-associated > Plants > Roots > Rhizosphere > Soil | place: Michigan, USA...
GCCCGGAGTGCTTCTCATGACGTCCCCGTGTCGCCGCCGTTGGAATTAGGTGAGCGAAGATCGGCGGTGTCAACGATGCCGGTAACGTTGCGTCCGATCCTGCGCTGTTCATCGAATTCTGTTGCGCAATTGGAAAGCCCGCGTTGAAATGGCTGCAGATAACAATGGAGCGTTGGATGATTGAACTGCATCACGTCGGCACGCCGAACGGCCACAAGGTCACGATCATGCTGGAGGAGACCGGGCTTCCCTATCGCGCGATCCCGTACAACCTCATGAACGGCGATCACTTCACGCCGGAATTCCGCAAGATCAACCCGAACAACAAGCTGCCGGCGATCGTCGATACCGAGCCCGCGGATGGCGGCGGCCCCTTTGCCGTGTTCGAGACCGGCGCGATCCTGATCTATCTCGCCGAGAAGTCCGGCAAGCTGATGCCGAAGGACTTCCGCCGCCGTCATCTCGCCCTGCAATGGCTGGTGTGGCAGATGGCGAGCCTGGGTCCGATGCACGGGCAGGCGCATCACTTCATCCGTTATGCCCCTGATGGCCAAGTTTACGGCATCGAGCGGTATGGCAAAGAGGCGCGGCGGTTGATGCACGTGCTCGAATACCGCCTGCGCGAGGCGCCCTATCTGGCCGAGGAATATTCGATCGCGGACATCGCCTGCTGGCCGTGGGTGCGCGCGACAAGGATGATCGACCTCTCGCTGTCCGATTTTCCGGCCGTGGAAAAGTGGTGGCACACCATCAACGAAAGACCCGCGATCCTCGCCGGCACAGGAAGCAAGGATCTCGCAACACCCGCCAGCTATGGCCAGAAGCGCGCGCAGCTTTCGCCGGAGCAGTGGTCGAACCTGTTCGGCGCGCGCATGCTCGCCGCTTCGGAAAATGGCTAGACGATATTGCAGACGACGGGGCCCAGCCCTTCCGCCGTGTAGCGGTAAGAGATTGGGCTGTCGGGGAATTGGCCCTTGATGAGATTGCCTGTCATCACGATGTCGCCGGCGCGCAGTTGACCGCCGTGTTTGGCGAGGTTGTCCGCAAGCCATGCCACCGAGGCGAAGGGATGACCGAGTGCAGCACCGCCGAGGCCGGAAGCGATTTCCGCGCCGCCACTGGATAAAGAGGCTCGCACAACCGCGAGTTCCGGCCACGTGTTCTGCCATTCGCCGAGCACAATGGCTTCATGCCAGGCATTGTCCGCGATGAAGGAAAGACCATCCAGCATCGCATAGTCGCAATTGCGGTTGTCGACAATCTCCATCGCGGGCGCGACTGCGTCGACTGCGGTGGCAATATCATCGCCCGACGCCACGTCGCGCTTCAGCCGCACGGCGATTTCGATCTCGGCGCCGAGGCGAACGAATTCCTTCAGCGCCAGCGTTGCGGGACTCGAAAGCACATTGCGGGCCGTGATGATGCCGGACACGGGTGCATCGAGCCCGCATTGTGCCTGCATGGCCTGGGAGGTGAGGCCGACTTTGTAGCCGACTATAGGCGAATTCCCGGTGCGCAGGGCCACAAATTCGCGCTGTGCCGCATAAGCCTGCGCGACCGTCGTGATCCCATACGCGGCGGCAAATGGCTCGAAGCGGCGGCGCTCGTTGTGATCCTCGACCAGTTTTTCCGCGACATTCACGCCAGCGACTCCGAGAGCAATTGGAGTGCGGCCATTGCGAAGGCGCGCATGTTCGCGACGCGGTCGCTATTACCGGTCTCGAGAGTCAGCGCTTTTTCGCTGAGGCCTGATATCGCCATGCAACTGTGTCCCGCCGCGTCACCATACGGGTTGCCAGTCGGTCCCGCCGCGCCGGTTTCCGACAGTCCCCAGGTCGCAGCGAAGTTTTCGCGCGCGGTTCGCGCCAGCAAGAGCGCGTAGGGCTCGCTGGCCGAGCGCATCCCAGTGACCGCATCGCGCCCGAGATGCATCAGCTGCACACGTGCCTTCGCGGTATAGATGACGCCGCCACCGAGATAATAGGCCGAGGCACCGGGAACCGAGAGCAGGGCCGCGGAGATCAATCCGCCGCTCGACGATTCCGCCACCGCGATTGTTTCCTTGCGCGCCTTGAGCCGTTCGCCGATACGTCCGGCGATTGCAAGCAACCCTTCCATCAGGAAAGCCCGGGCAGTTTGTAGTCCGCGAACTGGGTGCGGATCATCTTCTTGTCGATCTTGCCTGTGGCGCCCAGCGGGATTTCCGCGATGCAGACCACATCGTCCGGCATCCACCATTTCGCGATCTTGCCGTCGAGAAAGGTCAGCATCTCTTCGCGCGCGATTGCATTGACGCCCGGCTTCGGCTGCAGGATCAGAAGCGGACGCTCGTCCCATTTGGGATGCGCGACGCCGATGACGGCGGCACAGGCCACATCGGGGTGGCCCATCGCGATGTTCTCGACATCGATGGAACTGATCCATTCGCCGCCGGACTTGATGACGTCCTTTGCGCGGTCGGTGATCTGCATATAGCCGCGCTCGTCGATGGTGGAGATATCGCCGGTATCGAAGAAGCCTTCCTCATCCAGCGGATCGCCGCCTTCGCCGCCGAAATACGCGCGGGCGATGGTCGGCCCCTTGACCTTCAGCCGTCCGAACGTGCGGCCGTCATGCGGAAGACGCTTGCCGGCGTCGTCAGTGAGCTTGAGCTCCAGACCACAAAGCAGCCGCCCTTGCTTCGCCTTGTTGGCCAACTGTGCCTCGCGGTCGAGGGCTGAGATCTGCGCATCCGGTGTCGAGACGGTGGCAAGCGGCGAGGTTTCGGTCATGCCCCAGCCCTGGATGAATTCGATGCCGTACTCTTCCTCGAAGGTGCGGATCAAGGACAGCGAACAGGCCGAACCGCCGACGGTGATGCGCTTCAGGGTGGAGAACTTCGCGCCGGTCGTCTTTATGTGCTGCAGCAGCATCTGCCACACGGTCGGAACACCGGAGGCATAGGTGACCTGCTCGGACTCCATCAGTTCGTACACCGATGCGCCGTCGAGCCGTGGACCGGGAAGCACGAGCTTCGCGCCCACAGCGGGTGCGGAATAGACCACACCCCAAGCGTTGGCGTGATACATCGGCACGATCAGCAGGATCGTATCGCGCGCAGAGAGCGCCAGCGCGTCGCGCTGCAACGTCGTCAATGCATGCAGATAGTTCGAGCGATGGGCATAGAGAACGCCCTTCGGATTGCCGGTCGTGCCCGATGTGTAGCAAAGGCCGCAGGCCGTATCTTCGTCGAAACCGCCCCACGCGCAATCGGAGCTCTCGCCCGCGATCCATTCTTCATAGGAGATCGCGGGATAATCGGTGACCGGCATGCCGTCGCAGTCTGTCAGGAAGATGACGCGCTCGATGCTCGGGCATTGCGGCAGGAGGGTTGCCAGCAGGGGTGCGCATGACGCGTCGGCCAGAACCATCCGGTCCTGCGCATGATTGGCGATGTAGGCGATCTGTTCTGGGAACAGGCGCGGATTGAGCGTGTGGCAGATCGCGCCGATACCGACGATCCCGTACCAGGCCTCGAGGTGACGCGCGCCGTTCCAGCCGAGCGTCGCCACCCTGTCACCCAGCACGATGCCGTCACGCTTCAAGGCGTTGGAGACCTGCTTCGCGCGGCCGTGAAGTGTCGCGTAGTTCGTGCGTTCGATACGGCCATCGGCCAGCCGGGTCACGATCTCGCGCCTGCCGTGACAGGTCTTCGCATAGTCGAGCAGACGGTCGACCGTCAGCTCCGCATGCTGCATCAAACCTTTCATCCGGCCAGTCCGCCATCCACGACGAGTTCGGTGCCCGTCACATAACGCGCATCGTCGCTCGCGAGATAGAGGATTCCGGCTGCGATGTCTTCAGGCGAGCCCGGCACGCCCATGGGCACGAAGCGCGCGCTCAGCGCCTCCGGATCGCGCGCCAGCGGTTTCGATCCGTCGGCGTTGGTTTTCGGCGTGCCTTCGAACTGGCCGTAGATCGGGGTGTCGATGATGCCGGGATAAACGGCATTGACCCGCACGCCGTCCTTCTTGGCCGCGCATTGCAGCGCCACCGACCGGGTCAGGCTCCGAACCGCGCCCTTGGTGGCGGCGTAAGAGACAAGATTGCCCGAGCCGTTGAGCGCTACCGTGGATGCGACGTTCACGATCGCCCCCCCGCCATTCTCGCGCATCAATGGCAGCGCATGCTTGATGCCCAGGAACACGCCTTCGACATTGAGCGCCTGCTGGCGGCGCCAATCCGCAAGGCTGAGCTCGGTGATGTCGCCGCCGATCGCCATGCCGGCGTTGTTCACGAGGATGTCGAGGCGCTCATGGCCTTCGCGGATCGCTTTGAGAACGGCGATCCATTCCTCTTCGCTCGCCGCGTTCTGGTGGACGTAGTGGCTGCCAATCCGTTTGGCGGCGGCTTCGCCTTTCGCATCCTGGATGTCGCTCAGGATGACGGTTGCGCCTTCGCGCGCGAACAGCTCCGCTGTGGCGAGACCGATACCGCTCGCCGCTCCCGTGATGAGGGCCACCTTACCGGTGAGTTTTCCGGTCTCAGCCATTGTAGGCGAGCTTCAGGCCGGGACGTGGCCAGCGCGTCTTGTAGAGACGGCCGCTGCTCGAACCGGTCACCCATACGTCGCGCATATCCGCGCCACCGAAACAGAGATTGGTGATCGCAAGCTCCGGAAACGCCACGTGCTCGGTCGTTCCGTCCGGATCGAAGATGGTGATGCCGCCATTCAGGATCGTGCCGACGCATACCTTCCCGCCGGCTTCGACCTTCAGGCTGTCGAGAAGCTGGTGGCCGGGTAGGGTGGCGATGACGCGTCCCGGCGCCCACGGAAATGGCGGCGCTTTCGGCTTGCCCGGTGCTTCCAGATCCATCGCCCAGAGCCGTCCCGTCGTCGTATCGGCCCAGTAGACGGTCATGCCATCGGGCGAGAGGCCGATCCCGTTCGGCGCCGGCAGTTCGCCGCGCGCCAAAGTTATGGCGGAGCCGTCGGCACGCGCGTAATGGACCGCACCGTACTCGCGATGATCGGGCGTCGATTTGCCATGATCGGTGAACCAGAAGCCGCCGGTCGAATCGAACACGAGATCGTTCGGGCCCTTGAGCGGCTTGCCATTGCATTCGCTGTAGAGCGTGGTCAGCGCACCGGTTTTCAGATCCAGCCGCTGGATCGAACCGCCGATGTAATCATGCGGCTTGTGACCGGGGATATGCGTGCCCGCGGCCTCGTACCATTCGAAGCCGCCATTGTTGCAGATGTAGAGCGCGCCATCCGGGCCGATGGCGAGGCCATTCGGCCCACCACCGGTCTTTGCGACGATCTCGACCTTTCCGTCCGGCAGAACGCGCGAAACGGTCTGGCGGCGGATCTCCACGATGAGCACCGATCCGTCGGCCATCGCGACGGGGCCTTCCGGGAATTGCAGCCCTTCGGCAACGATCTCGAAATCGGTCATAGATCAGGTGACCGCCTTGCGGAATTGTTCGACGGCGGCGGAGTCGAAATATTCGTCCAGCCGCGTGATCTTGCCGTTCTTCACTTGGCACACGATGCAGGCCGGGAGCGACACTTTCTCGCCATCCTTACGGACGCCGGTCAGCACGTGCTGCTGCACGAAACCGCCCGGAAACGCGTCCGTGCGCCGCTGGCTGTATTTGCGATCGCTGATGCGGCTCACGAACCCCTTGAGGGTGGTCTCGTTCTCCTCGAGCGTTTGGATCAGTCCGTCGGTGTTGTGCCAGATTTCGACATCCGGCGCATAGACCCGGCGCAGGATCGAGATGTCGCCTTGTTCCAGCCCGTCAAAAAAACTTTTCGCGAGCGACAAAATTTCTTTTGATTCATCCATGATCGGGGTTCCTCCAGAGCTTTTTGCGCGTATATCGTTGGTCCAAACGTTATTGCTTCGAATTCGAAGTGTCTAGGACCGCATGGACGATCAAGCAACTTTGCTGCAGGCCCTCAGGAAGGCGAAGCTCATCGGGATGAGCGAGACGCCGCCGATCGTGGCGCTCGCGGGGGGCGTGTCGGGCGATGTGTTTCGCGTCGATCTGGCGAGGGGTCCCATCTGTGTGAAGCAGCCGGTGGAGAAGCTGCGCGTGGCGGCTGACTGGCACGCGCCGCTCGAACGGGCCCACAGCGAAGTGATGTGGCTGCGCTTCGCAGCCTTAATCGATCCCGATTGCGTACCGGAAGTCCTGTTCGAGGATCGCGATGCGCATGTCTTCGCGATGCGGTACCTCCCACCCGACCGTTATCCGGGCTGGAAGGCGATGCTGATGAACGGCGAGGCCGATTCCGCCTTTGCCGGAAACGTCGGTCACACGCTGGCAGCGATCCATGCCGCGAGCGCTGGGCGCGACGACCTTGCGACAGCGTTCGCCAATCAGGATCTGTTTTTCGCGCTCCGGGTCGAGCCCTATCTGCTGCATACGGCCAAGGTGCACGACGACTTTGCGCCTCTCATTCAAACGCTCGCGGGCGGTTTGCGCGCGTCACGTATCGCGCTGATGCACGGAGATGTGAGTCCGAAGAACATCCTGTGCGGTCCGGCTGGCCCTGTCTTCCTCGATGCGGAAACGGCGTGTTACGGCGATCCGGTTTTCGATCTGGCATTCTGCCTCAATCATCTGCTTCTCAAGGGCGTGTATCGGCGCGAGAGCGCAGCGGAATATGGCCGGTCGTTCGATGCCCTGTGCGCCGCGTATCTGAAGGGCGTGAGTTGGGAAGACCCGGCAGCCCTCGACCGCCGCACAGCCCGATTGCTCGCGGTGCTTTTGCTCGCGCGCATCGACGGCAAATCCCCGGTGGAATATCTGACGTCGGATCGCGACAAGTCTTTCGTGCGCGAGGCGGCGCGCGGGTTCATGGCGCGCGCCGATCTCACCCTCGGCGCACTCGCGCAGTCCTGGCAGGAGAAACTCGGCGCATGACATCCCGCATCGCATCGCTGCGTGCGCGGCAGATCTGGGACTCGCGCGGACGGCCGACGGTCGAGGTCGATCTTGCGCTCGAGAGCGGTGCATCCGGGCGTGCTGCCGCGCCGGCCGGTGCATCGCGCGGCGATAACGAAGCCATCGATCTGCGCGATGGGGGCGATACCTTCGGCGGCTATGGCGTCGCGGGTGCAGTCGCGAACGTAAACGGAGAAATCGCCAAAGCATTGAAGGGTGCACCGGCCGATCAGACTGCTGTTGATGCCAAATTGGCGTCGCTGGACGGCACGCCCAATTTCGCGCGCCTCGGCGGCAATGCCACCGTTGCGGTATCCTTGGCGCTGCTCACGGCGCGTGCAGCGGATGCAGAGCTGCCGCTGTGGCGATTTCTTGCCGGCGACGAGGCCGTTCGCATCCCGCTACCCGAAATCCAGATTTTCGGTGGCGGCGCTCACGCGGGAGGCCGCACCGACATCCAAGATTTTATGATCATGGCGCCGTCCGCGGACACGGTGCGCCGCGCGCTGGAAATCACCGCCGATGTCTATCGCGCGGCCGGAAATCTGATGGCAGATGACGGCAAGCTCGCCGGCACTGCGGACGAAGGTGGCTGGTGGCCCGCGTTTTCCTCAAACGAGGAAGGCCTCGGCTATCTTACCCGTGCCATCGAGCGCGCGGGCTACCGGCCGGGGGAGGATGTGTTCATCTCTCTCGACATCGCCGCCAGCGAATTCTATCGCGATGGCACTTACCGGATGGCACTTGATAACCGGCGGCTGACATCGGAGGAGATGGTCGAGATCGTCAAACGCTGGTGCGCCGACTATCCGATCCTGTCCATCGAGGATCCGGTTTCCCAGCACGATGCGGAAGGTATGCGTGCGGTTACGGAGGCGCTGGGCGCGAGAATCCAGATCGTCGGCGACGATTTCCTTGTGACCGATGCGGCGCGTGTGGAGAACGCCGAGCAAAACGGCGCATGCAACTGCGCGCTCATCAAGGTCAACCAGGCCGGTACCGTGACGCGTGCCAAGGCCGCGCTCGAGGCCGCACAAAAGGCAGGCTGGGCCGCGATCGTTTCGGCGCGCTCCGGCGAGACGGAGGACGTGTTCCTGTCTCATCTCGCAACCGGCTGGAACGCGGGGCAAATCAAGGTGGGCTCCTTTGCACGCTCCGAGCGCATGGCGAAGTGGAACGAATTACTGCGCATCGAAGAGCGTGCGAACGCGGGTTTTGCCGGGTGGTCCGCCTTCCCGAGCCTTCGCCGATGAATGTGCTGCTTCACTATCTGGCCAGCCCCGGTTTTGAGGCGGCGCTGCGGGATGCTCTGCCGGAGGGAATGAGCCTTACGATCGTCGATGCGGCCGACGACACGGCATTCGCGGCTGTGCTTCCGGAAGCCGATGCGATCCTGCATGTGCTGAAGCCGTTGCGCGCTCGCGATATCGAGGCAGCACCTCGGCTTAAGCTCATCCAGAAGATCGGCGTCGGCGTGAACACCATCGACCTCGACACCGCTAGGAAGCGCGGCGTTGCGGTCTGCAATATGCCGGGGACCAACAGTCAGGCCGTTGCCGAACTCGCGCTCATGCTGATGCTGGCTGCCCTGCGCCGTGTCACCTATTTCGATCCGTTGACGCGGCGTGGCGAGGGCTGGCGGCCAGAACCCGGCGAGTTCGACCGAGCCGGGGAACTTGCCGGGCGGACCGTGGGCCTCGTCGGGTTCGGAGCGATTCCCCAGCGTCTTGCGCCGGTCCTGCATGCGCTTGGTGCAGATGTGATCCACACCACGGCCACGGAGCGTGAGGGCGCCGTGCCGCTCGAAGAATTGCTAGCGCGATCCGATGTCGTTTCGCTGCATTGCCCGGCGACACCGGATACCATCGGCATGATTTCGCGGGAGGCGATTGCCCGGATGAAATCGGGCGCCGTTCTCGTCAATACGGCACGCGGCGAGCTTGTCGATGAGACCGCGCTGTACGACGCGCTCCGCAGCGGCCATCTGCGCGCGGCAGGCCTGGATGTCTTTCAGCGGGAGCCTGCCTCACAGGACAATCCACTCTTCGCCCTGCCCAATGTCGTGGTGACGCCGCATGTCGGCTGGCTCACGCCGGAGACATTGTCTCGCAGCATCGCCATTGGCTTCGAAAACTGCCGCCGCGTCCGGTCTGGCGAACCGCTTCTCCACCGCGTCGCTTAGGAAATCCGTATGCCAACGCTGTTTCTCGCCGGTCAGCTCAGCACAGAACTTCTCTGGAAAAATCAGCAGGCGCTCGCGGACGGCATCGCCACATTGCGCGATCATGACACGGTGCGCGACCTGGCGCAGGCCACTTTCGATGTAGCGCCGCCGCGCTTCGCGCTAGTGGCGCATGGAATGGCGGGGTTTGTCGCGTTCGAGATGCTGCGCCAGCAACCGGAGCGGATCGAGAAGCTCGTGCTGATGAGCGTATTGGCGCCGGCGGACACGCCGAAGCAAACCGCGCGGCGTGAGGGCTATCTGCAATTGGTCGCGGAAGGCCGCTATGACGACGTCATCGAAGAGCGCATCCCGATGCTGGTGCATCCCAACCGCGTGAACGATGCGCCGCTCATCGCGGATTTGCGAAAGATGGCCCGGGATATCGGTCCCGGCGATTTTCTCCACCAGCAGCGCGCGATCATGAGCCGGCCCGACAGCCGTCCGAACCTGCCGGCGATTGCCTGTCCTGTGCTGCTCATCTACGGCCGTGCCGACGCGATCACGACCTTGGAGCATCAGCAGGAGATGCTGAACGCGATACCGGACGTGCGACTGAAAGTCGTCGAGGATAGCGGGCACATGCTGCCCTTGGAGCGGCCCGAAACAGTGAACGCACTGCTGCGCGACTTCCTGGCCGCCTAACCCTTCAGTTCGGCGCGCACCATTTTGGTGCCGTCGACCATCGCCTTGAGCTTCCCGAAAGCGGTCTGGCGCGAGAGATATTTCATCCCGCAGTCGGGCGCGATGATCAGCCGCTCGGCCGGAACGTATTCGAGCGCCGCGCGGATCCGGTTCGCAACGATTTCGGGCGATTCAACCTCCGGGTCGTTGAGATCGATAACCCCCAGCATGATCGTCTTTTTGCTCAGCGCCTTGAGGACGACCGTGTCGAGCTTGGGCTGCGCCGCCTCCACCGAGACGATGTCGATCCTGCTGTGCTCGAGTTCGGACAGGAACGAGTAAGCCTGTGGCTTCAGCGCGCCGCGATGGACGTGCGCATAGCCGAAGCAGATGTGCAGCGCGGTCTTTCCCTCGATGCCCTCCAATGCGCGATCGATCGCCCGCACCGCGTAGGAGCGTGCCTCATCGGCGCGGGCCTGAAGATAGGGCTCGTCCAGTTGCACGATATCGGCGCCGGCGGCGAACAGATCGCGGAGTTCGGCGTTGACGGCGTCGGCGTAGTCCATCGCCAGCGCTTCGTCGCTGGCATAGTGATCGTTCTGCGCCTGCTGGGTCATCGTGAACGGACCGGGCAGGGTGATCTTCACCGGCCTGTCGGTCTGGGCCTTCATCAGGCGCACCATGTCAACCTCGATCGGGCCGATGCGGCGGATCGCGCTGCTGACGCGCGGCACCGGATTTGGTGCGCCGGTGCGGTCCATCGCTGTGCCGGGATTGTCGGTGTCGATTCCCGCCAGCGCGGTTGCAAGCCGGTTGGAGTAGCTCTCGCGCGCCATCTCGCCATCGCCGACGATGTCGATGCCCGCCCGTTCCTGATCGTGGATGGCGAGGATCGCGGCGTCGTACTGCGCGTCGGCCAGGAACGGTTCCGCCACCCGCCACAGCTCGCGCGCGCGCACGCGCGGCGGCAGCCGGTCCTTGAGACGGTGACGGTCGATGAGCCAGTCGGGTTGGGGATAGCTTCCGACGATCGTCGTCGGCAACAGAGGAAATCGAGCCACGAAAACTCTACGCGCGAGTTGCTTAGGTTTCTAACAAATTGCCGTTTCGGCGCGCAACCGTCTTCCGCCGAATTTGCGTTTTTTCGCGGGTGACCATATGCGTTTGCAATACTCAACCCACAGGGAACCATGCCAGCGAGCAAGAAAGCCAAGGCGGTCGAATTCTACGCCCAGCCGATGAACAGCATCGGCTATCTGACCCGCATCACGTTCCGGGCCTTCTCGCGGCATCTCGAGCGGCGCACCTTGCCTTACGATGTATCGGCGGGGCAGTGGCCGTTCTTAAGGGCGCTCTGGAACGAGGAGGGGCTGACCCAGCGCGAGCTTTCCCGCCGTGTGGCCATGCGGGAGCCGACGACCGTCACCGCGCTCAATGTGCTTGAGAAGAGCGGGCTCGTGAAACGCGTGCCGAGTACCGAGGATAACCGGAAAATCCACATCTACCTCACGGCCAAGGGCCGCAAGCTCCGCGACAAGCTGATCCCCTTCGTGGCCGAAGTGAATGCCATCGCCTCCGAAGGCATCACGGAAGAGGAGGTCGCCGTTATGCGCCGGGTGCTCCTCAAGATGAGTGCCAACCTCGCGAAAGAAGAAGCCGACTACATCAAGGCGTCGGGAACGCGCGCGCTGCCCATGGGTGCACTCACCCCTTAAAGTGGGATGACGAGCGAGTTCCGGATCAGCGCGGAGTCGGAGACCGCGGTCCGCTCCAGAAACCGCAGAACGCCGTCGGCATCGCGCACGACCTTGTCCCGGTAGAGTCCGGCGGCAAAACAGACCGTCTGCGCCCCGGCAAGCGTTTCGAACACGGCGAAATTGGCTTCGACGCGCCATCCGCTCCCATCCGCCGCGATGCGCAGTCCGGATGTGAGATGGCGCGTGCGGCGCGGGATCGTCAGCGACAGGTGCTCGATGGCGTAGACACGGTCCTCAATCGCGGCGCGCGATTCACACAGCATCAACGCCAGCGCCCATCCCTGATCGACGTTCTCCCGCGTGACCGCCTTGTAGCTGCCATCCTCTGTGAACAGCGATGGCCACGCAGAAATCGGCCCTTCGTCGAGCAATTCCGCCCCGCGCGCGTAGAGCGCCTCGATCTCGGCGCGAAGCTGCCAGTCTTCCAATGCCGTCATAGGCCCATCGCCGAGCGATAATAGGAATAGAAGGCGCGGATCGCGGTCTCGGTCACGATGTGGTCGTGGTCCTCGGTGCCGCGCCCGCCCATCTCGACCAAGGCCTGGCCGCTCTCGTCGCAATGGATGCCGCGCTGCGCGAGATCCATCACCTCGCTGTCGTCGAGCGATACGAAACCGGCCGGTCCCATCAGGTTCGCATGACGAAGACGGCGCGCACGCATCGCCTCGTCGTCGTCCTCGTAACCGAAGAACGTCCAGACGAGATCGAAGGCTTCCGGGCCCACGGGAACGATCTGGCGCGTGGCGAGCGTGTTGGCCTGCTGCTGCACGATCAAATTGGGCCAGATCGTTTGCATCACCACGGTTGCGCTATCGGGAAATTCCTTGACGATGTCGAGAAGCCGCTTGTCGTGCAATTCGAGTTTTTCGTGGAAGGACGCCATCTCCTGCGTGGCGGTGTTGGGCGCGAGATTGGTGCTGCGCCGGGAGATCAGTGCGCTGTGGCGGCCGGTCGAATCCATCTCCGTACGCGACGGGTTATCCGCACGGAAAAGGCCAAAGGTCACGAGAAAGACGTGCAAGAGGCTGGCGTGATAGGGGTCCTTGATGTTCTCGAACATCAGTTTCCAGTTGCCTGGAATGCGCTGGCGCGACACGCCGAGGATGCGCAACGGGCGGCCGTCGAACACGCGGTCGAACAGCACAAGCATCTTCGGGCCGAGATAGTCCTCGAGCGATTCCATGTCCGCGGCTTCGCTGGCGAAGATCGCGCCGTGGCGCGTCGTCACGGCGAGACGCTGGAGATTGTGGTCCTCGCGCTCGAAATCCTCCGGCATGCCGCCATGGCCGTTGACGCCGCGGATGAACGGCACGCCGGACAAAGCACCGTCGAGACGATAGGTCCATTGGTGATAGGGGCATTGGAACGTACGCCTAGTGCCGTAATCCTGCCGGCAAATCTCAAGACCGCGATGCGCGCACTGGTTTTTCAGGACGTTGATCTCGCCGTCCTTGCCGCGCACCACGATGACGGAGGTCTCGCCGACCTTCGTGCGCTTGAAATTCCCGGGCTCGGGAATCTCGGCTTCGAGGCCGACATAGTTCCACGACTTTCCGCCGAACACCTTGCGCAACTCGCCGGCATAGATGTCGGGATCGGTGTAGACCCAATAAGGCACCTGATGTGTGCCATTGCCCGGCCAGGTTCGCATCAGATCAGTCCCGCGCGCGTCAGCGTTTCGTCGAGGCGCGCTTCCAGCACAGGAGAGGCGGGCGCCATCGGCAGGCGATGTTCGTTGCGCGCGATGAGACCGGTGCGGCGCATCATGTATTTGAGCGGGATCGGATTGGTATCGAAGAAAATCGCTTGCGAAATCTCGAACAGCGCGAAATGCAGCGCGCGGGCGTCTTTGAGATCGCCGGTCAGTGCCGCGTTGCCGAGGGCTGCGACCTTTTCCGGTAGCAGATTGCCGACGGCGTTCATCATGCCGACGGCGCCGACGGACATCATCGGCAGGCAAAGCTCCTCAAGGCCCGCGAAGATGCGGAAATCATCGCCCATGGCCGTCAGCAGCTCGGTTACGAAACCAAGATCGGTGGACGCGTGCTTGACGCCCACGAGATTGCCGCAGCGTGTGCGGATCGCCTGAAACGTCTTCACATCCATCGAAACGCCGGCGCGTCCCGGAATGTGATAGACCATCGCCGGCGTCTTGAGCTGCGACATCACCTCGACGAAATAGGCTTCGAGCCCGCGCTGCGGCGGCTTGATGTAATAAGGCGTGACGATGAGCTGCGCGTCGGCGCCGGCATCTTCTGCGAACTGAGACAGGGCGAGCGTTTCCACAAGAGACTGCGAGCCTGTCGCGGCGACGACGGGAATGCGGCCGTTCGCTTTCTTTACCGCGAAGTTCACAAGCGCGTTGCGTTCGTCCACGGTCAGCGTGCTCGGCTCGGCGGTCGTGCCGTTGACGAGGATGCCGTGGCTGCCGCCCGCGATGTGGCGCTCGATCAGATGGCCGTAGGTGTCGAGATCGATCGCGCCGTCCTTGAACGGCGTGATGAGCGGCGGGAAGGAGCCCTTGAGCCAGGAAAGGTCTGTGCTCACGAGGGCATCAACTCTTCGCGGTTGGTGTGAAAGCCCGGCTGTGCGCCGAGCAGCGCGGGCGGTTTTGCGAGCGTCTCCTGCCACAAGAGCGATTCCTGCCAGATGTGGAACGGCTGGTCCTGGATCGTCAGCTCATAAACCGGCCCTTGATCGTGCGAGGCGTGATTGTGGATCGCCCAGCCGGGCGCGGACAGCATCAGATCGCCCGCAGCCCATTCGTAGTGCTTGCCCGCAACGCGGCTGTAGCCCGCGACGGAGAAGTAATAGTTGATCGCCGCGGACGCGTGGCGGTGAGGACGGTCGATAATATTTGGCGGCCGCACGGTCATGGTCGCGAAGAAGCTCGGCGTCGTGCCGTTGGTGCGCCCGGTCATTGGGTTGTAGAGCAGATAGAGTCTGCGTCCGCGATACGCGGAGCCGAGCGCGGTGAGCGTGTCGAGCTCGGTTTTCACCTTCGACCAGCGCCAGAGATGCGAATTCGATTCGACATTGGGCGGATTGATGAGCCGCTCGTAGCTCATGAGCCAGGTCTCATCGCCGGGAATCTGGAAGAGGTCGCGGATTTTCACGCCGGTATCGCCGTGGCCCGAAGCTGCCCCTTGTTCCTGCTTCACAATGCCGGTGGTCTTCTCGCCCTCAACCAGATGCACGTTGAGCAGACGCAGCAGCGGCGCGTTGGAGTAGGTCAGCCACACAGCCGGTTTGCGCGACGGATTTTCGACAACGACCTGGCTCCAGGAAGGGACGTTCCAGACGTCGTAGCGTTCGAACTTGCGGTCTTCGTTCTGAATTGCCACGCGGCCTTCGCCTTCGATGCAGAAGCCGACTTCGGTGGCGTTGTGGCGATAGGGTCTCGTCCGCTCACCGGGCTTGAGAACCGACAGACGCACTTCGATCCCAGGCGCCAGGCCCAAGCCGCGTGCGCACGCTTTCGGATGGACGATACGAACCTGCCGTTCGATCGGATCGGCGACATCGCGTGA
>Ga0105239_10005348_pt1 | contig 15067 bp, 7 predicted proteins | sample KBSC44metaG_FD_92761 | JGI IMG/M metagenome (GOLD analysis project Ga0105239, IMG submission 92761) | Corn rhizosphere microbial communities from Kellogg Biological Station, Michigan, USA - KBS C4-4 metaG | ecosystem: Host-associated > Plants > Roots > Rhizosphere > Soil | place: Michigan, USA...
AGCAGAACAGCCGCCGTGGATACTCCGCGCTCGTGGTCAGCGCAGGCCAGATCCAGCGCGGCGGCCATTTTCGCGCCTGAGACTTCGCCCATACTGCCGCCCTGGAATGCGCCTTCCAGTGCCACGACGACGGCCGACCGTCCGGAAATTCTGCCCTTCATTACCACGCAACCGTCGTCAGCCTGAGGGGTGACGCCTTGCTGAGGGAGCCAGGGGGATTCGAGACGATCGAATGGGCCGGCGAGCTCGCGCGCGGTTCCCAGATCAAACAAGGTGGCCGCGCGCTCACGGGCATTCAACTCGATGAAGCTCTGGCGCTCGAGCGGATCGGCGCTCATGACTCACTCACCTCCACGGCCTGCTCCAACCGCAGGAGCACACTGCCGGGGGTGGCACCCGCATCGTTGATCTCGATCCGCACGGCACCGTCGTACTTGGCAAAAAACCGATCCAACACCGCCTGCCAGGTCGCGCGAAAGCCGTCCACACTGGTACGGATCAGCACGTGGGAGCGATTGCCCGGGGCAGGCTCCAACAGAACCTCCAGGTCGCCGGAACCGACGACACCGACATGGGCTCGCCGGAAAACCTTGCGCCGCGCTGGGTAGTCGAGCTCAATGCGTTCCATGGGTGACCTCCAGCAGGCTGCAATCAGCCTGCACATCGTCTTGTCCATACTCGACGGCATCGAGAAACAACGCCGCCGCCAGAAGATCCGCGCTGCCACCGGGCGATACACTCAACGCCAGCAGGCGTCGGTCGAGGCCTTGCAGTCTCTCACAGCCCGCCACAGTGGCGACACCTCCGACGCTCTCCACCGCGGCAGCACCCTCCTTGGCGGCTTCCAGTGCCTCCACTCCGCCTCGATACAACAGGCAGGTGTCGTCAAGGCGGGACATAATGCTCAAAAGCGCATCGAGTCGTGCGACTTCCTCCGTCGCGCCACCCTGGCGCCTGCGTCGAAGCATCGGCAAACCAACATGAACGACATGAGGAAATCCGTCCAGCGCCTCACCGCGCGCACCGGCCGCGCCGTAGCGCCGCGCCACCGCGTCTCCGTGTGATACCAGCCTGGGGATCGCGCGATCCTCGAATGAGACGATTTCTGCGGCGGTGGCGGCCGCCGCGGCAGCCGTAGCGGCTGCACCAGCGTGCATCGCGGATGCGGAAACCAACAGGCCCAGCGCCCAGATAGCGCCCTTGTGCGAGTTGCTTCCACCCGTGGCATCAAACATAGCGCGCTCTGCCCGGCGCCCGATGACGGCAAGCCGCTCGCGAATGAATTGCGACGGTTGAGCCCCCTGTGAAATAACAGCCATCTCGTAGAAATAAGGCTCGATGGCTGCCGCTGAGCGGCGTAACAGGTTGAGAGACAGGTCGGTGTGTGTGCCGCTCCCACGACGATCCACCAGGCCGGGTTTCGGAGTCAACTCCGCTTCGGCAATCAACGCCTGCCGGGCAAGACGGGCGACCCATTGTGCCTCCACGCTGTAGCCGAGAGCATCAGCGGCGCCCGATCTTTTCGTGCTGAGTGACATAGGCATGCTGACTACCAGCTCCGAAAACGGGCGGGCGGATTGTAGAGACCGCCTGACCAGGTCACCAGATCCTGCATGCTGCGTGCGGCGAGGAGCGAGCGTTTCGCCTGGAGGCGGTGTACTCCGATATCCTCGGGATATGCAACAATGCCTCTGCGCCTGAGTGAGGCCGTCTCGGCGGCGATCGCCTTCAATCCAACAGGACTGACTCCCGCAACGGCCGCCAGGGCGCGGCGGCGCTCTTCCTGGCCTTCGGCTTTGTAGAGGTAGGCGACGCCCTCTTCGGTGACGACATGACTCACATCGTCGCCGTAAATCATGATCGGTGCGATCGGCATTCCGGCTTTCTTACCGACCGAGACGGCATCCAGCGTCTCGACAAAGGCGGGTACACCGCCCTTCTGGAAGGTTTCCACCATCTGCACCACGAGCTTGCGGCCGCGAACAATCGGCTTCTTTTCAGTGACCAGGTCGAGCCAGGCGTGACTGCTGTGCCGCCGGCCGTGCGGGTCGTGTCCCATATTCGGGGCGCCACCGAATCCCGCCAGGCGGCCGACCATTACCGTCGATGAGTTGGCATCCGCATCCATCTGCAACGTCGAGCCGACGAAAGCATCCACGGCGTATTGGCCGGCGAGCTGACACAACACGCGGTTCGACCGCAGGCTGCCATCCCGGCCGGTAAAGAAGATGTCGGGTCGGGCTGCAATATAACGCTCCATTCCGACCTCGCTGCCGAACGAGTGGACACTCTTCACCCAGCCCCGCTCGATGGCGGGAATGAGCGTCGGATGAGGATTCAACGCCCAGTGCTCGCAGATCTTGCCGCGCAGGCCGAGAGACTCGCCGTAAGTGGGCAGCAGCAGCTCGATGGCCGCGGTGTCGAACCCGATACCGTGATTCAACGAACGCACCTGGTGTCGCTCGTAAACGCCGCGGATCACCATCATGCCGACCAACACCTGCAGCTCGTTCACGAGGCGTGGATCGCGGGTAAACAGCGGCTCGACCGCGTAGGGACGGTCGGCTTCGACCACGACATCCACCCAGGAGCCGGGGATATCGACCCGCGGAAGCTCGTCGACCAGCCGGTTCACCTGGGCGATGACAATGCCATCGTGAAAGGCGGCTGACTCGACAATGACCGGGGTGTCCTCGGTGTTGGGCCCGGTGTAGAGATTGCCTGCGCGGTCGGCGGCTTCGGCGCACACCAGAACGACGTTCGGAACCAGGTCGACGAGCAGCCGGGCGTAGAGCTCGACGTAAGTGTGAATCGCGCCGATGTCGAGCTTGCCGTCTTCCAGGAGCTGCGACACACGCAGACTTTGCGGGCCGGCGAAGGCGAAATCGACTTTGCGAGCGATGCCGAGCTCAAAGAGGGTCAGATGCTCGGGCCGGCTGATGCTGGAAATGACGAGATGAAGGTCGTGCAGCTTGCCCGGATCGACGTTCACGAGTGAGCGGGACAGGAAGTCGGCCTGCTTCTGGTTATCGCCCTCCAGAACAAGGCGATCGCCGCTGACAATCAGCGCTTCCAGAGCCTCGACAATGCGCTCGCGCGGTAGCAGGGGCCCCCGCATCCAGGACTCGACGAGCTGCATCCGGCGCCGTTTCTCGTCACGCCGGGTCGTCCAGGAATGAGTCTTTTGCGCCGCGCGTTGCTGCTCAGGCATCGCTATTCCCCCATGTGCCAGTCGCGCGATTACACACCGCGCTCACATATTTGGGAAATTTAGTTTTTCGGCATCTCTTATTAGAATTTTAAATATACTGCAGGCATGGAGCTACGCCAGGTCCGATCCTTTCTCTCGATTGCCGAAACGCTGCATTTCAGCCGTACGGCGGAGCTGATTCATTTGAGTCAGCCGGCCTTGAGCCTGCAGATTCGTGCCTTGGAAGCGGAAGTTGGGGTGCGGCTGCTCGAGCGGAACCGGCGAAGGACCGCACTCACGGCAGCCGGTCGCGCCTTTCGCGATGCCGCGATCCAGGGTATTTCGCAGTTGGATAGGGCCACCCGCAATGCCCGCCTGGCCGCCGCCGGTAAGCTCGGGTTGCTCAGGATCGGATTTATCTCCACCGCCGGCAGCGAGCTGGTTCCCGCCATCATCCGTCGCTTCCGCGAGCTGAACCCGGAAGTCGAGTTTTCCCTGCGCAATATTCTGACGGCGGAACAGATTCAGATGCTGGAGGGTGGCGCGCTGGATGTCGGCTTTCTGCGGCTGCCCATCGGCGGACATACGCGGTTGGATGTGACGACCATCCACCGCGAGCCCTTCGTACTCGTCGTTCCCTCATCCCACGAGCTGGCGAAGAAAAAAAAGGTGCGGTTGAAGGAGGTCGCCGGCCAGGACTTCGTGATGTATGACCGGGCGCACGCCCCGGGATTTCACGACCTCCTTTTCAGCATGTTACGTCAGGCAGGCATCGTGCCTAACGTGCGACAGTCGGCCGCCGAGATGCCGACCCTGATCTCGCTCGTGGCCGCGGGAATGGGCATCTCGATTCTGCCGCGGTCTGCCGTGACGCACAGCGTTGCCGCCGTGGTGGGATGTGAGATCGCGGATGCCATCCCCAGGTCTGAAATTGCCCTGGCGCTCGGCAAAGGCAACAGCAGCGCCGTGGTGGACAACTTCAGGGCATTGGCGTTGGAAATGTTCGGGTAGCGTCAACTACTTTACCGTATACCCCCTCCCCTCAAAACACGCAGCCTGCGCGCGCTCGAACTCCGTCTGGTTGCCCGTGCCGGCAGCGCCGTAGCCGGCGCGCATGGGGTCATACCCGCTTTGCGCAACACCGAATTGGTAGCAGTCGTAGTGGTCGCGGGCCTGGCGCTCCTGGTTCTGGCCGTTGCGGGGGTAGGCCATCAGCTTCGCTGCGCCATAAGAGGAAGCGGTGCCGAGGATCGGAATTCCCGTGACGCCGGGTGGAACTGGCTGAGGCGAAGGTGTTGCGGCCGTCTGGGAAGCCGCGGTCGCAGCCCTGGGCGCTGTGTATGTCGGGGCGCCATAAGTGGGAGCGCCGTAATTGGGCACCATCGGTGCCGAGGCGGTGGGCGCACTCGGTGGCGAAGTATTGGGTACGGGTTGCGCCTTGGCAGCTTCGGTGGGCGCTGCCGGGGGATTCGCGGGAGAGCTGACTCCGGACGGCGGCGAGGTTGTGGCGCCGTAAGCTGACCCGGGAGTGGGCGTCGAGTAGACGACCGCTGGCTGACTGCTTGAGGCGCTCGGGTAAGCGGATTGAGTTTGGCCAGTCGGCGTCGGGGCCGTGGCCGAATTGCCAGAAGATGTTGGGCCGGTTGCACCCCCGCCAGCAGCATTTGGTGACGGCGGTCCGACGGCGGCAACAGTCGGAGTGCTCGAGGCGGACGGCGCGGCAGGCACCGCTGGGTCGCCCGCAACAGCAGGAGCTGTTGATCCGCCAGGCGTAGTCGCGCGTGTTGGCCCAACTGCCACTGTGGTCCCTTTCATGACAATCATCGCGTCGGCTGGTGTTGGCCCGGCCGCAACATTCGGTACGGCCGTTCCAGCGGCCGCGATGGTGCTCGTTGCTCCTGACGCAACACCGGGCGCAGCCATCAGGGAGCGTGATACGGCGACAGGTGCTTCGCCAGCCACACGTCCAGCAGTCGCACCGACTGGAGCTGCCGCAGCCGCCGCGCCTCCCGCAACACTGGCAGCGGCTGGTGCCGCAGCGTTCGCAGTGCCCGCCGCCATCGCACCGGTCGCCGCAACGGGGACTGCGGTCGCGAGCGGGGCTGCCTTGACCACCGCCGACTCGCCGGCGACTCCACCACCGCTTTCACCGGACCTGGCGGGTGTCGGGGCCATGTCGGCAGGGTCGTTTACAACTTCGTAGCCGCCGAGCTCCGGGCGCGCCAGATAGTAGACGTCGTTCGCATAGAAGTACGATTCGCCACCGAGCTCGAGGGGTGTGGCGAAGGCGGGTAGTGACGGCACAACGACACCAACCGGCGGCATTACCACGATAAATGCGGGCCCCCGTGGCTCAAACCATACACCGTTGGAGAAGCGGTACGGCAAGCCGGCGTAGTTGATTATTATGGAGCCCTTGGGGGCATCACGAAATACGGAGCCTCTGTCGGGATATACATGATCGTGACCGAAGTGCCGGTCGTGATGTTTGTTATAGGGCTCGAATTGTATCGAGGCATCGTCCGTTCCTTGTGCAAGGACGACACCTGCACAGAAGCAGGCGATCAGAACACCACCGAACCAGGAATCACGCGCGCGCATTGCAACCCTCCACCGAGCGGCACCCGGAACTGAGGTGTTTGATAGCGCCCGGCCCGAAAAGCTTTGTGGATTATGCGCTGAAAAAAACGCGGATCACTTACAAGAGTTGACGCCTAACCCAAAACTTTGGTTCCCAACGAGACAACTTGCCGCCAGTACGGAACAATGTTTTCGCAGGACTACGGGCTTGAGCTGGGTCGATGCATGGAAAGCGTGAGGCCTCGATCGAGACCCCACGCGTCCGAGGAGCTTTCTGATTGTTAGTCGCGCCGGCCGTGACCCACGCCTGCACTTCGGCAATGGCGGCGGGATTCCGGGTAAGGCCCATTCAAAGGCATCCGGTCACCGCGGATGGCGGACGTGCCGAGCAACTTCTGCACGAGGTAGCTGTCGGTCGGATCGCCGGGAACAATGAATTTCAAGTCGGCTGAGGCTCGCCGTACCGATCGAGGCCTGCCGCCATAAAGCGCCACATTTCCCCCACCCCGCCGCCACCGTCGCCACCCAATATTTCCAGGCCCCGCCAGCCACTTTGTAATTTGATTTGTGATGCACGCTCGCGGCACCGGGCCCTGACTTGGGCTAGTTTGCGCGGCGGTCGCACAGGGATGCTCGAAATCATGAAAAAGAATAGTTGGAATGCTTTGGCCGTCGCGACGTTGGCCGCCGGCATCCTGGTGACCCAGCTCACCCGGGCGGCGTTCGACTCCAACGCGGCAGCCCCCAAGGGCGATGTTCAGGTCGTCAGGGTCACGCCCCAGGGCAAAGAGGTGCCCGCGGGCAGACAGATTGTCGTGACCTTCGATCGCCCCATGAAACCGCTCGGGAATATGACCGTCGCTCCAGATCAGTCGCCCGTGGTCATCACGCCGGCGATCAACTGCTCCTGGCACTGGCTCGACCCGCGATCGCTGGCCTGCGAGCTCCCCTCGGAACATCCCCTGGTGCCGGCGGTCAACTATGAGTTGACCGTGCGGGAGGGTCTCCAGGCGGAAGACGGCAATATCTTACGGAGTGCTTTTCACACCGGGTTCAGCACCGAAAGGCCGGTTATCAAACAGTATGCTTTCCAAACGTGGAAGGCTCCAGGGACGCCGGTGGTGCAGTTGGTATTCAACCAGCCCGTGAGCCGCAATTCGGTAGCCGAGCATGTGCACTTTACAGGACAGCGAATCAGCCTCGTTACTCCCGTCCCCTATGACCGAGAAGTGGGCTTGCGGGTATTTCCGTTACCTGGAGAGAAAGAGGCTCTCGTATTGCCCACGCAACCCGAGCCGCCGCCGTTGCCCGGTGATTCCGACGTAGCTCGGCGCACATGGCTGGTTTCTCCGCCGGCGGAGCTGGCGGGTGACTCGAGAATGCAATTGCTGGTCGAGCCCGGCCTGCGGAGTTATGTCGGGCCATTGCTGGGTACCGAGCAACGCACGGTCGTGCAGTTCGATACCTTTCCGGATTTCACATTCCTGGGTGTGCGCTGTCGTGCCCCGGCGAAGGCGGTCACACTCGCTCCCGAGCACTCGGACACCTCATCCCGTTGCAATCCGCTGTCGCACGTGTCGCTGGTGTTCAGCGCGCCGGTCATTGCCCTGGAGATCCGCGACCATCTGAAGTTGAATCCGGATCTCGCCGGCGGCCGCACGGACTACAACCCTTGGGAAAACGTCTATCCCACCAGCGCCCTGGCGAGACCTCACAAGCGAGGCAGAACCTACGAGGTGCAACTACCCGAGCACCTCCAGGCTTACAAGACCTACTCGATTGCCGGACTCGGAGAGGTCAAGGATGAGTTCGGCCGCTCGCTCCAGGGGCCGTCGGGCATGCAATTCGGGACCGACCATCGCACACCGCGCCTGCGGCTGTCGGCACCCGTAGTGGTTCTCGAAAAGAACGCTCCGACCGACATGCCGCTGTACGTGACCAACCTCACGGACGTCGAGGTGAACTACGATCGACTCACTTCCAGCGGTGTCGAGCGGCAACTCAAATCGGATCAGAAGATCAACCGCGTATGGGACATTGCTTACGCCACTCCCTTGAGCATTCGTGACCTGCTCGCCGGGCACTCCGGTGTCGTTGACGGAAGGTTGATTCCGCGCCCGACGCCGCCGGTCCTCGACAGAGGAGAGTATTTCGACGATGACGGGGAGGATAGTGGCACGCCCGTTAACGACGTCACGACGTCGCGCCGCTTCTTCGGCGAGGTGACTCCCTTCTCGGTTCACGCGAAGCTGGGGCACTACAACACAGTAGTGTGGGTCACGAGCCTCGCGACGGGCCTGCCCGTCGAGAAAGCTCATGTCCGGATCTATGAGGACGACAGCGATCAGATTACAGCTAGTCCGAGCGCTCTAGGGGAGGCGACCACCGATAAGTCCGGTATCGCAATCCTGCCCGGACGCGAGCAGCTCGACCCGGCAGCCGCGAAAATGGGTTACAACGTGTTCCCCTATTCCCGCGGAGCGCGTCCTCTGGCCGTTCGCGTGGATGCTGACGGGGACATGGCCGTGTTGCCTCTCGACGGGGATTTCACGATCAACACTTACATGGCCTCTCGCGGTCGCTTCTGGTCGAACGCGGCCCGTCGCGACGGCCACGTGCGGGCCTGGGGAACCACGGCGCAGGGTGTCTACAAGCTGGGTGACACCGTCCAGTACAAGTTATATGTCAGGAATGAGGCCAACCTGTCGCTTTCTCCGGTTGACAAGCGCAGCGGCTACAAGCTGCAGATCCTGGACCCGACCGGCAAGGCCATTCACGAGATCGATTCACTGACGCTGAATGAGTTCGGTGCGTACTCGGGCGAGTTCCGGGTTCCGCCCAGCGGGGCGGTCGGTGCCTATCAATTCCTGCTTCTCAACGCAGACCAACGTTGGCTGCCCATGCAAACCCTGGTCGCGGACTTCACACCGGCGCCATTCCATGTGCAGAACACCCTCAACGGGTCGATATTCGAGCCGGGGGATACGGTAGAGGTGTCGACACGAGCCACGCTACACGCGGGCGGTCCGTACGCCGATGCCGGCTCGCGCGTAACAGCCCGAGCCTACCCAGAGCAAGTGGATTTCAGCAATCCGCTGGCATCCGGATTCCACTTCCAGAGTTGGCAACCCGCGGAGTATTGCGGGCGAGTCGAAGTGGAGAAGGAGGCCGTCGTTCACCAATCGGAGGACAAGGTCGACAGTAAAGGCGAGCTTACGACTCGATTCACGCTCGACGACGTCGGCATTGTCTACGGACACATGGAGGTAGAAAGCGCGGTCCGTGACGATCGCGGCAAGTACGTGGCGGCACGCTCCCTGGCAGGTTATCGCGGGCGTGACCGCTATATTGGCCTCCGAGGTGAGAAGTGGTCACTCGAGGAAGGCAAGCCGGCGTCTGTGGAATTCCTGGTGTTGGGCAAGGATGGCAAGGTGCAGGATGGTGTGCCGGTGTCGTTCTCCATCAAGGCAGAGCAAGTCACCGCCTCGCGCGTGAAGGGCGCCGGCAATGCGTATCTCACGAGCTACGACACCGAGTGGGTGGATCGCGGCTCCTGCTCTGTGACTTCGGGCAAGTCGGCGCAGAAGTGCACCTTCACGCCCTCCGCGCCGGGGTTGTACAGCATCCAAGCGAGTGTCAAGGACACGCACGATCGGACCCACACCACGGAACTTTGTACGTGGGTCACCGGCAAGGGTCGTGTTGTCTGGGAAGAGCCGGCGGATATGAGTCTGAGCATCGTCCCGGAGAAGGAGACCTATCACGTGGGCGATCACGCCCGGTACCTGGTGCGTAACCCCTTCCCTGGAGCGCGTGCTCTGATCACCATCGAGCGCCTCGGGGTCATCAAGAGCTGGGTGCAGATTCTGCAGGGAAATACTCCGGTCATAGACTTCCCGATCGAGCCTGACGATCTGCCTGGCTTTTATCTCTCGGTGGTCGTGATGTCGCCTCGAGTCGCGCCTGCTCCCGGCACGGATCCTGTCGACGGTGATGGCGTCGACCTGGGAAGACCTACGTATCGCATCGGTTACATTCAGACGAAGGTGACCGACCCGTACAAGGCGCTCGACATCAATATCAAGAGCCCGAAGAGCAGCTACAAGCCCGGCGACACGGTCAACCTGCAACTCGACGCCCATCCTCATGGGAAGATCAGCGGCAAGCCCGAGCCGGTGGAGTTCGCCATCGCAGTGTTGGACGAGTCGGTGTTCGACCTGATTCAAGACGGCAAAAAGTACTTCGATCCTTACCAGGGCTTTTACCAGCTCGACTCCCTGGATGTGTTCAACTTCGGCCTGTTGAATCGCCTGGTCGGGTTGCAGAAGTTCGAGAAGAAAGGCGCCAACGCCGGCGGTGACGGCGGCGCGGGATTCGATATGCGCGTGATCAAGAATTACGTGGCCTATTGGAACCCTTCCGTGAAGGCCGACGCCAAAGGCCGCGCGCAAGTGCGGTTCAAGCTGCCCGACAATCTCACCGGCTGGCGTGTGTTTGCCGTGGCCGTGACGCCGACCGATCACCTGGGCCTGGGCGACTACAAGTTCCTGAGCACCAAGCTCACCGAGATCCAGCCGGTGATGCCGAACCAGGTCACGCAAGGCGATCGCTTCACGGCGGGATTCAACGTCCTCAATCGCGCGAACAAGGCGCGCAATGTCACGGTGACGTTGAACGCGACCGGAGTCGTCGAGGGTGGCAAACAGTCACTCAGTCAGACCGTGCATCTCGAGCCCTTCCAGCGCCAAACCGTTTGGATGCCCCTGGCGACCCTGGGAGAGGGATCGGTGCACTTGACCGCTATGGCGGGGGATTCGGTGGATCGTGACGGCCTGGCTTACACCGTACCCGTGCACCCGCGTGTGTCGTTGGATACAGCGGCTTCGTATGGAACGACACTGACAGACGCGGTCACAGAGTCGCTGGATTTCCCGAAGGACATGCTTCCGAACACGGGATCGGTGTCCGTCGTGGTTTCTCCCACGGTCATTGGCAACCTGGAGGGCGCTATAGGATACATCCGCGACTATCCCTACGACTGTTGGGAGCAAAAGCTCACCCGGGCGCTGATGGCGAGCGACTTCGTGCAATTACACGACTACTTCGCGCCCGAGGTGAAGTGGCCTGACGCGCAAAAATTGCCCCAGTCTGTCTTGGATGACGCGGCGAGCTACCAGGCCCCGAACGGTGGTATGGCCTTCTGGGTGGCGCAGGACGAGCGCGTCAGTCCGTACTTGTCAGCCGCTACCGCCCTCGCCTTCAACGAGCTCAGCAAGGCGGGATACAAGGTGCCCGAGGACGTCGAGAAACGGCTGCAGGCATACCTGGAGCGAATTCTCCGTGAGAAGGCCATGCCGACGTTCTACAGCGAGGGGATGGTCTCCTCCGTACGCGCGGTGGCTCTCGAAGCTCTCGCTGAGCACAAGCGAGTGACTCTCGCGGACTTGCGTCGCTACAGTGGCCAGGTGCAGGGGATGGATTTGTTTGGTATGGCGGCTTACCTGCGAGCGACGTTGAAGATTCAGGGAGCCGAGAGCCTTGCCGCCCAAACCGCACAGAGCATCCTGGCTCATGCCAACCAGAGCGGCGGTAAATTTCAGTTCACCGAGCGTTGGGACGATGGTTTCAGTCAACTGTTGGCCACCGAAGGGCGCACCCAGTGCGCCATTCTGCAAGCCTTCCTGGACTATGAGCAGACTCCGGCCGGGGCACGGCTGGTGGGTGACGTTCCCTTCAAGCTCGTGCGCCAGATCACTCAGTCACGCGGCAGTCGGGACTACTGGCAGAACACGCAGGAGAACCTCTTCTGCATGGGCGCGTTGGTGGACTACAGCCATCATTACGAGAAGGACACCCCACAGCTCAGTATTCATGCTTCCTTGAGTGGCAAGGCCATTGGTGATGCGAAGTTCAACGCGTTCCGAGATCCGCCCGTCACCCTGACTCGGCCCAACGGCAATGCGGATGCCGGCAACAAGGAAGAGTTGCGCATCGAGCGCCAGGGAACGGGGCGTGTTTACTATGCCGCGCGCCTGAGTTACTCGCTCGAGGATATTGCCGCCCAAGCCACGAACGCCGGGATCGAGGTCGTTCGTGAGTACAGCGTCCAACGCGACGGCCGTTGGACACTGCTGCCTTCCCCCATGGAGATCCAGCGAGGCGAGTTGGTTCGGGTGGATCTCTTTGTCGACGTGCCCGCGGCGCGCAACTTTGTGGTGGTGGATGATCCCGTGCCCGGCGGCCTGGAGCCGGTGAATCGGGAGCTGGCCACGGCCTCGACGGTCGATGCTGATGCAGGCGAGTTCCAGGCGGCCGGAGGCTCGTTCTGGTTCAAGTATGGTGACTGGAGTGAGTATGGCGTGGCGTTGTGGGACTTCTACCATCGCGAGCTGCGCCATGACTCCGCACGGTTCTATGCCGACTATCTGCCGGCGGGTCATTATCATCTGAGCTATGCGGCCCAGGCGATTGCCTCTGGTGAGTTTTCCTCCCAGCCCGCGAAGGCGGAGGAGATGTATGACCCGGATGTCTACGGGAAGAGCCTGCCCAGTCAACTGTTTGTTCGTGACCCCGCATCGGGTGGAACGAAATGAGCCGACTCCTGCGTCGTGCCCTGACTGCCCTGACCGTGACAACCGTCGTCGCGGCTGGCGTGTTGGCAGCGGCGACGTTGTACTCCTTGCGCGACTTCCCGAATGGGTTGGATATCGATCACGGCGGGGTGGTCAAGCCGACCATCCTGGCGCGTGACGGGTCTCGTCTCAGTGTGAGCCTGGAGAATGAATGGAATACCACTGACCGGGTCCCGTTGGAATCGATTCCGGATTTTCTGACGCAGTCCTTTATCCAATCGGAAGACCAACATTTCTACAACCATCAGGGTGTCGATTGGAACGCGCGCTGGGCCGCCGCCTGGGAGGATCTCAGTCACGGTGCCGCCGTCCGCGGCGCCAGTACTATCACGGAGCAGGCTGTACGCATGTTGCATCCTAGACCGCGAACCCTGTGGTCTCGCTGGTTGGAGGGTTTTGAAGCGCGCCGCCTGGAGAGTCAGGCAACCAAGCCGCAGATCCTGGCGTTCTATCTGAACCAGGTCCCTTATGCGTCTCGTCGGCGTGGTGTGGTTCAGGCGGCCCACTACTATTTCAACCGGGACCTGGAGACTTTGACACGCCAGGAAATGCTGGCGCTGGTGGTGCTGGTTCGCTCTCCCAACGGCATGGACCTGCGCCACAATGCCCAGCGGGCCAACCAGGCCATCGGTCAGCTTGCGGACCGGTTGATTGTGGCTGGCATACTCCCGATCGCCGATCGCGAGCTCATCCGCAGCACGCCGCTGGCGCTCGATGAGGATCATTTGCCGATCGATGCCAGTTATTTTGTCACCCATGTCGTGCATCACCCGGAAGCTGCATCGGCGGGGACGGTGGCCACCACGCTGGACCCCTACCTGCAGGGTGCTACACAACAGATTCTCGACACAGCCCTGACGAGCCTGTCGAAACGCAAGGTTCAGGACGGGGGCGTGCTCATCATTGACCACTCGCGCAATGAAATCCTCGCGTGGGTGGTGGGCCACGCGCACGGGAAAGACGAAAGCACCGATGCGGGGATGGGATACGACACCATCACTACTCCCCGCCAGCCCGGCTCGACCATGAAGCCGCTGTTATATGCGACCGCGATCGAGAAGGGCTGGACCGCGGCAACGCTCATCAACGATAACGAGCTCTCTGAGGCGGTCGGCGGCGGACAACATACCTTTCACAACTACAGCCATGTTCACTATGGGCTCATCAGGTTGCGGGAGGCACTCGGGAATTCACTCAACATTCCGGCAGTCAGGGCCTTGAAGTTTGTGGGTACAGCGCCCTTTCTGGAGCGCCTGCACGAGTTGGGCGTGACCAGCCTGCAGCAACACCCGGACTTTTACGGCGACGGACTCGCCCTCGGCAATGGCGAGGTCACGCTCTATGAAATGGCCCAGGCCTACACGGTCCTGGCCCGCCATGGCAATTTTGTTCCTCTGACGTTTATACCGCGTGAGTCCTCGACGCAATCGCCTCACGCGGTGTTCTCGCCCGAAGTGACTTCGCTCATTGCCAATATCCTCTCGGATCCCGACGCCCGCAGCCTGGAGTTCGGGGCCGGTCTGCAGTTTCCGGTCGAAACGGCCGTCAAGACCGGAACCTCCAGCGACTATCGAGACGCGTGGGCGATCGGATTCGACTACGCGCACACCGTGGCCGTGTGGATGGGCAATCTGAACGACACGCCCATGGACGGGGTCACGGGTTCGGTCGGGCCGGCGATGGTGTTGCGATCGATATTTGCGCAGTTGAATCGCAACCAGGATACCCGAGGGCTCTGGCTCAGCCCCAAGTTGGTCGCGGCTGACATCTGCCGCAAGGATGGGCGCCCTGCGGATGATCACTGTCCGTCTGTACCGGAGTGGTTCTTACCCGGAACGGCACCGAAGGCGGAGGCTGCGCGCCCTGCACAGACTGTCGATTACCGGGTCCTGGAACCGACGCCGGGATTGCAGCTTGCGCGCGATCCCCGAATTCCTCATGAGTTGCAGGCGTTCACTATGTCAGTGGCGGCGGTCCCGGCTCTCCAGGAAGTGACCTGGTATGTGGATGGGGAGGCTGCGTCGAAGACTTTTAACGGGAAATACACGTGGCCACTGGCCCGTGGCGCGCACGAGATGTATGCCGTCATCCGTAGCAGCGGGTCCGAAGACCCGCATACTACGGAGAAGGTCAGGTTTTACGTGAGGTGACAGGAGGCCGGATCCTGCCAGGCACACGGATGTGCCCCGCCGCCGCAGGTGGCGGGCCTCCGGAGCAAAAACCCACGGTTTTTGCTCGAGGCACGCTGGGCCGGGCAGGAGGCCCGGATCCAGCGTTAATGCATCCCGTACATTTTCATGACGTCGGTGCGCAGTGTGGCCTGGCTGTCGGGGCGGCTGTAGAACATGTGTCCGCCCGGGTATTCTTTCACGGTAACCCGCTCGTTCGCACCCATGATGGGCATCTGGTCGACGATCAACACCGACGCCATGAAGGGGCAGGACAGATCGTCCCAGCCATGCGCGATCATCACGCCCATGCGCGGATCGTTGGCGATCGCCTGCCGCAGATCGCTGACCGGGCTGTCATTCGGGGTGCCGCGCTGCCAGGCCTCGTTCACCGCATAGGACAGGGCATTGTAGCGCGCGTCGGTCTGCCAGCCGACGGTGCGGGTGATGAAATCGACCATCGCGCTCGTCGTCGGCGCGATCAAGGCGTTGAGGAT
>Ga0105239_10005349_pt1 | contig 15066 bp, 14 predicted proteins | sample KBSC44metaG_FD_92761 | JGI IMG/M metagenome (GOLD analysis project Ga0105239, IMG submission 92761) | Corn rhizosphere microbial communities from Kellogg Biological Station, Michigan, USA - KBS C4-4 metaG | ecosystem: Host-associated > Plants > Roots > Rhizosphere > Soil | place: Michigan, USA...
GGGTAGGCAGAACACATCGGCGGCATCGTAGATCGATGCGAGGCGCGCGCGGCCGGCGGCGTCCATGTCGACGCGTCCGGCGAAATGCACACGCGACTGGATGTCCAGTTCCCGCGCCAGCGCACGCAACGCGGCATCGCATTCGCCGTCACCGACCAGAACGAGGCTGCATCCCACTGTCGATGCCACGGCACGCAGCAGCACGTCGAAACCTTTGAAATAGCTCAGGCGTCCGACAGCAAGAATGCGCAACCCGTCCGACGGCCATTGTATATTTGTATCATTGTGTGCATCGCGCGTTGCGTCGCCGATGCCGAGCGGGATGACGTGCGTCTTCTCGCGATGCGGCGCGAGCGCCTCGCTGGAATCGCGATAGTCCGGCGATGTGGCGATGATCGCGCGCGCACGCCGCAACAACGCCTGTTCCCACGGCCGATAAACGCCGTAGCCCCAACGTAGACCGGCGCTGTGGCTATCGCGTGGGATGTCGGCGTGCCAGTGCGCGATCCACGGGATATGCCGTAGCGACGGAAACATCAGCGGCCAGAACGCAGACGTATTCGGCACATGTAGGTGCAGCAGATCCGGCCGACGCGCCGCGACCAGACGTTTCAGATGCCACGGAAACGTCGGACTGATCGGCGCATACATCGCGCGGCCGAAGCAGGCGGTCTGCGTGACCTCGACGCCGTTGATCGTCGCGCGATGCGTGCGCGGTGTGCCCGGATCCGCGTGCGCCAGCATGGCCGTCTCGATCCCACGCGCGGCAAGTCCCGCGCAAAGATCGGCACTGACGCTTTCGATTCCCCCGGGATGTGGCGGATAAAACTTGCCGAGGTGCAGGACGCGCATCGCGCCTCAGCGGCCGCCGACTACGCGTGGCGCCGGCGGCGTGTCGGAAAATTCGGCTGGACGCTTTTTCGCGAGTTCGTCGCGCGTCTCGCGCAATTCCTGTTCGATGATCGCCAGCTTCTGCGTCAGGCGCCGCATCTGCCGTTCGTAGCGCGAGCGGTCGACATCCATCTTGAGCAGACGGATCAGGATCATGCCGATGCCGATCACGATCGGCAAAATCGGCGGATAGTAGATGCCGGTGAGGCTGCCGAGCCAATCGATCACCGGCGGGAACAGGCCGAGGATCAGGATTGCCGCCGCGATGGCGAACCACCACAGCGCGAAGCTGCCGTGAAGATGATCGCGCCGCACCAGGAACAGGATCGTCCCGGCGAGCAGCACGCCGATGATGCCGGCAGTGATCGCGGCCGTCATGCGCCGGCCTTCGCGCGGCGGCGCCCGATGCGTCCGCGCGCGCTGATCTGCGCGAAGCACAACACCGTCGTATGCATCATGTAGCGCACGACCATGCGCCACGACGAGAATACGCGCGATCCGCCGCTGCGCCGCGGCGACATCCGCGTCGGCGATTCCTTCAAGACGAGTCCTTTCTTGCGCAACAGCATCAACACTCCGAGATCCTGATAGTCGAGCAGACTCGCCTCGCGCGAGGCCAGCGTGCGGATGGCGCGGCGGTCGTACACGCGCAGCCCGGACGTGAAGTCTTGCACAGCGATCCCCGTGATGAAACGGAAATAGCGCGCAGCCAACCGCTTGGCCTTGCTCAGCCGCTCCGAGCAGGTGCCGATGATCACGTTGGCATCGGAGTCGCGGAGCGCGGCGAGCAGGGGCGGCAGCTGGAACGGATCGTGTTGGCCATCGGCGTCGAGTGTGACGACCGTGCGGTAGCCGTTCCGGTGGGCATAGCGGATGCCGGCCTGCGTGGCACCCCATGCGCCGAGCTGATTCGCCAGCGAAATGACGGAAGCGCCTGCGTGGGCTGCGGCGCGCGCGGTCAGATCGCTGCTGGCATCATCGACCACCAGCACGTTGCACGGCGTATGCGCAAGCACCCCTCGAACCACCTGTCCAACGGTAAGTCCTTCATTTCGCGCGGGAATTACCGCGAGCGGAAGCAGATGGATAGGTCTGGAGGGCACAGGGCAGACACGTGTGAGGACACACATTCTCCAAGCGGGTTGAAACGCGTGTCAACGACACTTTCCGGCCAAGAGCAGTCCATCACCCGCGTGTCCGGTTTTCCATCCGGCCTCCGTTACTAGTTTACGAGTGCGAAAAAGCACGGCTTTTCCGGTTCCGACAGCTCGTCATGGTTTCGTCAAGACCGTCACATAACCTGTTGACGAGGCTTGAACGAATGCCTAGACTCGGCGCGTTCGGGTGTGAGTAAATCGGGTCAGGGGCTCAGGCTCTCACCCAATCGATTGGGAGAAATTCAATGAAATCGTTCACGATGAAGGCGCTTGCTGTCGCGGTGCTTGGTTTGGCGGGTACGGGTGTGGCCTCGGCTGCTTGCACGAACACCACTCCTTTCGCTGCGTGGAGTAGCTGGAATGGCACCAAGAACCTGGGTGCGCAGGGTGGCGGTTCGACTGTTGCTGGTACTGGCTTGAACGGCACGAGCTGTTCGATGGCCGCATCATTCACCACTAGTCCCGGCAGCAATGCAGAACAGGCTATCGTGTATGACAACTCGCCGCAGTTCGAGCAGTCGTACCGCTTCCGCTTCTATATCGATCCTACTCAGATCGCGCCGAACCTGAGCACGACGAAAACCGTGTATGCATTTCAAGCATTATCGGCCAGCACCCACGGCGCTGTGGCACCCACGAACAAAATCGTCGCGTTGGAGCTTCTCGGACAGGGCGGCAATGTCACGCTCGCCACCTTGGCAGCTTGCACGAGCGGTGACAATCAGATCGGTAATCAGTGCCGCGCGACCAACAATCTGACGCTGCCTGCTGCGGGCACGACGGGTATCCGCATTGAAGGCCAAGTCATCCTCGGTGCCACCGGCAAGGTCAATATTTGGGTTGGCAGCAATGTTAATCCGAACGCTCCGGACGCGACGATCAATGTTAATAATGCGGCTTGGTATACAGCGAGTTCTGAGGGCGTGAAACAGGCGGTCATGGGCTTGTTTGCTTCGACGCCATTTTTCCGCACCAGCAATCAAAACAAGGTTGTCTTGTTTGACGAATTCGATTCCCGTCGACAGACTTTCATTGGTCTCTAAAAGCAATTCAAATCAGGAGTGAAAAAATGAAAGCTATTGCGCATGCAGTGCTTGCCCTCGCGATGTTCGGCGGTTCTTCGTTGGTGATGGCGCAGACCTGCCCCAGCCCCGGCGCGCTGCCTTCCGGTGGAACGGTTACGGGGACGACTTGCGGCGGTGACACGTCGGTCAACACGTTCTGCGGTGGTGCGACTGCGGCCGGTCCGACCGCGGCCTATGTATTTGCATACAACGGCAGCGCGAGTTCTACGATTACTGTTACACCAACCAACGCAACCTTCGATGTTGCGATTGGTGTGGTTAGCGGTGGTGCGACCTGCAACGCTTCGTTGACTGCGACTTGCAATGATTTAGAAGACAATGCCACGGGTGGCGCAGCTGAGTCGACTGCCGTCAGTACGACTAATGAGACGGCCGCTGGTCTATACTACCTGCTCGTTACCAACCTGAGTGGCGGCGCCACGACTGTTACCTGCGGTCCGTACTCGATCACTGCTGGCACGCTCCCGGTCAAGCTGCAGTCGTTCAATATCAACTAAATCGCGAAAGCGCTCATTACGAAAGAGCCCGCGAAAGTGGGCTCTTTTTTTTATGCACTCTTCTTTTTTACCAGCACTGTTACTGATTTTTTCCGCAAGCGTCGCACCGAGCGCGGAGACCGGGCAGGTTGTTTTCGATCGGGATAACTACGACTTTGGCCAGACGTTTCAATTCACCGAAATTGATCATGATTTTCGTCTAACTAATATATCCGGCAAAAATGTCACGTTATCCGTACCGGCGAAGCTTGCAAGCGGCCTGGCGATAACCATCGATCACAAGGTTCTCGGCACGGGTGAATCCGCGTTAGTTCATGCCAAATTAAAGATTTTGGATCGGTATGGTGCGAGCAGTATCAAAGTGCCCATAACCGTGACGGATGGGAGGGATTCAAACACTTTCGAAGCGCGTGTTAGCGGCTTCGTCGAATCCATTCTCGACAATGGCCGACCGGGCATCGACTTGGGCATTTTTCGTCTCGATCATAAGCCCGAGGAACACGCCTTCACGCTTGAGAGCTCGAGTGAAGCCAAGTTAGAAATAAAAGGAATTCTAGAAGCTCCTGACTTTGTAACAGCTCGTGTTAGCGAAGACCGCAAAACCCTCTTCGTCAAAGCCAAGCCGACCCGTCAACTTGGTTTCAGTAAAGCGTCGATTAGATTGGGTTTGAGTTCCACCCGGCAGCCAGAAATAGGAATTGCAGTGCTGGTCGACGTACGCGGCAACATCGTTCCTGACCAGAATCCGCTCGCACTAGGTTTGCAGAAACGAGGTTCCCGCAACCCCGTTCGCCTACAGATATCAAGCACGAATCACACTAAATTCAAGGTTGGGGACGTGACAACAGACCCTATGGTTAGGGTAAAGGCTGCGCCGGAATCTTGTTTGCCGTCTCCGTCGGATGACTGCGAAGCGTTTTTGATATCGATCCTCGATGAGCAACCGTTCGGACAGATCGTCGGGAAAGTGCATTTTCCGCTGCCGGATTCTAATGAAGTCTTGTCTGTCGATTTGACCGGCATCTATTTGGCGGACGACGTTGAAGTTCGGTCGCTGGACAAACCGGGAGCAGCGACGAAAACGGAACCGCTTGTCGATATCACCAAGGCGCTTCAGCAAGCTGTCACGCCCAAGGAAGAGGTGGCGATACCGGAAGGCAAGGGTCCGCTTCTCTCGTGGCGAGTTGGCAATGAGGCTGCGATCTACGGATATGCGGTATTTCGCGCCGCCTCGGTAGCAGGGACGTACCAACAGATCGGTGCCATCATCCGAGCCAAGAATAAAGGCGATAACTCGGAAGCTGACTATCATTATCGCGACAATACTGCCATAGCAGGCAATGAATACTGGTACTACATCGCTATCTTTTACAACAGCGGTAAGAAAGTACAGCTCACCGGTCCGCAAAAGGTCGTGGCCAAGTAAGAATGCTACTCTGATCGTACCAATCGCCGAGCACGATCCGCTCGGCGGTTTGGCCGCCCAAATCGAAACGATGCGTCGCGGGCCGGTGCGTGTGACCATGGATAAGCAGCCGCACGCCATGCGCGCGCATGACGGCTTCTACGGCGCCCTGATTCACATCCATGATCGTCTCCGCTTTGCGCGCAACATGCTTCTGGCTCTGTCCACGCAATCGCCCGGCGATGCGCCGCCGAACACTTAACGGCAATGCCAGCGCAAAGCGCTGGAACCATCGGTTGTGCATGATCCGTCGGAATTTCTGATAGTCGACATCGTCAGTGCATAGCGTGTCGCCGTGCATCAGCAGCGCCGGTTGACCGTGCAGATCGATGATCGTCGGATCGTCGAGGATGGTCATGCCAGCCTTCCGCGCGAAATCCTTGCCGAGCACGAAATCGCGGTTGCCGCGCATGAAGTAGATCGGAACCCCACTGTCGCTCAACGCGCGCAGCGCGCGCGCGACGCGTCCGGCGAGCGGCGAATCGTCGTCGTCGCCGATCCAGCTTTCGAACAGGTCGCCCAAGATGTACAGCGCCTCGGCGCCGCGCGCTTCCGTTGCGAGGAAGCGCTCGAACAGGTCGACGATCTCCGGCCGGCTTTCGTCGAGGTGCAGGTCGGAGATGAATAGCGTCGACATTACGCCTGCGCGTTTATTGAACGACGCTGGCTTTCTCGATGATCACCGGCGTCTTCGGCACGTCGCCCTGGAACGGACCGGCAGCGCCCGTTTCAATGGCGCCGATCTTGTCGACGACATCCATGCCGCTCACCACTTTGCCGAACACCGCGTAGCCCCACGATAGCGGATTGGCGCCGCCGTTCGGATCGGGCACGTAGTCCAGTCGCTTGTTGTCGACGAGGTTGACGAAGAATTCCGCCGCCGCCGAATGCGGATCGTTGGTGCGCGCCATCGCGACGGTGCCGCGCAGGTTGGAGAGTCCGTTGTTGGCTTCGTTGTGGATCGGCGCGCGCGTGCGCTTGCGCTGCATGTCCTTGCTCCAGCCGCCGCCCTGCGCCATGAACTTCGGGATCACGCGATGGAAAATCGTGCCGTCGTAGAAACCGTCTTTCACGTACTGCAGGAAATTGTCGACGGTCTTCGGCGCCTTGGCCTGGTTAAGTTCGATGGTGATGTCGCCCTGGTTCGTGTGCAGCAGCACTTTCGGGCCCGGCGGCGTGGCGTCGGCGGTGGCCTTGGCGGGTGTCTGCGCGGTCGCGATGGCCAACGGAGCGAGCAGGGCGAAAACGCAAAGCAGGCGCTTGAGCATGGATGGAAACTCCCGTCTGAACGATGAGGCAAATGATACGCGCAATGCGCGATGCCGGTCACGCCGCGGCGGCGCGCTCGTGTTCGCGGACGTGCAGCTTGATGTCGTAATGCTTGAGGTATTCGCGCTCCTGCTCGAGGTCGGCGCGCGTCAGCGGATGAGCGTCGAGCCAGCGCCGCGGTGCGGCGATCTGCAGGTTGCGGTCCTCGGCGGTGAGGTGGATCGGCGGCGTGGGTTCCGGCGCGCGGCTGCGCTGCATCAGCACGGCCAGACGTAGCAGGGCGGTGATGCGCGCAGTCGGGCGGCGCAGACGCTCGGGCAGAGCGCGCAGCACGGCTTCGTCGGGTTTACGGCGATGCCCACGCAGGATGGCGGCGAGAACCTGCTGTTCATGGCGCGCGAAGCCGGCCAGATCGGAATTCTCGACGATATACGCGCCGTGCAGATGATGCTGGCTGTGCGCGATGGCCAAGCCGATTTCGTGGATGCGCGCGGCCCACGACAGCCAGTCGCGTTCCGCGCTGCCGAGCTGCCATGCCTTGGCGACTTGGTCGAACAAGTTGAGCGCCGTCTTCTCGACGCGCTGCGCATGCGTGCGGTCGACCGCATAACGCTGCGCCAAGGCCTCGATGCTCGCCGCGCGCGGATCGCGATGTTCGGCGCGACCGATCATGTCGTACAACAGACCTTCGCGCATCGCGGTTTCGCAGACGCGCATGGTTTTCAGATCCAGCGCGGCGAAGCTCGCTTCGAGAATGGCCGCGCCACCCGCGATCACCGCCGCACGTTCTTCGGTAAGTCCTGGCAGATTGATCTTGTCGATGTTGCCGAAATCGATCAGCGCATCGCGCAGTTTTTCCATCGCGGCCGGCGTGATGCCGGTGTCGCTCCAATGCGTTTCCTGCAGGATGCTGCCGATCGAGCGGATCGTACCCGACGAGCCGATCGTGTCGCCCCATCCGATCGTGCGGTAATCGGCCGCGAACTGCTGTAGTTCGACGGCGATTTCGGTCTGCGCCTGCTTCCAGCGTTTCGCGCTGATCTTGCCGTCTTCGAAGAAGCGGATCGTGCTGGCGACGCAGCCCATCTGCAGGCTTTCTTTTTCCAGCGCGTCGAAATGCTGCCCGATGATGAATTCCGTGCTGCCGCCGCCGATGTCGATGACCAGCCGCCGCTCCGGCGAATCCGGCACGCCGTGCGCGACGCCGAGATAGATCAGGCGCGCCTCTTCACGGCCCGACACCACTTCGATCGGATGGCCCAGTTCTTCTTCGGCGTTGCCGAGAAACGCCGCAGGCGCACTCAGGCGCCGCACGGTGTTCGTCGCCACCGCACGCACACGATGCGGCGGCAACGTGCGCAGACGCTGTCCGAAGCGCGCCAGACATTCCAGCGCGCGCTGGCGGCGCGATTCCTCGAGGCTGCCATCCGGGCGCAATCCGGCGGCCAGACGCACGCTGTCGCGCAGACGGTCGATCACGCGCGGCTCGCCGTGTTCGTAGCGCGCGACGACCAGATGGAAGCTGTTCGATCCGAGATCGACGGCCGCCATCAATTCGCCTTCGCTGATTTCGGTATCGGCGCCGTCGGCCACGGACAATGCTCGCAACTCAGGACCCGTCGATTGTCGCACGAGTCCGCGCGCGGACATAACCGACTGATGTTACTGGCAGAGCGAACTCAGCAGCGAACGTTGCGCGTAATGCGGTTCGGCGTCGCCCGGCGTGGCGTGTTCGTAGTTGCCGTCGGGCTGCAGGATCCAGGCTTGCACGTTGTCTTCGAGGTAATTCTGCAGGGCCTCGTCGTATACACGTTTGGCCAGCGCCGGATCGAGGATCGGAAAACCCACTTCGATGCGGCGCAGAAGATTGCGTTCCATCCAGTCGGCGCTGGCGCAATAGATTTCCGGCGCGTCGTCGTTGGCGAACCAGTACACGCGACTGTGTTCGAGGAAGCGTCCGACGATGGAACGCACCCGGATGTTTTCCGAAATGCCCGGCACGCCCGGACGCAACGTGCAGGCTCCGCGCACGATCAGATCGATCTGCACGCCTGCGCAGGAAGCGCGATAAAGGATTTCCACCACGCTCGGCTCGTTGAGCGCGTTCACCTTGGCGATGATGCGCGCCGGCTTGCCTGCTTCAGCGTGCGCGATCTCGCGTTCGATGCGCTGCATCACGCCGCGATACAGCGTGAACGGCGATTGCAGCAGGCGCTTGAGCTGGATCACCGGACCCAGACCGGAAATCTGCTGGAACAGTTTGTGCGCGTCGTTGCCGATGTCGACGTCCGCCGTCATCAGGCCGAAGTCGGTGTAGATACGCGAAGTGACCTGATGATAGTTGCCCGTCGACAGATGCACGTAACGGCGCATGCCGCCTTTTTCGCGGCGCACGATCAGCAGGATTTTCGCGTGCGTCTTGTAGCCGACTACGCCGTACACGACCTGCACGCCGGCTTCCTGCAATCGATTCGCGAGTGCGATGTTGGCTTCCTCGTCGAAACGCGCACGCAGTTCGACGACGACGGTGACGTCCTTGCCTGCGCGCGCCGCGTCGATGAGCAGATTGACCAGCGGCGAATCGACGCCGGTGCGATACAGCGTCTGCTTGATGGCGAGCACATCCGGATCGGTGCTCGCCTGTTTGATCAGTTCGACCACCGCCGAAAACGATTCGAACGGATGATGCACGAGGATGTCGCGTTCGGCGATCGCTTCGAACATGCTGCGTTCGGCGACCACGGCCGGAATCGGACGCGGCGTGAATTTGGGGAATTTCAGGTCGGGGCGATCGACCTGATCGTAGATCGCACCGACGCGATGCAGATTCACCGGCCCTGCGCAGCGATAAACTTCGCTTTCGCCGAGTTCGAAATTGCGCATCAGGAAATCCGCGACCGTCTTCGGACAGCCTTCCGCGATTTCCAGACGAACGGGCTTCGCATAGCCGCGCCCGCGCAGTTCGTCGCGCAGCGCCAGCGCGAGGTTTTCGATTTCTTCCTCGTCGACCGTCAGTTCGCTGTTGCGCGTGACGCGAAACTGATAGGCGCCTTTCACCTTCATGCCCTGGAACAGTTCGTCGACGAACCGCTGCAGGATGCTCGACAGAAACACGAATTCGTACGGACCCTCGGCGACTTCCGCCGGCATGCGCACGATGCGCGGTAGCGAGCGCGGCGCGCGGATCAGCGCCATGTTGGCTTCGCGGCCGAACGCATCCTTGCCGCGCAGCGAAACGATCAGGTTCAGGCTCTTGTTGAGAATGCGCGGAAATGGATGTGCCGGATCGAGCCCGAGCGGCGACAGCACCGGCAGCACTTCGTTCTGGAAATATCCCTGCAGCCAGCGTTGCTGTTTGGTCGTCCACGCATCGCTGGCGACGAAACGGATGCCTTCGCGTTCGAGTTCCGGACGCAGCACGTCGTTCCACAACGCGTATTGCTGGCTGACCAGTTCGAGCGCGCGCTGACGCAAACGCGCGAGCAGATCGGCCGGCGCGATGCCATCCGCGCCGGTTTGCGCGTCACCGAAGGCGACGTGATGGCGCAGGATAGCGACCTGTACTTCGAAGAATTCGTCAAGGTTGGAAATGCAGATGCACAAGAAGCGCAGACGTTCGAGCAGCGGAACTTTAGGATCCTGCGCCTGCGCGAGCACGCGGAAATTGAACGCGAGCTGCGACAGCTGCGGATTCAGATACAGTTCCGGCGACTTGAAATTGACCTGGGTGTCCATTTGTCTACTTGTGCAAAAGTGGATTCCGCGCCGCGGCGAGCCTTACATGATAACGCTTTACGGCGTGCTCAACACGCTTCCATCATGCTCTGCGGCGCGAGCAGACGGTCCGCCCCGAACACGCCGCTGAACGTGCTGCCGACGCCGACTTCGCTCTCGATCTCCAGCCGTGCGCCGTGGATCTGCAATACGTGCTTGACGATCGACAAGCCCAGCCCGGTTCCGCCGGTTTCGCGCGAGCGGCTCGTCGAGACGCGATAGAAACGCTCGCTGATCCGCGGCAGATGTTCCGCCGGAATGCCAACGCCCGTGTCGTGCACCGCGAAGCGCGCTTCGCCGTTATCCGAGTTGCGCCACGAGATCTCGATCTTGCCGCCCGCGGGCGTGTAGCGCACGGCGTTGGAGACGAGATTCGAAAACGCGCTGTGCAGATAGTCGGCCGATCCGGACAGGTCCATTTCCGACTCGCGGTGTAGCACGATGTGATGTCGGCCTTGCGACAGCGCATCGGCTTCGCGCTTGAGCGTGGTCAGCAGCGCGCGCATCGGCACGCGGTCGTACGGCGATTGCTGACGCGCGTCGAGACGCGACAGTGTGAGCAGGTCTTCGACGATCTGCGTCATGCGGCGCGATTGCGAGCGCAGGTCGTCGAGGATCGGTTCGAGCTGCGGTGCGGATTCCGCGTCCAGCATTTCCAGATAACCGTGCAGCACCGTCAGCGGCGTGCGCAGCTCGTGCGAAACGTTCGCCACGAAATCGCGGCGCACCTGTTCCAGGCGCGCCAGCGGCGTGACGTCGCGCACCACCAACAACATGTATTCGCGCGCATACGGAATCAGTCGAAACGAAAGCCGTGTGCTGTCGTTGAGCGCCGACACGACTTCACGCAACGGTTCGGTCGTATCGCCCGCGATCCACTCGCGCGCTTCAGCCGGAAGATGCGCATCGACGTGCGCGCGGCGATCGCGCGGCATCGACAGTCCCAGCAATTGCCCGGCCGCCTCGTTGAACCACAGCACGCTGCGGCCGCGGGTGAGAACTAGCACGCCATCCGGCAACGCCGCCGCACCTTCCCTGAACGCGCGCAGCAGGCCGACGAGTCGGCGCTTGCGCGACCGTTCGCCGCTCAGGCGCGAATGCACATACGTGGAAATATCCGACCACACGCCACGATCCTCCAACGGTCCGCGCCTCTTGCGCGAACGAAGCCACGACTGGACCTGATACAAGGTGACCAGCGACCAAATGCTGTAGCCGAACGTCGCGGCCAGCAATGTATACAATTGCGCATGCCACGGCAGTCCGATCAGGAATGCCGTGACGAGCAGGATCACGAAGCGTCCGAGCGAGACCTGCCAGGCGTGGCTTTGCAGAAAATCGAATCGCATAGGCGCAGCTTACAACGATGTTCTGTGCATGACCGGCTTCGACGAGGCGGTCATGGCCGAGCGGTCACGCCGTCGGCGTGGTCGAGAAGCGATAGCCGGCGCCGCGCACGGTTTGCACCAGTCCGTCGCAATGGAACGGTTCGAGCGTCTTGCGCAGGCGGCGAATGTGCACGTCCACGGTGCGTTCCTCCACGTACACGCTGCCGCCCCAGACGTAATCGAGGAGTTGGCTGCGTGTATAGACACGTTCGGCGTGCGTCATGAAGAAATGCAGGAGACGATATTCGGTGGGACCGATCGGCACCGTGGTTTCACCCGCATAGACCCGGTGCGCGGCGCTGTCGATCTTGAGTCCGCCGAGTTCGATGACGCCTTCGCTGTCGACGCCGTGCGTGCGGCGCATGACGGCGTTGATGCGCGCGATGAGTTCGCGCGGCGAGAAGGGCTTCACGACGTAGTCGTCGACGCCGGCTTCGAATCCGCCGACGCGATCGGTTTCCTCACCGCGCGCGGTGAGCATGATGATCGGCACGCTGCGCGTGAGTTCTTCCTTGCGCAGGCGGCGCGCGAGTTCCAGGCCGCTGGTGCCGGGCAGCATCCAGTCGAGCAGGATCAGATCGGGTACGCGTTCGGCGATCATGCCTTGCGCGGCGCGCGCGTCGGCGGCGTGAACCGGGTCCATGCCGGCTTTGCGCAAGGCAAAAGCCACCATTTCGCGGATCGCGGGTTCGTCTTCAACGATCAGGATGCACTTCTGCATGAGGCCCGCGTGCGGTTATGACAGTAGTGTTTATTGCAGCGGTTTATTGTTACGCCCCGATGACAGTGCATTGCAAGTGGCGGCTACGCAAGCGGAAACCTCGAATTTGCCCTGGTCGCCCGGCTTGATCTTGCGGCGGCGCAGCTCCAGGACGATCGGCGTGAACTCCGAAATGCGCGCTTCGATGCGTGAACGCTGGTAGTAGTCGAGGTCGCTGCGTTTGAGCAGTTCCTTGAGCTGGTTCAGCGCGTCCTCGGCGCGGCCGTTGAGATAGGCCGCCGCCGCATGCGATTCGCCGGCGCGGACCGGATCGCCCGCAAGCTCGCACGCGCGCGCGAACAGCGTCTGCATTTCCGGATCTTCGTCGTTCTTTTCCAGTTGCGGACGCAGGATTTCCTGCGCATGCCGCGCGGCTTTCTTGTCGCCGCTCTGTAGCAGCGCCTGCGCCTGCGACATCGCCAGCGCGCGGTTGTCGGGATAGTTGCTTTCGAGCGAGGTGTAGCGCTTGAGACTCGCGTCGCGTTCGCCCGTCATGAGTTCGGATTCGCCGGCGGCGAGCTGCAGAACGAGATTGTTCGGCTGCTTCTCGATCAGCTTTCCCGACACGGATTGGGCCTGTTTCGCATTGCCGGCATTGAGCAGCGCGAGCGCGTAGCCGTAGCGATTGGGCAGCGTGTTGAACGACGGATCGTTGTGCAGGTTGTCGGCATAGTACGTGGCCGTCTGCGACGGCGTCGGCGAGGCCAGCACGCGCACGCGTTCGCGCATCAGTTCGTAGTATTCCTCCGAACTCGCGCCCCACAGATCGCCTTTGCTGGCCGCATTGAGCAGTTTGCCGAGCGGCGAGGTCGGCGCATAGTTGAACGTCGGCATCAGGATCGCGGCGGACAGATCGTTGCCGGGCAGATGCGTTTTTTCTGTGTAGGTCGTTGTCGTTTTCGCGCATGTCGTCGAATTGGGTTCGCACGGCGTGCCGACGTCGATGGTCGGCTTCACGCCCTTGCGCATCGCTTCGGCGCGTTCGCGCGCTTCGCTGATGCGCTGGTTCGTCACCGGGTGATCCATGAGCAACGCGGGGATGTCGTTTTCGTCGAAGCCCGGACGCAGCGCGTGTTGCATGCGCTCGAAGAAATCGGCCATGGAGTCCGGATCGTAGCCGGCTTTGGCCAGCGTCTGGATGCCGATGCGGTCGGCTTCGGATTCGTCGGCGCGCGTGAAGTTGATCTGCATCTGCTCGGCGATGCCTTCGGCGGTGACGATCGCGCCGACGCCGCTGTTGCTCGTGTTGTACGGACTCTGATGCGCCGATGCGACGATCGCGCCGACCATCGCCAGCACCATCAGCGGCGCGTATTTCTGTTCGGCTTCCACCGCGCGCACCAGATGCTGCTGCGTGACGTGCGAGATTTCATGCGCGAGCACGGCGGCGAGTTCATTTTCGTTCGCGGTCGTCGTGATCAGTCCCGCGTTGATGCCGACGAATCCGCCGGGCAGGGCGAACGCGTTGATCGAGGTGTCGCGAACGATGAAAAACGTGAATGGCTGATCGGGCTTCGGACTGTACGCGACCAGCCGATAGCCGATCATGTTGATGTAGTCGGTGAGCAATGCGTCGTCGACCACCGCGCCTTGGTTGCGCAGTTCGTGAAGCAAGTAGAAACCGTACTGTCGCTGCTCTTCCGGCGACAGAATGGCTCCCGCCGAACTGCCCATGTTCGGGAGCTGTTGTTCGCTTCCGCGCGCAGGCATGCCGGCCAGCAGCGTGCAGGCCAGGAACGGCAGGGTGGTCAGAAGGAAACGGCGCATGCGGACGCGGGTGTTGGACGAGACAAGTTGAGACACGATAACGCAGCCAAAGGTTCGGGGCCACCGGCGGCGGCTGGGCGCTCAGTCGGCGTTAACATGGGGCGGTCGCCATTCGTTAAACTTGAGTTCTGCGGGCCGAAACCCATATTTGGCGGCCTGGGCAATGAGGATTCTCATGGCACATAACGTCGAAATCTACAGCAGCATGAACTGCCCCTACTGTGTGGCGGCGAAGAACTTTCTCAAGCAGAAAGGGCTCGATTACACCGAAATCCGCATCGATACGAATCCCGCCGAGCGCGACAAGATGATTGCGCGGACGCAGCGGCGCACCGTGCCGCAGATTTTCATCGACGGGCATCACGTCGGTGGCTTTGACGACATGGTCGCGGCGGATCGCGACGGGCGGTTGGCCAAGATCCTCGGGAACGCGGCGTGAGCGGCGATCGGGTCAGTGAGTTCGCCGACTTCCGGCGGCGCATGAATGAGCGGATTTTGAGCGAGGACAATCAAGTCGTCCGAAGGTTTTTTGCGCTCGATACGCAGACGTATAAGGATGGTGCGTTGCCGGGGAAGACCAAGGAGATGCTTGGGTTGGTGGCGTCGATGGTTTTGCGGTGTGATGACTGCATCAGTTATCACGTGGCGGAGTGTCGGAATGCCGGGGTTACGCGCGAAGAGTTTTTTGAGGTTTTTAGTGTCGGGCTTGTTGTTGGCGGATCGATCGTGATTCCGCATCTTCGGCGCGCGGTCGATTTTCTCGATCAGCTCGAGAACGGTTCGGAGAATCCGAAGAGCGAGTAGCTCTCCGCTCGTCATTCCAGCGGAAGTGGAATCCAGCATTTGATCTAGCTCGTCATTCCCGCGAAGGCGGGAATCCAGTGACTTGGCTTTGGCTGTCTCTTTAGATCAAGTGCTTCCGCTATCCTGCGGCTAGCGGGTAACTTTTTGCTAAACGGCAAAAAGTCACCAAAAAACGTTTGTTTTTCTCACGTACGGCCTTGTCCGTGAAC
>Ga0105239_10005350_pt1 | contig 15064 bp, 12 predicted proteins | sample KBSC44metaG_FD_92761 | JGI IMG/M metagenome (GOLD analysis project Ga0105239, IMG submission 92761) | Corn rhizosphere microbial communities from Kellogg Biological Station, Michigan, USA - KBS C4-4 metaG | ecosystem: Host-associated > Plants > Roots > Rhizosphere > Soil | place: Michigan, USA...
GTCCAGACTTGTTCCAGATGGCCCCGGTGTGTTTCACCGACAGTGGCGGCGGGCCGTGCGGCGATCTTGGTGCGCTGAGTGGTCAGCTCTGTGGCGCGCGTTGTATTGTCTGCCAGTGCGGCGTTGGTGCCGGCGCACTCCGTGAGGCGGCTGTTCCACGTGTTCTTCGCTTTTGCACATGATTCCCGAAGCGCGGCCAAGTCCACGTTGTTGTCGATGATGTCGTTGATGCGCTCGGTGAGGTCAGCTACCTGGTTCTCGGATTCCCAATAATCCAGGTGAGACCAGTTGGTGTACTCAGCTGCCTGATCAGCGGCTTCGATCACGCGGTCGGCCGCTTTGAGGGCGCGTTCCAGATCGCTGGCGGCGGTCTCGGCTTTCTGGTGGGCGGTGAGGAGCTGCCCAACAACGGTGGCCAGCGCCTGCTTCTTCGCCTCGATGTTGCCGCCGAGGATCCAGGAGTCGGGATTCGTCAGCTCTGGTCGGTCGTCTTTCCGGTATTGGTTGGTGCCCGATTTGACGGTGCCGTTCACGGTAACTGCAATGGCATGAGCTTCGAGTTCGGTGGCGGTCTCAACGCAAACGTGCGCGAAGCGCGAGGCGAGCCGCGCGGCGACCCACGACCCAGCCGGATGCGCCTCATCGACGGCGAGTTTTGCAGCCAGTGAATTCTCGGCTGGCTGAGTCCACGGCACCGCGGCGGTGGGGATTATGGAGTACTCGACGATACCGCGCATGTCGTGGGCGTCGATGAACGCTGCGACAGCCTTGCGCAGTGGCTCAGGGACCAGTAGCTGTTGGCCGAAATTGCGAAGTACCTTCTCTGCGGCCGGCCGCCATCGTGAGTGTGCCTCGGCGACATCGATGAGTTCGGCGGCGTAGACCAGCTGGTCCGCCGGCACTTTGGCGCCTTCGGCGATGTGTGCCCGCCGGGCGTCTGCTGCTGCGCCGATAAGCGTGCGGGCTCGGGACAGCGCGTCCAGCTCGGCTTTTTTCGCGTCGCGTTGCCGTTTGAGGTCGAAGGCGCGGCCATAGACCTCTGCTTTGGTCGGCTCGAGCCTGGCCTTGTCTGCCTGTGCTGCCGCCACTCGTTCGGCGATCCGAGGGCCGAGTGCTTCGAATTCCTCGACGGTCGCTGGGCATATCAGGTCGAGCGTCTGCACCGGTTTGGAGAAGATCTTCCAGGCTTCGCGGCGGGATTCGGCCTCAGCCTGCCGCTTTTCTCGGTCCGCTTCCAAAGCGGTGAGTGCTTGGCCTTCGGTACGCAGCTGTTCGGCCAACGACTCATAGTCGCGTTCCGCCTCTGCGGCCTTCTTCTGCTGGTCGGCGAGGGTCCCCTTCAGTCCGGCCGCTGCCAGTCGCAGCGACTCCAGCGCCTCATCGAGCAGGTTCAGGTGCTTGCCGCGCAGGAACTGTTCGGCCGGCTCCCCGGCCAGGGCGTCGAAGACCGAGGCGTCTTTGGACCGGCTGGAGAACTCCTCCCAGGCTGTAGGTACCTTGGACAGGACTTCGGCTTGCAGGTGGGCGCGCTCGGCCGTGGCGAACGCCTCCTCCAGTGGCTGGTAGTTACCCAGCATGCTCTTCTCGGCCGTGAACGTCTCCGGCTCGTCCAGCATGTTCTCCCGGACGAACAGGTTCAGATCGCCGACATTCTTCATGGCCTTCGCCTTGCCCAACAGGGTTAGGGCACTGCGGTAGGAGGGGCCGAGGCCGACCCGTTTGGCCAGGCGCGTGGTGTAGTCCGTTTCCGACTCCAGCACGTCTGCCTTCGGGTACATCCCGCGAAGCAGCGCGCGGCTGAACATGCCCCGCCCGTCGCTGGATTTCGCCCAGTCGTTGAGGACCTCGATGCCGAAGTCGCCGTCGTGCAGCATGTAGTGGGTGCCGGGAGTGTCCGTCTCGGTACCGGCGAAGTATTTGATCACCACGGCGGTCGTCGCCTGGCCCAGGCCGTTGTCGTAGGTGGCGGCCAGGGCCGACCATGTCGACTTCCCACCGCGCAGGTAGCGCACCTGTGATTGGCCGTGCTCGTCGTCGTTCTCCGACCACGCGCCGCGCACGTAATCCGCGGGACTGCGAGTGCCCTGCTTGGCACCGCGCGCCATCAGGTCAGCCGAGGCGTTGAACCGCTGATCCCGGGTCGGCAGCAGGGCCACCGAGTGGCCGTCCATCAGCGTTGACTTCCCGCAGCCGGACGGCCCGGTGAACAGCACGCCGCGCTCGTCGATCACGAAGTCCTTGTAGCCCCCGAACGTGCCCCAGTTCACCACCTGCAGCCGTACCAGCCGGAACTGCCCCAGCAACATCCGCCGCGCCGAACCGTTGCCCTCAGCCATCGGCATCCTCCAGCCCGTCAGAATCAGTGGCCCCGCCGTCGACGCCTCGCACCGCGCTCACCGGTGCGGCACCACCGGCAGCCAGTGCCGCGTACCGCGCAGTCAGCGCCTCGACACGCTCGGCGGACAGGATCGATGTGATCACACCATGGACCACGAAGCGGCGGTTCTCGGAACCCTTCACCGCCTTGATGATCGACAGGTCTTCCAACGTCTTGATCGCCGCGTCCGTACGCCGCCGGAACCCGAGTTCGTCGGTGTCGTTCGCTGGCTTGTAGTGCAGTAGGTGGTCAACCATGTCGGTCTTCTCGACCACCGCGTCCTCGGGGGCGATGATGTACTGGTTGTACAGATACAGCGCCAAGGTGCTCGCGGCCAGGCTCAGCGTGCGGGGCTTCAAGATGGCGCGGGCCTGCGGATTCGGGTCGTCGGCCTGTCGGGTGAACGCGTAGCCGTGCTCATCGTTGATCTCCAGGACCAGGTTCAGCTCCGATAGCCGAGAGCGGATGTGCTCGGAATGGGCCATCATCGCCGACCAATGCTTCTTGTTGCCGACGCTGATGTAGGGCGCAGCGATAAGCTCCTGCATCGCCCAGCATGCTTCGGCCGGCAACTGCCCCGTATCCCCGTCGAACCGCGGCGTGATCTCGCCATGGCCGGGCAGCACGCCAACTCCGGTGCCGGAGGCGCCGAACATGTCGCTGTAATCCACGCTTGCGGTGGCAGCTGATTGCGCGAACAAGCCGGTGGTGGCATCCTCGCCGCTGTCTTCGTCGAAGACGGCAGCGAACGACGGTGTGGCCTCAGACATCGAACAAGCTCCCCTCCAGGTCGAGCCGGGAAGACAGGGTCCGGCGCGCCGCCGCCGGTGCGGCGGGGTCCGGGAGCCGCTCACCGAACAACATATATGGCAGCTCCACGTCGCGAAGCCCGCGCGCCGTGTGTACCGTGACGGTCTGCCGGCCAGCGTCGTCCACCTCTCCGTACCGGTTGGCCAGCGACCAGATCGCGAAGACGTCCCCGGTACGGGCAGTCGGCAGCAGGTCCATCACGTCGGCCAGCGAAGCGAACCCGGAGGTCGCCTCCAGCGCGGCGTTGACTGCTTGGCGCAGGGACTCCCAGTCGATGGACTCCGCGCCAGCCAACGCAGCGGCGTCGATGTCGAACTCGTCGCCGGTGTCCACCACGTCGTCCGGGATGGTGGCGGTGCCCTCGTCCAGGCGCAGTTTGCCGACTGAGGTCGAAGCCACCGGAGCCATCGGCACGAAGAAACGAGTGTCGCGGCCACCGTGCGTCACCGCGAACGCCGCAGACGCTGCGGCCTGAGCCTCGGCAACCCTGGTGCGCATGCTGCGATAGTGCGCCGCGTCCCCGCCGCGTACGAAATTGCTGATCCTGCGGAACGCCGATCCGCGCACCACCATCACGTCCTGCACCCGCTGCCACATCGTGTCGATGAAACCCGACAGCGACTCGGCCTGTTCGCGGGGCAGCCCTGGCACATGCGCCAGGATCTCCTGGATGTCGTCCTCAAGTCGGCTGCGTTGGCTCGGGGTGCCGATCAAAGTGGAGAACGCCTGGAACGCCTTGCCCTCCGGAGACTCGTTGATCACATCTACGCCGTCGAAGACCGCATTGAGGAGTTCGGCGAACTCTCCGGCGTCATCGGACAGGCCCTGATGCAGCAGCCCCGCTGTGTTCGCCTTCATCTGCTCCCCGTACCGGGTCACGTCTGAAGGGATCCGGTCGATCAAGTGCATGAGAGCATTGACGCGTTCTTTGAGCTGCTCGGGGGTCGCCCGCGGGGCAGTCCCGGCATCGATGGCCTTCAGTTGAGTCTGCAGGGCGGCGATCTGCTCGACGACGGCTTTGCGTCGCACCGCCGGGTCCGGGTTCGCCTCCACCGCGATGCTCCGCAACCGCTCCATGATCATGGACAGGGTGGACTCGGTGGCGATGGAGGTGTGTCGGCGCAACTGACGGACTTGCATCACTGCCTGGTCGGCGCCGGCAGTGAGCTGATACCGCTCGCCACTGCCCTCGGCGTTCAGGGTGCGGTGCACCCAACCCTTCTTCGTCCATCGCCGCACGAGCTGCCCGGCGGCATCCAAGCCCGCCTCGTCCTGCTCGCTGTCATCAGGGACGAGTCCTTCCAGATCGGCCAGGTCCTCGCTGATCTCCGCCGCCAATGTCGCACCGTCGACGATGCGGCCGTCACCGAGGTGAACGGCCATCAACGCGAGGTACTGCAGCGCGTTGGGCGAGCGCAGCAGCGACATGGCGACATCCGCCGTCGCATTATCAGTGAACTCGTGGAACAAGCTCTTGCTGGTCCTTGCCACGGCCGACGCATGCCTCCCCTCAAAAGCCACGAGCACCTGCCAAGGTGCTCAACTTCCGACCAGGTACCCATTGGTGGATCGACATGGACATTCTCACAGAACCGCAGGACAAGCCGCCCGATGTTCGCCCGAACCGGAGCCACAGAGTAGATCACGAGCCACGCATGTCACGCAATTGAGTAAGTCAAGCGCGCAGCGTCACCGTCGATCGGCGGCCGCAGCACCGACGAGGAAGACGGAAACCGACGGCCGGCACCAGCAGACCGCTACTCCCGTAGGCACCTCTACCGGTTCTTGCGGCGCGATGCCTGGCTGGCCTTCCGGCGTTGCTTGCGGTCTTTGTCTCCGTGATCCCGCTGACCAGGCGATGTTTGAAGAAGCCTGATCAAGGCATTGCGGGCGGCCTGATCGTTGTCGAGTAGGTAGGCAGGGCCCGGCTTCAGCCCTGGTTGTGGTTGGGCAAGTTCTTCCGCGAGCGCATCGAGCAGTTCGGCGCCATCTCCATACGGAATGAGCTCGACCGGCTGACCGAAGTAGATCTCCTGACCCTGGTTGGTCATCCGATAGCTGTAGTCCTTGAATCCGGCCACGCCTGCGGTCTCTCCTCGTGCCAAGCCCTTTGGGAGAGTCGTCAGGTTCGCTCGGGCATCCTGCATGCGCCTGGCGTTGGGCGATGCGAGGTGGGGACACACGACAGCGCTGTAGATCATGCATGCTCGGTGACCAGGCCCTTCGTGGGCGGGCGCCAGGTTGGTCCACGGCAAGCCGGTCTCCAGTGCCTGGGCTATGGTCTCGGCCATGTCGTCATGGACGACGCGCCACACTGGCCCGGGCTTGATCGGCAGCCCGCATACGCTGCACCGGCGCTCGATGAGACAGATGAGCGTCCGGATGCTGCTCAGGGACGCGAACAGCGGATGGCCGTCCTCCCACGGAGTGATCGCGGGAATTGGGTAGCCGCGCGCGTCGCGTGGCCGGGCCGCGATTGCTGCGGGCATAGTAATGCTGTCGGGACGACTGGTCATCGCAGGCCGCCAATCGAAGGAAACTGTTGAGGCATGTCAGGCCCTCGTGTGGGTCAAGCCGGCGGCGGCGACTACGCCGAGCAGCCGGGTGAGTTCCTCTTCAAACTCAGGGGTTTCGTCAAAGGTGCCGGTCAAAGCTCGTCCAAGTTCACGAAGGAGGATGCCGGCGTAGCGGTCGAGGCTGTGTAACAAATCGCGTCGCAGGATGACGCGCCGCTCCTGGGGATCCCAGAGTCCGAGGATGGGCTGCCCACCCTCGTCGAGTCGCATTGTCTCGGAGATGACAACATCGATGCCGATACCGCGGAGGTTGGTCTTGGCGAGGGAGACGATAGGGCTGGTCATGTCGAAGACCGCGCGTTCGACTGGGTCGAGTTCGGCGGGATCGACGAGGACGAAGACCAGGCTGTCGTTGAACTCCTGACGGTATGCCTCCAGGTCGATCATCGGGCGGCCCTCGAGGTCGGTGGTGCCGCCGAGGGAGCGGGCGATGTCGTCGGGGACGACGACCGGCCGGTAGCCATCATCAATCGCATGCCGCAGGGCCTGGTTATCGCCATGCTCGACCCAGGGGGTGACGAACACCACCTTCTCGTTGGTCTGCAGAACCCGGCAGGCGTGTAGCGCGACGTCGCGCCAGGACAGTTCGTCGTGCATGGTGCCGCTGGTGTACTGGCCGAGGTCGTCGGTGAGAGGCCCGGCGACCTGGCTGGATTGGCAGGCGGTCAGGATCTTCTTGACCTGGGCGGAGTAGGCGCCGCGGCCGACGTTGCTACGCTCCCGGTTGAGTGCCCGCTCCAGTTCGGCGGACAGGCGGGTGATGTTGTAGGAGAACAGGAAGTTCGGCTCAGTGGCCACCATGAGCCCTTTGACGTAGATCCGGGCTTCGTCGGCGCCAGCCCGGCGGGTGAGCACGTCCCCGAGCCTGGTCTGCTCCAGCGGTGTGTCGCCGCTGTAGCGAAGGAAGAACCCCTTGGCGATGGCCACATCGTCGTCGCTGGCGCCGCTCAGGCAGATGTCGGTGCCGGCCAGGTGAGGATCGGCAGGCGGTGTGACCAAGGCATGAAGGGTGGTGATGTCGGGAAAGCCGTTCTTGGCGCGCATGCCAGTAGTGATGTCTCCGTGACCGGAACGGATATTCACCGTGATCTGGTTGCGGTCGAAGACTGCCAGAGCATCCTTGAGGCCGACACCGAACTTCCCGATGACGTCCTGATGCTGCTGTTTCTCCGGGTTCTCGTTCTGGGTCAGGTGTTCGTAGCGGATGCCTCGGCCGAAGTCGCGTATGTGCCAGTCGCCGCGGCCGTCCTTGGCGATCTGCGGCTCGGCGGTGCCGGTGATGACGTACTCATCAAGTGCGTTAGCGATGAGCTCCCGGATCGCGAACGCGACCTGCCAGTGTTCGAGCACCTCGCCGATGTTCAGATCGAACGCCTGCTCCATGTCCGCCAACCCCCTCCGGCATCGGATCTCTGTCTGATCCAACCATCAGCGGTGGGCTTCGTGTGACAGAACCCTGAAACATAGCCCTAGAAGGCTGATGAAAATCTTGCGTTCTGACCTCGTCGTTTGGCCGGCGGGGTCAGACTGCTGTTATGCAGGGTGAGTGGACTGGTGAGCTGGTCGGGCCGGATGTGTGGGTGACGTGCCGGGAGCTGATCCCGGCCGGGAGCGTGTTCGCGTTTCTGGCCGAGCATCGGGAGGCCTTGTTTCCGGCGTCGATGTTCGCCGACATGTATCCCTCGGCCAACGGGCGGCCGTCGATGCCGCCGCAGGTGCTGGCAGCGGCGGTGGTGTTGCAGGCGCTGCTGGGCCGGTCGGACTTCGAAGCGGTTCAGGAGTTGCGGTGTGACCTGCGGTGGAAGGCCGCCTGCGGGCTGGGGCTGTATGACACCGCGTTCGATCCGTCGTTGTTGGCGTACTTTCGGCGGCGTCTGGCCCGCTCGGCCCGCCCGATGCGGATCTTCGAGGCGGTGCGGGAGGTGGTGCACGCTACCGGGGTGCTCAAGACCCGCCAGCGGCGGGCGCTGGACTCCACGGTGCTGGACGACGCGGTCGCCACCCAGGACACCGTCACCGGCTGGTCGCTGCGGTGCGGCGGGTGATCCGGGAAGTCCCCGGCGGGGCGCAGGCCGCCGCGGCAGTGTGTCGGGCGCATGACTACACCGATCCGGGCAAGCCGCAGATCGCGTGGAACGACCAGGCCGCGCGGGCCGAGCTGGTGGACGCGCTGGTGACCGATGCGGTCCGGCTGCTGGCCGAGCTGCCCGAGCAGGATTTGGGCGAGGCCGCGGCGAACGCGGTGGGGCTGCTGGCGCTGGTCGCGGGCCAGGACGTGGAGCCGGCCGAGGATTCCGACGGCCGGGACGGCCGCTGGCGCATCGCCCGGCGCACCGTGCCGGACCGGATGGTCTCCACGATCGATCCGGAGTCCCGGCACGTGCACAAGACCCGCACTCACCGGCAGGAGGGGTTCAAGGCATATCGCCATCGAGCCGGAAACCGGGCTGATCACTGCCGCCACGCTGACCCCGGGCACTGGACCGGAGCATCACGAGGCGGCCGTGGCCCTGGACCTGCTGGCCGACGAGCCCGATGGTCTGCAGGTCTTCGGTGACACCGCCTACGCCTCCGACGCCGCGTGCGGCGCCTTGACGCGAGCCGGGCACGAGCTGTTCATCAAGCCTGCGCCGGTCAAGACCGCGGTGGTTGGCGGGTTCAGCCTGGACGACTTCGCTATCGACACCGACGCTGGCACCGTCACCTGCCCGGCCGGGCATCAGGTCGTCCTGGGCGAGGCATCCGGGATCCACATGCAGCGCAGGGCCGCGTTCACCGAGTGCGGCACCTGCCTGCTCCGCGAGCGCTGCACCACGGCGAAGGCCGGCCGGGTCCTCACCATCCGCCCGAACCACGACCAGCAGGCCGCCACCTGGCACCGGGCCGCCACCGACCCGGACTGGCAGGCCGCCTACCGACGCTGGCGGCCCCCGGTCGAACGCGTCATCGCCTGGATCACCAGCGGCGGCAACCGCCGCCTGCGCTACCTGGGCACCATCAAGAACGACGCCTGGCTGAACACCCGCGCAGCAGCCCTCAACCTGCGCACCCTGATCAACCTCGGACTCCACCGCACCAACGAAGGATGGGCCCTGACCCAGGCGTGAAAACGCCTCAGCCAAGACCCAAGATTTTCATCAGCCTTCTAGCTATTTACGATGTGCGGAGGATCCTCGCAGTCCTCGGCCGCAAGGAAGCCGCGACACACCTGACCCTGGCAGATCATGAAGCCTCAGCCCTTGCGCGACTCGCGGTAGTCGAACCAGAGTTCTATGAGCCTTTGCTGGCTGACGCGCTGGCTGACCTCGGTTGGTGGCACGGCGAGCTCGCAGATCTGCCGAACGCCATCGCCGCCGGCGAGCGTGCAGCGGAGGCTTTCCGGCGCTTGGACGCCGTCGATGCCGACACCTATCGGTGCAAGTATGTCGGCAGTCTGAACAACCTTGCTTCATACCTGCAGGACGCCGGAAGTCTCCAGACCGCGCTCGGCATCGCGGTGGAGGCTGTCGAGCTGCACCATGCACATCTGGAGCGGAAACCGGCCGACCACACGGCCTCATGCACGCTGATCGAGGAGACATTGGCCGAGATCCGAACCGCTGTCGATGCCTGCGCAACAGACAGCTAAGCCAGTGGTAAGCATCGGGGACGCAGCGGCGCCCATGCATGCCGACGATCGAAAGACCCGAACGGTGTGCATCCAGTGCCGACATCGTGGCCCAGGGAGCACGGCCGACCGCGACCTCCCCATCCCACGGATCTGCGGAACGACCGCTGACGCTTCCGCGACCGCGACGGCGATATCGATGTGGCCGCCGACGTGCTGGAACATGGACGCCACACGGTCAGATCCCGACACCGGTACCGCAGCCCCATGATCGGAGAATTCTGGTGAATCAGCCCTTTGATTCATGCTAGGTTTGCAAGACTTGTGGAGTGGCCGCGAGGGGGGCGCAGATGGCTGAGAACGTCAGCACGGATACCGACGAGTTGTTCGTAGTGTGGCAGCGAGGCGACAAGTACGGGACTGTGGCACTAGTCATCACGTCTTCCTACGCCGAAGAGGTGCTGACACTGCTCACTGAAGAAGTCGTCTCCGCTCAGGTTGCTCCGTGGGCGGACCGCAGCTCCGCGTCCGAGGCGCTGACGACGGTGGTCGCTGTAGCGAAGGACTCTGCGGCCTGGGCCGCGATCGGGCTGGCCTTGCGGAAGTTCTTCGACCGCCACAAGGGAAAGCGGATCAAAGTCGACGAGAACGGCCTGGCGGAGGCGGAGAACTATTCTGCCCAGGATATTGAACGGATCGTTCAGGCATTGTCTGCTGTCGAGCAAGACGGTACTGACGCCTAGCGCAGGGAACATCCCGCGATATGTCGCCGATGGGCTACTCCCCGTTCGTAGACGCCGTACGAAAGGGTCTCCTGACCGCCGCCAAGACCGCCCTGCGGGAGAGGGCACAGATCCTCCCACCCCAGGTGCACCTGTTTGTTGATGATCCGTATCCGAACTACGTCGGCCACGTACTGCCGCCTGTTTTCAATCAGGGCGCTGATGCGGCGTGGGCGGTTCGGGGGCTTGGCTTACTGCCCTCCGCACTTCCCGCGAGCCGGGTGCTTGTCGTATGGGAAAACGCTGATCTGCTGACCGCGCTCCACCCGACGCGACCTGTGTCAGAGCGCGCGCTGGTGGTTCTCGACGCGACGGTCGATGACCACAGTGTGACCTGGTATCCGTTCGAGATCGCTCCGGGCCTTAGCCTTCCGGTCGAAGCGCGGTGGGGCGAGGCGCAATATGCGAACCGTTTGGTTCTGCCCGAGCCCATCAGCGACCTGCTCAGTACCTGGCGCGAGTTCCTCTCGGAGGAGTTCACGCGTGCTATAAGCGCTCTGGAGGGCCTCGGCTACACGTTTATCCCAGCTGGTGGCGCATCCTCGCGCGCGACCGACACCGCTTACCAGGCTATCGATCTCGTAGTTCATGAGGCTGTGAGCACAGGCGAGGCAGACGCTGTCGAGCGTGCATGTCAGACGCTTGCCGACGCTCTCAAGGTCATGCCGGAGAGCGACCCGCGATACGGACTCCATCTGTTGGACTTCAGTTCAGTCCTTCAGCTGTCCTTTGAGAACAACGGTAACCTCGACCAGATAGCGAAAGCCATACGCGCGGCCCGCGACGCCGCGTCATACCTCGATGCAGCATCTTCGGCCAAGTGGCTTAACGTACTGGGTACTGCCCTACGTGTCTGGTATGAGCAGACCGGAGACTTTGCCGCGCTTCGCGAGGCGATTGCTGTCGGTCGCCGGGCTGTCGAGCTGACTTCGGACACCGACCGAGACTATTGCGGCTATGTGGCCAATCTGGCCTGGGCTCTGCACGCATTGTTCGTGGCCGACGGAGACATCGAAGTCCTGGATGAAATCCTACCGGCAGTTCGTCATGTGCACAGCACACTGAAATTCTCGGACACACGCCTCGAAACGATCAGCATGACGCTGAGCACTCTGCTGCACAGCAAGTACAGCCGAACCGGCGACCTGAACACACTCAGTGAAGCCATCGACCTGGCTCGCTCGACCCTCGTGAACTCCCCCTCGACAGGGTGGGTACTCGCTGCCCGGCTGACCAACCTGGGCCGCTCACTGGAGGCCTGGTACCGACGCACCGGCGAACTGGACATGTTGCGGGAAGCTGCACAGATGCAGCGTCGTGCTCTGGAAGCTGCTCCACCAGACCACGCAGACCGTACGATCTACCAGCTGAACCTCTCGGGAACACTGCGCGGGCTATTCGACCGGACCGGCGATCCGGCCTTCCTCGACGAGGCCCTGGCCGTGGCCCGGGACGCTGTCGAAGACATTCCGGCGGGGCACCTGTCCCGGATCAGCTATCTGGCGAACCTCGGCTTGATCCACGAGGAGAGGTATGCACACACCGCGGACGTGGCCGAGCTGGACGCGGCAGAATCCGCCCTGCGTACGGCCCTGGCCGAGGCATCTCCTCAGCATCCGCACCGCCCGGTGACCTTGTCCTTGCTGAGCACGGTACTTCACGAAAAATGCCACCATTCCTCCGACTTCGGCGACCTTGATGAAGCCATCGAGGTCGCCGGTGCCGCGCTGGACTCCATGCCCGACGATCACCCGCTTCGCGGCACCGTCCTGCGGAGGTCAGCTGAGCTTCACCACACGCGTCACCAGCGACTCGACGACCGCGCCGCGCTGGCCAAAGCGATCGAACTGTTCCAGGCGGCGGCCGCGCACTCGACCTCATCGATGGCCAGCCGAGTGGACGCCGCGCGCCGCTGGGGCGACATCGCGGCCGCCGCCGGCCTCACCGAGAGCGCGCTCGACGGACTCTCCACTGCCGTCGAACTGCTTCCGCTCCTTGCCGCGCGAAGTTTGCATCGTTACGACTCCGAGTACTGGCTCAGCCAGTACGGAGGACTGGCGAGCGACGCCGCCGCGTTGGCGCTGGATATGAACCGCCCCGACCGGGCGGCGGAGTTGCTGGAACTCGGTCGGACCGTGCTGATCGGCCAGGCACTGGAGGCTCGGACAGAACTGTCCGAGCTCAGGGACCGCGATCCACGCCTGGCCGACCGATTGGAGTGGTTCAGCGCACAACTCGAGGGCCACGAAGCCGAGCGAGCGGACAGTCGCCGGGTGTGGGCCGAAGGGTTCGCGACAGTGGTCGCGGACATCCGCGCGCTTCCCGGCATGGGTGGCTTCCTGCTACCGCCCACAGCTGCGGAAATCCTCACTCATGCCCGTTCGGGCCCCATCGTCATGGTCAACATCAGCGAGCACCGCTGCGACGCACTGGTGCTCTCCGAGCACGGCATCCAATCCCAACCGCTGCTGCAACTCACCTCGCAAATCGTCAGCGACCAGGTAAGGCGCTTCCTGGCCGCAGTGACGACTGACTGCCGATCACCGTTCCGCCAAGCGCGCGATCGCGGCGAGAGGACTGTGGCGGAGGTCTTGTCATGGCTCTGGGACGCCGTCTGCGCGCCCGTGCTGGAGGCCATGAGCCTCGCGCCGGATGATCGAATGTGGTGGATTCCCACGGGCCTGCTCGGCTTCCTTCCCTTGCATGCGGCGACCTGCCAGGCGTCCGGCGAGTCGATGCTCGACCGGGCCGTGACCTCGTACGTGCCGTCAGTGCGCGCGTTGGCTCACGCCCGAGCCAAGGTGGACAAGGACCGACCCTCGGAGACCCTTGTGGTCGGAATGCCACAGACCCCGAATGCCGCCGATCTGCCGGGTGCGCTGCGGGAAGCCGCTTTCGTCACCGAGCGGGCGGTATCCGCCCGTCAACTCATCGGGCCGGACGCGACAAGCGTGACCGTCACTTCTGCTCTCCAGTTCTGCAATTGGGCGCACTTCGCTTGCCATGCCGTCACTGCGACGAGTCCTTCGAACAGCCACCTCCTCCTGTACGATCATGAGCAAAGACCGCTCACTGCGGGCGCGATCTCGCGTTTGCGCCTGGACACAGCCGTGCTGGCCTACCTTTCCGCCTGCCACACGGCGGTCTCGACCACTGATTTGGTCGACGAGGTCATCCACATCGCGTCGGCCTTCCACATGGCTGGCTACCCACGTGTCGTCGGCACCTTGTGGGCCGTCGAAGACTCCGCGGCCGCTACGATCGCCGAACTCTTCTACGACGAGGTCATGCGCGGCGTTCCCGATCCTCGGCACGCGCCGGCGGCGCTCCGCGACGTCCTCGTTCGCATGAGGAGAGAGCACCCGAACCGGCCTTCCTGCTGGGCGAGCCACGTTCACATCGGAATCTGACGGACGTCGTCACCCGATTCCACCAGCGCAGCGATTGCTAATCAGTAAGCTGAGTCAGTGTCGGACATCATCAGTAAACTGCCAAGCCTCCTGATCGAGGCGGCCCAAGCCGAGCTTCACGCCACCGGACAGGTCCCACGCCCCCAGGTTCACATGTTCGCCCAAGAGCAGGAGAAGCCGTATATCGGGTTCATCACATGCCGACGGTTCTATCGTGGCCAAGACGCCACCGTCGCCATCGGGGATCTGGGCATCATGCCGTCGGTCATGAAGCTGACCCGACTGATGATTCTGTGGGAAGCCTGTGATCTCTCCCTGGCGATGGAGCAAGGCTCCGGCCCGATGGCCCTCATGCTGGTCGACGCTACTCTGAGTCGACACAATCTTTACAGATATCCCTTCAACCCCGTGCCTACCGGCCGAACCAATAAAGGCATAGCCAGCATCCGATTGGACTGGGAAACGCCACAGCAATTCGCGGACACGCGGCTGCCTGACCCGGTGACCCGCCTGCTTCGGACATGGCGAGAGCTGCGTGACGGTGACATCCGGGATACATGGATCGCGCTTGAGCAGTCTGGGTATGAGCTGGATTTTGTCTCGTGATTTACCTGGCTGCGGCCGGGCGGTGACGGTGGCGAGCGGCGCGGCAGCACCGCAGCTCCCACCAAAGCCGGCGCTGCCGCGAGGTTGCCAGCTCTGCCCCCCGCCCATGCCCGTGGCCGGGGTGGTCGCGCCGCTTTACTCGGTGTCGGCGTCGGGGAAATCAATTTCCAATTGCTCGTACGCGACTCCGGTTTCGGTGCTGGCAACACCGTCGTCCTGCGCGCCTTCCTCGTCGTTGTGCGGCAGGGCGTAGTGCGATGTGAGTGCGGCCAAGTGCAGGATCAGCGGGAGACCGAGCCCATCGCGGTAGTCCTCGGAGAAGCGCTGCTGGTGTAGGAACATCGCCCAGGGCTCAGGGGCGTCGCCGGGCTGGAGTCCGGCCATGACGAACTGGAGGAGGGCCGGGTTCGAGGCGTTTTGTGTCGCGTTGAGCTCCGGCTTGCCCTTGGCGTTGAGATGCGGCGTGGCCTTTGTTGCGTCTGTGCGCACCTTCGTCTGGGTGCTGAGTTTGTCGGTCGTGCTGTAGAAGACCCGGTTGCTGTGATCGTCGGGCGCTGGAGTCCACAGTCCCTTGCTGATTCCGGCTTCGCCTGTCTCCTGCTTGGGCGCCCACCACTCCGGAGACTCGAGCCGGTCGCGCGTGGCAATGCGTGCGATGCGCAGTGCGTTGCCGTGCAGCCCGAGCCGCTGGAGGGGGCCCCGAAGTGGATCAGATCAGTGGTGATCTCGGGGTTTTTCAGCCACGGCCAGCGGCCGCGGGTGTTCTGAGCGTGCGTAACCAGGAGAGTGGGTTCGCCACGGAACTTGCGCAGCGTTTGTTTGAAGAACGTACGTTGTGTATCGCTCCGCAGCCAAGCACGCGGTAACCAAGCTGAGGGTTTTTTGTATGACGGCGA
>Ga0105239_10005356_pt1 | contig 15061 bp, 18 predicted proteins | sample KBSC44metaG_FD_92761 | JGI IMG/M metagenome (GOLD analysis project Ga0105239, IMG submission 92761) | Corn rhizosphere microbial communities from Kellogg Biological Station, Michigan, USA - KBS C4-4 metaG | ecosystem: Host-associated > Plants > Roots > Rhizosphere > Soil | place: Michigan, USA...
CTAGGAGCTTGCTTGCGCAAAGCGGAAATGGTGGGTGGAAAGTTTAGAAGCCGTCAATCAGACGGGGTACGGGTGACTCAGCAGGGGGCGGCTTTGACTAATTTGTTGGCGGCGAGCATGCACAGTGGACGGGGATGTTTCAATGCAGGTCCTTGCTGTGCGCGGCACTGAGGGACAGGTTTGCATGGTATTTATTAGATTTGGGGAAAAGAGAAACTTTGTGGCGGAAATGTACTCGTCGACTGTGTACCGACTCCCGAGTGCTGATTCCTCAGGACCTTGGGAGTATTACATCAAGGTAGTTGTGTCGTGAAATGCAGGGTGAGTGCCGTCCCTGGCATCCACCGCACTATTAAAGAAACAAAAGTCCCGGAAATTGAGTGTTCAAGGACAGGCGACGGTGTGCAGCAGTATCCATTCTAATATAATACAAGAACATGGCCATCACAGCCACCATTTACAGGCCGAAATGCTCCCAAGAACCCACACTCAAGCGTCATCGTCATCGTCATGGCGCTCAATATCATCATCGTCAGGATTCAACAGTACCCCAACAGGCGAACTCTGGTCAAGTAGCAACCTGCCCTTCCTTGGATCCTCCAGATGCATGTCTTCCATGACCAGAAGAAGTGTCAATTCCGGGACAAGTACAGCGCTGACATAGGCCCCGACACCAGCATGTCTGATGGCAGAATCCGTCTGCAACGCATCTACCAGGGCCTCAGTCAACGACTCGGTGATTGCATTGACCATGATTCGTGATCCTTTGAGACCGTAATAGCCGGGCTTCGCGACGTCGACAACACCTTGAGTCAGATAAGCTTGGATCTTCCTCCGATTGCCATTTGCCTCTTCGATCCTGTGATCAAGCTCGTCCAGGTAGAAGCTGTTTCGTTGGCGTGAGATGATTTGCTTCAATGAGGCTAGCTTCCCAGGTATACGTTTGTGTTCCAGGTCGTCCCAGCGGATTTCGGGATATTTGCGCTCTTCCCAGAAGTCTCTAGCTTCACTCAACTGGTGCTCCAAGCAGAATTCCTGCTGTTTCTGTAGAGATAGTTTTCGTAGGTTGTTTGGAACAAATAGCCTGATCGAGTCGGTCACAAACTTTCGACAAACAGGGCAACGTCGGCTCACGGGAGGTAAGTCGATGTCATGGTCAAATGGTGAAAGAGACCGTGCAGACGAAAGCGACGACGAGCAGGTCGATCTGGAATGATGGCTGGCTCCAGGTGACATTGCCACCTCGAAGATGGAGGGGACATCTGTTCCAACGGTTGTTGCTGAGGAAGTGAACTCGGGAAGGTCTGGCATACGGAACCCAGACTCTTTCGACGGTGCTGGTTCTTGAGGTAGTTCCGCCACTGCCAGAGGTCTTTTCGAGCCCCTGTCTTTGTTTCCACCCTTCCCACCGGGCAAAGGTTGAGCACTGAGGAAGACCTTCTTCGGAGTTGCCCTCTTGCGTCCCATTTCAATCTGGCCAGGGACAACGAAGGCCGCCCCAGCTACAGACTCTGTCTTCTCATCGACAGGATCTGGAAGCTTAAAACCCTGGAACTTCCTTTGTGCATACGACTTAATCTGCCTCTTCTTTTGTGACCCAGAAGAATTCCACCCAGGGAATGGTTCGCTACCCAGAGTATTGTCTGGTACATCCAAGTTTCCAAGGTCGGATTCATCTTTGAGTTTCCTGCGCTTTGACCTCGAGGAAGCCGCAGTTGTGGCAGCACGTTTGGGTGATGACTGTTGAGACTTGGTCAACTCGGCCTTAGACTTCTTCGGAGCGCTCGGTTTTCGGTCGGGGTGTGTGTTGTTGTCTTCCTCACCACTGCTCAATGGGGGGGCATAGATCTCTTGATCGTCCATTTTGGAAATGGTTCGAGTATTTGACATCGGTGGACTCTCCGAGGGGACATCAACTCGCTCAGAGGAAGCAGCAGAGGACTGTCGGCCTCGGATTCTCTGATGAAGAGATTGTCCTTGGAAATTGTTCCGGCACAGAAATGTTTTGGAGTGGCTCGGATTTCTCACCATGCTAGTGATTTGCAGGTGGTTAGGATGAGAATCATTCCTACTGTCTAGCTGGGAGAGCGAAATTCAACGCTTTCAGGTGTCTTGGGATGGAGGACAATCGCTCTCCGGTTCAGGTAGCACAGCAGCGGAGAGTCGGCACAAGAAAGTACTAAATGCCTAGGAAGCACTTAATGCAATGCAATGCAGTGCAGTTGTCAGCAGAGACGCGACGCGGTGAGGTCCCAGTTATCTCTGCAGCCCACTAACTCAAACTTCCCAATTTGTGGAATCGGGTCTGCCAAGCCTGTGGCGCGATTAGGCATGCACTGCGAAGCTAAGTATTACCCCCCAGATGGGTGCCCAGCACCGCCTGAACCACCTAATACATCACCTCTGTTTGAGGGAATTTATAGGCAGCATGGGGTCAATCCAAAAGCTCCCTCAACACTTGGTTTTATAGTTAAGATGTTGCCACGTTCTTGGTGTGGTTATGCAGTACTCCGTACGGAGTACCAAGTATACTATTACATATGTAAATTATAAGCGCTGGTACCGATATGGGTTCCTACATATGGGATGGATCAACACTTATGAGCGGAGCTTCGAAGGACACTACATCAGCGTCAAACAATTGTCCACTTCACATAACATAAGAAACGACCCCTCCGCTTCGTGGACCATTAGATTCTAGTAATGTACTGACCAGACTACCGCATCTTCCCAGTTAAACTCCCATCTCAAGGACCGAATCTATTTCCAGCATCTACAATTTCGCCTTCAATGCAGCTTGTGAGAACTTGAAATCTAGGTCGTCTGGTAACTCCAACTCCAACCTCTTGGCATTGACAAAGGATGGATTGAGCTCGTCGAGGCTTTTCGCGCCCATATTCCGCATAGTAGTTTCTATTTCTTCACTCAACACTGATGGGAGCAGAACAGTTAGTTGAATCTCAGAACAGGAGGGCACTTGGAACAATCAACCAAGACAGGGGCTATGAGTTCGTAAAACTTACGCTGAATAACCTTCAATACTCCCTCGTCGCCCATCGAAACCGCGTACATGAACGGTCTTCCCAAGGCAACTGCTGTTGCTCCTAGGCATAATGCCTTGATCACATCTGCACCTCGTCTGACCCATCCATCGAGTATGATCTCGACCTTGCCCAGGATTTCGGGGCAGAATCGACGGATTTCCAGCAGCGTCCGTAGCCCACTGGGGGCATCATCGCACTGCCGACCGCCGTGATTGCTAAGATAAATCGCATCTACACCATGTTGGACGGCAAGAAGTGCATCCTCGGCTGTTTGAATTCCTTTAATTGCGATGGGACCCGCGTTCTGCCATGCTTCTCTGATCCACGGTAGGTCATCCCAATTCAACGTCGAGGAGTGGTGTCCTCGTAGAGGAGGGCCATCCTCACTCTCTTGTGGTTTGGACCATTCCGTCAACACAGAGTCGTCTCCTGAAGCTGTGGCGAGTTCGGCACGGTATCGCTCATCCTCCTCCCGCTTTCCAACGACAGGCGAATCTACCGTAATCACAAGAGCTTTGAAGCCTAGCTCCCTTGCCAGAGTGATACGTTCGATCGTCGACTCTTTCTCGTGTGCGACATACAGTTGGAAGAATAGAGCACCGTACTCCCCGTTGCCTTTCTGTTCTTTCAGGCATGCTGCTAGGTCCTTATGCGGAACTGTCGAGTAGGTGCTCGGACAATGAGGGATCCCTGCTTTTGTCGCTCCCCGAGTGAGACATAGCTCACCATCTTCATGAACCAATTGGGCACGGGCAGCTGGAGCAACGAAGAATGGTAGCCGACTCTTCTGGCCCAAAATCGTTTGCTGCATGTTGACGCGGCGAACATTCCGCATCACCCGTGGGCGGAGAGTGACCTTTTTCCAATCATCTCGATTGTTGTCCAGAGATCCAAGACTGTCGGCTGCAGAATGAAAGTAGGCCCACGAGCTTCGATTAATGATGCGCTCAGCAGCTTTCTCTATATCATCTAGGTTCATGCAGTGTGCCAGTGGTATTCTAGCGGTCTTGTCAAGATCACGCGTAACTTGAGGTGATGCGACGGTGGATACAGTCGCCGGGTCCACGGCACCAAGATGTTTGTCCTTAGGAAGGGCTTTCTCTATTGTGCCGGGTGGGTGGATTGGTTCATAGACTGCTGTGGCATCTTTGCCTCCGTATTGTAGGAGGATCGCCGAACCTCCAGGGTGTTTCTCCAAGTATTCGGTTACATCATAAGCTTTCCCGTTGACAATGACCCAGCAGGAATCCTTTGAATTGTGTTTTGCGATCTCTAAACCATGAAGCAAGGTCGACATAGTGGGCTCAAAGGAAAGGACTTGTATCTTGATGGCAAGGAAATATTTTCGAATGAGCGCTCAAGAAATATAAAGGATTGGGGAGCGGAGATCAACTGAAGATCCTTACCCCAGCCCAGGCAAGGGTCCTGCGGAAAGGTGCCCGTGAAATTGGGGTTATCCGGCGGATACAGATTACCTGTATCTTCATCTGGCACGTCGATGATTCGTTGCAGATGTGGTGTCGGCTATCGGTAACTCTCAACGGTAATCTGATTTGGACCAGACAAGCTTGATTCGTTGCTGTCTGGCATGGCCTGTACCTGGTGGGCATGATACCAAGCAGCCAAGTAGCCCACAGAGAACTAGCATATATATATCAAAGTTCCTCCCGACCATACCCTCGTCAGCTAGATTACCGTACTATAATATTTGATAGAGCAAAGGTAAGGTCGAGCCAAAGAGCACAAGGCAGCTGCCCAGGCTGCCACATGGCTGAGGCAGCCTAACTTTGTTTGGTTGAAACCCACGCTCGCGAAAAGTCAAGGAGTCGACGTCGTGTTCTTTGTACTCCTACTCGATACTAAATCATCCGTACTTTCGTGTTAAGCTCCACTCGGTACATTCGTCACTCTTGAGTCCTGACTTGGAACATGATAAAGGCTGGGCCTTAGACTCTTGGTATAACGGTGGATGACGTCTGTCATGCCCCTGCGACTATTTTGCTCTGTTGTGCCTCCCCCTATAGCTACAACCCCGGAGATGCGATTCTGGGTCTCTTGGCCATTCAGAACTCACCCTCCTTCGTGTAATCAGCTGACCGACCCTGTCGCCAAAGGGGCTCGTGACCCCATCAGGGCTGAAAACGTTGATTGACGCCTGATTGCCAGTTGAAGAATAACGGTTGCTCCCTGGCCCTGGCTTCCTCGTGTCGAAGGTGGCTTTGACGCGGGGGGTGTCTCTGCAACTATATATGTCGCTCACTCAGTGAACCAGCCTTATCATTTCATCCCTTGATATATGTCCTTCAAAACAACGACAATAACACCATGGCGGACTCTGCACTCCCAATTACTTATACCGAAAACCCCTTCTTACTCTTCCTCAAGGATCTCGGCCTGTTTTTCACCAACCTATTCACACGCGGTGGCCTACTAGGAATCATACTTCCCCTAACCCCAAGGCACGAGACAAACTTGGACGAGCTTTACCCGTCATGGCAGAACATCTGGGCGGTCATTCTGCATGGCTTCTTAGTGATCACACAGCTGCTTTTTCTCGCTTCACTTCTTCCTCTGTCCATTGTCACTCCACTTCCCATATTGTTCTTCCTTTATGTTGTGGGTGTCGTCATTGGGAATCGATACTTTACCATCTTGTTGAATGGCAAGAGGAGATGTAGGCTTTTCAAGTCTAACGACGAATACGTACGAGGCAGGAAGGTGGACGAGCACGAGAAATGGGTATTTATCAATGGAGTTGCTGTTGGGTATGTCTCGAACTCCATGAAGCTAGGTCTTTGCGCTAATTGTGAGTCTCCAGCAAAACCTGGTTGCAAGCAAACCTAGACAAGTTGGCCTTGACATTCAGACGGCCAATCTATGGCATTCATAACCAAACGTAAGTTAAACAGTGTCACATCAATTGCCCATCATAGATGAAAATTGAGGCAACATCAGACTTATATTTTGTCATCTTATTCCCTTTCCTAGATCAAATCTGACTAGCAATTTCAGGCGTGGCATTGTCTTCGATGTACTCGAATCTATCATTCAGCGCGACTTTAGTTATGCAACATTGGATATCCGCCAAGCATACTCTGCATTGTTCACAATTCTTAACGACAAAAACATCCACAAGGTGGTGTTAATTCTTCACAGTCAAGGGGCAATTGAAGGCGGTCTGGCTTTGAATTGGCTTTACGCAACGCTATCCGCCGATCAGATGTCCAAACTCGAAATGTACACTTTTGGAAATGCTGCCAACCATTGGAATTCGCCCTCATTGACCACCTCTAGCAATACTGGTGGCTCAGGCGAAGCTGGGAGTGCACGTCTAGAAACTCCACAACTACGGCGACTGGGCTCAATTAAGGACCAGGCGACCACAACCATAAGGCATATTGAACACTACGCCAACCTTCGCGACTATGTTTCTAGGGGTGGCATCCTGCATTTCCGCCCCGACCCCGACCCAACTGCAAATGATGGGCTAGGCCCGGTACATTCAAATCGGTTCGTCGGCCGGTTATTCAAGAATGATGCAAGTGGCCATCTGTTGAATCAGCACTATTTGAATTACTTCTTCCAGGTTGACTCAACTGATCCAGCCACCGGTAAGGTCGTCGAGGACAACGAATATATGAATTCCCTGGTCGATGTGGGTGTTCTTGAACGCTGGGACACGGTCCAAGTTGGTGATGACGAAGGAAGAACGGATGGAACAAGGATCAAGGACTTGAGTCGGCTTTGGAAGTATCGCAACGGAAAAAGCCCAGATGAGTCGGACGACGGCCAGTGATGAGCAGAAAAAGGCGGGTCATAGCAACTTGGCGAGGCATCGAATGACATCCAGTCGAATTCCCGCATCTCCTATGGAATAGAGAGTCCCTAACATCCACATCTGCTACGAGTACACTTAGTTGGTAGAGTTCCAGACACCTTGGCAGAGATGGAAGAATAAACCTAGCGGTGATTCGCTACCCACCAAGAATCAAGTACATACCTGCCAACTCCAACCCGATCACCAAGAAGGACAAAGTACAGCCTCGGTACAGCTTTCTTTCTCACTGACTAACAAGTTGGCTAATCAGAAACTAGCCTTTTGAGGAAGACCCTTGTTGACCTCTTATTAGTCGCAGAGTGGATCGTAAAGTCTCCCACTTCTCAACGTTCTTTGGACCAGCACTGATTCACAAGATAGACCATACGTACCAAGAGTGTATTGAGGACGAGTATGTAAAATGTCAGAGATGTTTACCCCCTTTGAATGCAAATATTCCTCATCCGTCGCAGGTTTTTGTCCTCGGCATCGCCAAATATGACCTACCTCCACCCCTGTCTTCCAAAGTCGACACGAAGAAGGCTTGAATTTCCCGTCCACCAATAACTGCAATTTGGACAGACGGGATGATTTACCTAGACAAATCCATTGCCCTCTTATCACCCCAATTGCAAACGTTCGCTACGCATGATTGATTACGAAATGTTCAGGAGACCTCGCAGCAGGCCTCCATTCCAATTCCTCCTCAACATAAGGGCCGTTAATTGCACCGTCCAATGTCGCAAAACAGTTAAGCCCGGAGGAAGATGAACAGAAAACAAATTTATTTCCTGTCGCCAAACACAGGAGCGACTGGCTCGCCTGCGGATCGAAAGGCGGTTGCTGCTGCTAGATCTGAAGCTCGATCTCATGCCGCGAAAGTTTCCTACCCACCAGGATTTCGAGTACGGCGCATCTCGATCAACAGCAAGGCCGATGCAGGGACATTACACCCTGGAGAGCCCCGACCAGGACCCGAAAGTAGCCAGAGCGATACATGTAGTGATGACTCTTGTGCAGAGAGCGCCAGGGCCACAGACAGCGTTGCCAGCGAGAATTCGAAAGGTAAACTCGCCAGAGACTTTCTGCGACGTTCAATGGTGGGCGGAGACAATCTCGATCACTATGAACCCCACCATTCACATCCATATATCCTGTTATGGAGAGTGCACATACTGACAACTTAGATCTAGGAAACAAGATTAAACAAACTAGCCCTGCAGTGGATTGGAAATTCAAACAATACGTGAAAAAGGACCGCTCAAAGAAAAAGGCCCCACGAAAAAGTCCATCATCACCTCCCTCCATTCCAGAGATCATCACTAAAAGTGCCCTGGATCCATTCTTTCGCCCAGCAGTCGAACTGTCAGTACCTGACCAACATCTACTTCACGCATGTAGGTATCTGAAGCCCTTATATCGCCTCTGGCTTATTCAATCTAGACTTGTCAACTATGCCTGACGGACTCTTCGGAGCGAGTTCGGGATCAGCTTCAGAAATCATTCGCTCACGCTGCCTAGGTGTCATCGCGAACAATGCGATTGTTCTCATGTGGATGTTGCTCGCTGTTGAATCCCACCACGTCAGCTTTCAAGCAAACAGCAACGATAGGCTATTATCTATCCTCGCCCGAAGAGCCGACGCATACAAGCTAATGAAGGAGAGCCTCGATAGTCAGGTCGGCCGATCTCTGGATTTTGCATTCACTGTGTCAATGGCAGCAGGGGTTGAGTTTAGGCTGGGAAATTCCCCCGCAGCCCAGCAACATGTCAAAGCTGTTAGAAAGATTCTATCTTTGCGAGGCGGATCAAAAGCAGTCAGAGACATACCTGATCCGTTCGGGCTTATGCTAGTCTCGATACTTGTCGACCAGGGTGATCCCAGCCTTTTTGAGTGTAGTGAAGCCCTGCGAGGCAAGGTCAAATCAATTGTGCAACGCCTTCACCAGTACCAGTCTTGGAACTATTCCCTGAGATCTGAGAGCAGTCCTCCATCACCCATGAGCGTTCTAAGCATTCTTATGTCTTCATCTGACGAAGATGAGTTCGGCTCTCCGGTTCTAGCCAGCTTTGAAGGAAGAGTACGTGCATTTGGCAAAGATTGCCCACTAGGAAAATATATTGCTCTCCCTCCGAACGGGCCTGATGAAGGAGGGTACAGATTCTTACTAAGTGTCCTCTACGCTATGAACACTGCATTCTGGGATTTTCGACACAGCCCCAGGGCGAGTAACGAGTACCTCTCTGAACTCAAAAGGTCTGTCGAGCTGACAAAGACATCAAATTTGGTTCTTCAGGCTGGCCTTTCCAAGCTCCCTTCATTGCTTATGCTCATGATGCATGCGCATCAGAGTGCTACCAATGAAGGACGTGCTTCACCTACCAGCGTAGTATTCCATAACGAAGAGGTGTTCGAGTTCGTGAACCTTGTGATGATGGGCGGAACTAAAATACGAACCAGAGTTTTGGAGGCATTGTTATCATGGTTGACTACTACCGCATCGAATATGGAAGATCTGATCCTTCTAGATGAAGCTGACTTTGAGACATTGGAACAAGAGGTAGAAGAAAGTTGGGTTGCAGACCAGGCTCGCCGTCTTGTTAATATGAAGTTGGCCTGAGCGCCACAGTGGTGGGCGGGATTTTGATTTTTGGGATTTTGTCGTCATGCAAGCTTTTACACGGGAAAACGGTATATTCTCCATTCTGTGACCCAAATCCTTCACTTACTACAAAAAGCCCTGGACGCCACCCTCAAACCTATCAAAAAGACTTAGATCAAATTGCTCCGCCAATGTTTGATACCCCTTTGCATTTGGATGAAGATAGTCACCGGATTGAAGGGCATCGGCCAACTGGCTGGGCACCGTTTGATTGCGGAGGATCGCATCGAAGTCTAGCACGGCATCGAAGACACCTGATGTGCGGATAAAGGTGTTGACCCTCTGCCTTGTCTCCTCCCTTACGTCATTCGTGTAAGGCTGCAAGGTGGTATTCCCATTGGGCGCAGAGAATGGTGTTATCGTGGCGGCGAATATGGGAATGCCAAATGCATGAATTCGTGTGGCGATTTGGCGGTATGCGCCGACAAGACGATTGTAGGTGAGAGTTTGGTTCGCAATGTCGGGCCCTGCTACTCCGATGTCGTTGACGCCCTCGAAGATCATGGCATAGTGTACCCCCGCATGGCTGAGGATGTCTCGATCGAGACGGGAGAGGACGTTGGGCCCAAGCCCATCATATAAAATGCGATTGCCTCCTGCGGCGAGGTTGGTGATGGAGAGAGACTTTGCGAATGGGGATGTCGAAGTTTGAAGACGAGCGAGGACGAGATCAGGCCATCTTGTCAGGCACATTTAGCATTACGGATGAATAAAGACAGGGGCAGAGAGACAAGCTTGATCTCACCTGTTGTTCTTGTTGGTGTCGCTCCCTCTACCATCCGTGATGCTATCGCCAATAATCGCAAAGGTACGATACTCGGCTGGGGACCAGGCCTCGATGGCAGAGATAAAATACCTTCCCACGTACGTCAAGGAGCGACCAGAAATTACGAAGGACACTAAACTCACCAGTGCGCAGTGGAATTCAAGACTGGCCCAGTCAAATTTGCTGCGGCGACTTGATTCCCGACCGTCAACCATGTCGTGGTCCGACTTCCAGGATGGCTGGTAATCGCCGTTCCATTCTGTCCCGCGGAAAAATACATTGTGACCGCCAAGTTGGATTGCGGCTCGACCGTGAAATTCAACGGGTCAGAAACTGCAAGTGCTCCGTCTGGGATGACGATGGACGCCTCTCCACCGCTGAACGTCACGGTCTGCAAGGTTGAAGGCTGGATGGCACCGACGCCAGCTGATCCGTTAAACGGGAGAGCCACCGTCACGGCCGTGATGGACAAATCCGTCAGGCCGAAGGCATTCGAGATACGAAGCCGGATCTGCGATGCCCCTGTTGAGAGGTGCACCGTTTGGCGGACCGTGCTGTTTTTGAAGATGACGTCGGTGTCGTTCTATGTTTGATCTCAGTTCCCTCAATGCACCACCTGCCCCGAAATTGGAAGAGGAACGTACATATGGAGCGGGAGGCAGATTCGCAGGCTCAGTCAACTGCGGCATCGACACCCATGTGTCGATCCAATGTCCATCCGGTATGCTTGGGACGGTGACGAGCGCTTGGGCTCGAGATTGCAGCGCATTGCAGAGTCCCACGTAGTATATGCACACCGTGAATAATGCGATGTGGACGCTTGCTCTGACACTGAGAGCCATCATCAAGGGTCACTGGCGAGAAAACAACTTCGAAATGTTTCGGGAGCCAGCCTCGTTGGGTTATTTATTTCTTTTTGATTCCGCGTCTGCGACTCTGCGCGAGACCTACAATTCATTCTTTGTTGAAATAGCTACTTATATAGTCTCTAGCAGCGCCTCTCCAATTGAATATCCCGGTAGGTACTCCTCGCCTTCCATGCTCCCTCAAGTGGGGGGTGGAAGAGGGGGTGTACTAGGAGCATCAAAGCCCATTTAGCCATTTATCCTGTGATCGACATCAACACACCGAGAAAGGACTGGGCGACCCTCGTTTGACCAAGCTTTTGGGTTGCGCCACCAATGAGCCTAAACACACCTGTCCCGGATACCTGGAAAGCGCCTGGGAGGGATAGCGCGTTGCCTGATTTGGATATTGGGGGTATTACCCAAGGCTGTTTACCAAGTACAGCACACACCTCTACGAGGGACCCCACCTCGTGAGTAGCATTATCTTGGACGTAGTAGGTATTTTCAGAGAGGTGGTCATGATATTTACCACGGGAGAGGAAATGCAGAATGGAACTATCATTTCGTCGGAAATAGTAGTGTGACTGATATTAAATAAAACGCCGGCAGCCATATGCTTCGAGATCGCCACCTCATGATTTTTCATGTTACAATGTAGCCCGACTTGACTCAACCCCCTTCCCCCCCCGCCCCCCCAAAGGATATGTTTAATGAGAGGAGTTCAACGACAGTGGATTATTCATGACTTTTATGGATGTCACATCAAATATGCAGCCTTGAAACTCTATCTCACAACCTCGACATGAGAATTTAGTACTCTCTGCCTCTTTTGATTTCCCACATGCTGTTGAGCAGAATGAAACAAGGCACCACGTAGCCACGCTTCGAACAATTAGAATAGATGGAGAGAACTGGGATGTGCGATAAATCATCAACACCTAATATGGCCGTGGCAGTGTGCCGCCGGTACACGACCCGGCATGAAAACAGCCAACAAATCTCAGGCCAGGCTGCCTGGCTGATCGATCTCCTGCGACAATGAATCTGACAACACTGATTCACACATCCTCCTTGTGATGATACCTCTCCTGCTCCAGCGAGCCATGCACTGTCTTCCCTTCATACTCGTCATCATCATGATCCCCGTTGTGGAGTGAGGATTGCTGTGCTTCCGTAATGGCATTATAGCTGAGTCTGCTCTGGCGCCTGAATGTGGCAGCGTCGGCGGAGCTGTTTCGTCGAACCTCTTCCTCCTCTCGGACACGATATTTCTCAGGTCGCTTGCTGGAGGTGACGTCCTTGTCTCGGAAGACAAGTAGAGGAGGATTGGTCCGGTAATAGTCGTCGATATCTTCGAGGGACCGGCCAGCAGTCTCCGGGTAGAAGAGATACATTAGGGGGATGAAGGAGGCGTTCAGAACCGTCCAAACGATGTAGAACTTCCATTTCAAGTTTTGGATGCCAATCTAGAAGCGGAGAGGGTCAGTAACAAAGCCGTGGGGATGGAGGTCTTCATATAATTGAATAATGGAGCGAATTCCGCAAGGCTGCAAGCAAGAGGGGATTTAAAACCCCTTCGAGTGACTTACTGGGGTAATTTCAACGACCATGAAGTTGAAAATCCAGTTTGTTGCAGTGCCGATTGCAGCACCTTTAGTACGCATGGCGAGGGAATTAATCTCCGTTGGGTATACTGTAAAATATGGTCAGCCAGAAAGTGTATAGCCTTTAACGATTGCAACGTACACCATGGCACTCCCTGCATTCCGATACCAAAGTGGATGTAGTACTAAGCTCCTGGTTAGCGTTCAATGTTTCCTCTGAGGAACAATTTTTCGTGCTCCCTTCCAAAGGGCAAGACCACTTACCAGGAAGAAGAATGCGACCGAGGCAGATGCGACTTCCTTTGCGTGAGGATAACCCGGCATCTCACTGTACCTGATCAGAATGGTGATCATAAGGTAGCAGAATGATTGGCCAGAGGCGACAAAGATCGGAGATATGAGACGCTATTACAAGCAGCAAGAAGTCGAGCCATCTTTTCTTCGAGACCAACGGACTGTATTAGAACAGTGGGTAGGTAGTAGCTTGTAACGTTGATTCCTGGCGATGAACTCATCAGTCACATTTCCACACTCCTTAAATACACCTCTTTTCTTACCCGACAATTGCTGCATTGCTTGAGTTCCAGCTCCCAGGATAAGGCGGCGTAAGGTTTTGGTACCGCCCTTATCGCCTGTCTTACCGCGAAGTAGATCCATCCACTTCACAGCGTGTTGCCGTTCGTACTGCACGGTGTAGACGATTTCCTTGTGCTGTGTCAGAATGAAGGGGTCATCTTCGCTCTTATTCTCGAGATCGGCCAGGATGGTGAAAGCTTCATCCTCATACTCGTGGGCGATGAGCCATCTAGAGTTTCGTTGATTAGAAGCGTTTTCAGAGAAACGTAGGAATTGTTTACCTGGGTGATTCCGGCAGCCAAGGAACCGTGCCATAGAGAATGAGGATGAAGACGAACTGAAAAGCAAGTGGAAATCTCCAAGCAATAGGACCATTCAGGAATGAAAACCCATAGGTGACCCAGTTTGACAGTGAGAAGCCCGCGATGTTCAAAATGAGCTCGATGACTACCAATTTCCCCCTCCATTTTATAGCAGATGTCTCTGTCTGCCAGACTGGGGTCGACTTGTTAGTAAAATCGCATTGTTCTTATGCAGAAGTGTATTTACCTGGAGCGGTTGACGTGTTTATTCCATTTCCAATTCCTGCTATGATACGGCCGATAATCATCTGAGCAACACTGTATGACGAGATCTGAAGAATGGCACCGAAGTTGAAGCCACAAACCAACTGAACAAGTGTGATAATGATCTATCTAACTACCATCTCAAAGAGACAGAGAAATATATCTACAAAGAGGTGCGCACTCCTACAGGCAGTCATAAGGACTGCCTGTACCCAGTACCCTTCACTATTGTCATGATCACATGACTAATCCATATCACGTGACTAGAGATTCAACTACCGACACTGAGAATCGAAGTGCCCACGAGCACTGACTTTTTCCGCCCGAGCGATTCTCCAAGCCAGACCGCCGTAATGGCTCCAAAGAAACAACCAATATCATAGATCGCCGTGACGGTGCCTTGTGGGTCAGTCAATTGGGAAATCAAACCATGGATACCGGATAGACCTACCGAGAAGGCTCGTCTTAGATGGCCCAGCTAGATCGTGTGTCTTGAGGAAGTCCGCTGTCACAATGACGCCACCAAATACACCTTGGTCATAGCCGAAGAGAGTCATATCTGTTGCACAAGCAACTGTAATCCAGAAGGTTAGCCATCCTCCCTTTATACCAAAGTATGGCTTCTTAGGTCCTAGAAGCCCCATGACGCTGCCTAGATAATCTCTTTTGGTCCGCTAGCAAGAAAGAAATCTTTTCGAGGACTTTGTAACTCTCAAGATTCTTTGCGTTGAAGTTAGGATACAGCAGCATCATATACCCTTCTCACGGTCGGTATCATACCTTTCCCACCTCAATAGCCGATAGGCTTGTGTGAACGTCATAGCTTATTAGGGTGTCGCACTCAGAACTGAGGACCCACAGCCTATGGTAGTATTAGGAGCACGAGATGGGACCGTTAGTGTCAAGATCGACTGGCTGGCGTGTCCTTTCCCCAGATAAAACATCATGGTAGACGAAAGCGGCAGGATGTTTCGTACTCCAGAAAAGCTAGAGGCAAAAGCTCTTTGAAAAGACAGGGATGAGGCGCCACATGGGCTCAAGTAGATGGGAAATGTAAGTCGCGCTACCACGTAGTGTGCCAACCGTGTAGTGTGCCACGCGTATCGAGTGCCAACCACTCGATACAATCATATATTGTCTACTCTACGGCCTCATGAATACTAAATTGATTGATGTA
>Ga0105239_10005358_pt1 | contig 15058 bp, 18 predicted proteins | sample KBSC44metaG_FD_92761 | JGI IMG/M metagenome (GOLD analysis project Ga0105239, IMG submission 92761) | Corn rhizosphere microbial communities from Kellogg Biological Station, Michigan, USA - KBS C4-4 metaG | ecosystem: Host-associated > Plants > Roots > Rhizosphere > Soil | place: Michigan, USA...
CAGGATGTTTTATGCTGCTGGCCATTCTTCAACTCGCTATTTACTTTTTTGACCGTACGCGAAAAGTGAATCTTTACCTTTCACTCTACGCCTTTATGCAACTTTTTACCCTTTGCGACGGGCTTTTAAAGCCCATACTACAAGGAACTAATGCATATACCGTGATGCTTGCAGTATTTAATATCGCTGCACCCCTCGACTTTATTTTTTTGATGCTGATGACGTTTGCGTTTTTCGGATATCCAAAGAGTCGCTGGTTTATGGCGCTGGCGGCGCTTGGTTTGCCGGTTATGGTGTTACAATTTATAGGCGATAATGCCTCCAATCAACAGGTGCTGGCCATTTACAACCTGTTGTTTTACATCGCGATCATCGCGTTATCGGTTAAAGCACTCAGGGATAAAAAGGAGGGGGCTGCAATGTTCCTTGTAGGCATCATAATCGCAGCAAGCTTTTTTGTGCTATTCAGTATAAACGGTTTTATAGACTTTGAATCTGTTTTACTTATATCTTTTGAAGTAGCATTCGCATTTCTACCACCGGCAATTATCCTCTCGATACTGCTTGCACGCGAGTTTGCCCACAACCTGATTTCACTTCGCCAAAAACTGGACGAAGTCGAGACTTTATCGGCCAGGAGCCTGCAGCAGGAAATGGAGAAGCAGCAAATGCTGTCGAAGCAAAACGAAATGCTCGAACAAAAAGTTATAGAGCGCACCTCCGAGCTCAACCGCTCGCTTAATGATCTGAAATCCACCCAAACCCAGCTTATTCAATCCGAAAAAATGGCTTCACTGGGTGAACTTACTGCAGGCATCGCTCATGAGATACAAAACCCGCTGAACTTTGTAAACAACTTTAGTGAGGTAAATACCGAACTGATAGATGAAATGCACGAGGAGATTGACAAAGGCGATTTTGAAGAAGTAAAGGCAATAGCAAATGATATAAAAGAAAACCAGCAGAAAATAAACCAGCATGGCAAACGCGCCGACGCCATTGTGAAAGGCATGCTCGAACACTCGCGTAGCAATAGCGGGCAAAAAGAACCTGCCGACCTGAATTTAATGGCTGAAGAATTTATGCGGCTATCCTACCATGGCTTAAGGGCAAAAGATAAATCCTTCAATGCTGAATTGATCACGCATTTTGATCCCGGCCTGCCCAAAATAGCAGTGGTACAGCAAGACATTGGGAGGGTGATGCTCAACCTGTTCAATAATGCTTTTTATGCAGTAAGCCAAAAGGCAAAAACGGCAGGTGCAAATTATAAACCCACTGTCGAAATAAAGACTTTTGCTCCCCCTTCAGGAGGCTGGGGGGCTATAGTGCGCGATAATGGCATTGGCATACCAGACACTATCAAAGAAAAAATTATGCAGCCATTTTTTACAACCAAACCTACGGGTGAGGGTACTGGATTAGGCTTATCATTAAGTTATGATATAGTTGTAAAAGCACATGGCGGCCAACTTGAAGTGGAGAGCGGGGAAGGGAAGTACACTGAGTTCAAAATATCAATACCCATATAAATTTTTATCTCTATATTTAACAGCCATGAAAATATTAGTAGTTGACGACGAAGCCGATGTGCAACCCCTTTTTATACAGCGCTTTCGTAAAGAAATAAAAAACAACGAAATTGAATTTACCTTTGCCCAATCGGGCGAGGAAGCGCTTAATGTTTTGCATAAAGCACATTCAGAAATTGTACTGATATTGTCAGATATTAACATGCCAGGCATGAGTGGGCTTGAATTGCTTACGCATATCCGTCATGATTTTCATAACCCGCCGCCCCCGCCGGTTGTAATGATGATTACCGCTTACGGCGATGAGGAAAACCACAGGCAAGCTATGGAAAATGGCGCCGACGATTTTTTAACAAAGCCCCTGGATTTTAATTTATTAAAAGAAAAACTTAAAACATTTGGTGAATAATGGCTAAGATATTAGTGGTTGATGATGAAGCCGATTTGGAGTTATTAGTTAAACAAAAGTTTCGCCGTAAAATACGCGAAAACGTTTATGAGTTTGTGTTTGCCCAAAATGGTGAAGAAGCCCTTGAGCGCGTAAAAGAGCACCCGGACCTGGATGTTATATTAAGCGATATAAATATGCCCGTAATGGATGGGCTGACGCTGCTTAGCCGCCTGCCCGAAGCCAACCCAATGGTAAAAGCGGTAGTGGTATCGGCCTACGGCGATATGCAGAATATACGCACCGCCATGAACCGCGGCGCTTTCGACTTTGTGTGCAAGCCCGTTGATTTTGAAGACCTTGACCTTACTATGGAAAAAACCATAGTGCACGTGCGCCAACTGCAGGAAACCATGAAGGCCATCAAAGAAAACAACATCCTGAAGATGTATGTTGACGAAAACGTGCTGAACTTTATGAACCACAAAGAGTTTGAAGGTAGCCTGATGAAAAACGAGCTGGTGGATGCCACCGTGATGTTTATTGACGTGTGCGGCTTTACCGCTATTACTGAACAGGTACCGGCCAACACCGTTGTCCAGTTGCTTAACAGCTTGTTTGATAATATTGTTAAAGAAATTCTTGCCCAGGGAGGCCACGTTGATAAATTTATGGGCGATGCCGTTATGTCGGTTTTTCGCGGTGATTACCATTTGGATAAAGCAATAGACGTGGCGTTGGTTGTGCGCGAACAGTTGAAAAATATGGCCGAAATACAGTTGGGCGATATCTCCTATAAACCGGAAGTATCTATCGGCATCAATTCCGGCGAAATGGTATCAGGGAACATCGGTTCTGCGTCGTTGAAACGCCTGGACTATACCGTTATCGGTGATACGGTAAACCTGTCGCAGCGTCTGCAGTCAGCAGCTAAAGCCGGGCAGATAATTATCACCGAAGAAGTCTACCACAAAGCCAAAGAATCGTTCAAATGCGAGAAGATAGGCGAGGTTGTGCTTAAAAATAAAGCTAAACCGGTTACCATTTACGAGGTTATTGAATAACCCGCTTCGGAAAGTTTCTGTGTTACGTTTTTGATGGGCGCTACTTTAGTTCAAGGTTTAGTTTCTTTGTGTAGATATCTATCTCGGCATCGCCCATTCCATATATTTTTTCGGTCTTCCAAAACTCCAGGTAAATTTCAGGTTTGGTTCTTATCCCGGATTGGTAGATATCAAGCAATGTTTGTTCAATATAATTTAACCCTTTTTCATTTACTTCGAGCCGCTTAAGTTGCGCCTCTAAAGCCGGCTTTAAAAAATGATGGCTGCCCCAAAACTCGGTGGTGTCAATAAATTTACGCAACACTTCCGCATTCTTGCTTGCATAGGCTTTCCACGCGGCTGCGGCTATGGTAAAATCCTGCGGACTAAGTTGCTCACGTATATTATCAAACAGGTATTCCAATTCTTCACCGTTTAGTTCACCTATGCCCCTGAAATCGGCTTTGCCTGGAAAGTCGCCAGGGCAAATCAAATATACAGCGGGTAATGACAGGTCGGTTTTTTGTTCCATGTATGCCAGTACACCCAATAGGTTAGCCTGGCAATGCAGGTCAAACTCAAACCAAAGATTTACTTCATCATATTGTCCGCTAAGCTTGCTAAGCTCGTCGAGCATTTTATGCTGATAGTCTTCGGTTTGTTCGTTAAAAGTCTTGCCGATCCATTCTCCGCGGTTATGCCAGAAACTGGCTGCTGAAATATTTTCTTCCACCGGCCCTTCTGAAAGCACCTCGCGCCAAACCATAATGTCACCTTCAATACCGGTTTGCTCAAAACCATACCGGGTAGAATCGCCGTTGAGAATGTGGAGGATGCTCATGTCTTTTGAATTTAAAGTGGCAATAACAAAACTATGATTTTGAAATGAAAAACATTCTGAAACGGTTTAAAGTTATATTAGCCTGATGAAAGCCATAGTAATAACCCAACCCGGCGGCCCTGATGTTTTGCAGCTTGCAGAACGCCCGGTGCCCGAATATGCACCAACCGACGTTCTGGTAAAAGTTTACGCCGCAGGGATTAACCGGCCCGATGTTTACCAACGCAAAGGAAACTACCCGCCGCCACAAGGTGCACCCGCTGATATCCCGGGTTTGGAGATTGCCGGGGTGGTTGAGAAGGTTGGGGCCGAGGTGAGCCGCTGGAAAGTTGGCGACAAAGTTTGTGCGTTGGTAATAGGCGGCGGCTACGCCGAATTTTGCAGTGTGCCCGGGGGGCAATGCCTGCCGGTGCCGGGTAGTTTAACCTTTGAAGAAGCAGCATCGCTCCCAGAGACATTTTTTACTGTTTGGAGTAATGTGTTTGACAGGGGACAACTAAAAGACGATGAAACGCTGTTGGTACACGGCGGCTCAAGCGGCATTGGGGTTACTGCCATCCAAATGGCAAAAGCTTTGGGGCATACTGTTTATACAACAGCCGGTAGCGAAGAAAAGTGCCGGTTTTGTGAGAAACTGGGTGCTGCAAAAGCTATAAACTATAAAACAGAGACCTTCCCAGATGTTATTAAGCAGCTTACCAACGGCAAAGGGGTTGATGTTGTTTTGGACATGATTGGCGGCGACTATACCCCGGGTAACCTTGCCTCACTGGCCGATGAAGGCCGCCTGGTGCTGATTAACGCCATGAACGGCAAAGACGTGCAGGTTGATCTATCAGTGATCATGCGAAAGCGGTTGACCATAACAGGTTCTATGCTGCGGTCGAGGGAGGTGGCTTTTAAAGCAGCGATCGCTAACAACCTCGAAAAAAATATCTGGCCTTTGCTAACGTCCGGGCAAATAAAGCCCGTTGTTTATAAAATTTCCCCTGCCGAAAAGGCTGCTGATGCACACCGTCTGATGGAAAGCAGCGGGCATACCGGGAAGATAGTTCTCAGTTGGCAGTAGTGCAGTTTGCAGTTGCCGGTGAGCAGTTTGCAGTTAAAACGAGGCGGCTTTCAAGAACAAATATACTGCCAACTGCCAACGGGAGACTGCCAACTGAAAATCGATTAAAAAAATCTCACAACCCTATTTTAATATTTGTTTATAAATCATAACTTTGCGCTCCGAAACAGGCGGTATTTTTATGATATCTTTTGTTTTGTAATAAATACTTTAAATTACCAGGTAATATATGCCAAACATTGGAAAAATATCACGGATCATCGGTCCGGTAGTTGACGTAAGCTTCGCTGATGACGCTCATCTTCCTAAAATTTATGATGCATTAGAGATCACAAAGGAAAATGGTCAGAAGGTTATTTTAGAGGTTCAACAGCATTTAGGTGAAGATCGCGTTCGCGCTATCGCCATGGATTCAACTGACGGTCTGCTACGCGGAATGAAAGTTTTAGACATGGAATCGGCTATAAAAATGCCGGTTGGCGAGGATATTAAAGGACGTGTATTTAACGTTGTTGGTGACGCCATCGACGGTATCGCCGATTTGGATAAATCAACCGGCCGCCCTATTCACGCTGCACCTCCAAGATTCGAAGACCTTTCTACCGAAACCGAAGTATTATTTACCGGTATTAAAGTTATCGACTTGTTAGAGCCTTATGTAAAAGGTGGTAAAATTGGTCTGTTCGGTGGTGCGGGTGTAGGTAAAACCGTATTGATCCAGGAATTGATCAACAACATTGCAAAAGCATACTCTGGTTTATCAGTATTCGCCGGTGTAGGTGAGCGTACCCGTGAAGGTAACGACTTATTGCGCGAGATGCTTGAATCGGGTATTATAAAATATGGCGATGCATTTATGCATTCGATGGAAGAAGGCGGATGGGATTTGAGCAAAGTTGATGCTGAAGCATTAAAAGACTCAAAAGCAACCTTCGTATTCGGACAAATGAACGAGCCTCCAGGTGCGCGTGCGCGTGTGGCGCTTTCGGGTTTAACTATTGCTGAATATTTCCGTGATGGTGATGCTGAAGGCAAAGGCCGTGATATCTTATTCTTTATTGATAACATCTTCCGCTTTACACAGGCAGGTTCCGAAGTATCGGCGTTGCTTGGCCGTATGCCATCAGCGGTAGGTTACCAGCCAACACTGGCGACTGAGATGGGTAACATGCAGGAACGTATCACTTCAACAAAACGTGGTTCAATTACATCAGTACAGGCCGTTTACGTACCTGCGGATGACTTGACCGACCCGGCACCGGCTACAACCTTTGCCCACTTAGATGCTACAACCGTACTTTCACGTAAAATTGCCGAGCTTGGTATTTACCCTGCGGTGGATCCTCTGGATTCAACTTCACGTATCCTTAGCGCTGCTATTTTAGGTGATGAGCACTACAATACCGCACAACGCGTTAAAGAAACCCTGCAGCGCTATAAAGAGCTTCAGGATATCATCGCCATCCTTGGTATGGATGAATTGAGCGAGGAAGATAAATTGGTTGTATCGCGCGCACGTCGTGTTCAGCGTTTCTTATCACAGCCGTTCCACGTTGCTGAGCAGTTTACAGGCTTAAAAGGTGTATTGGTTGATATTAAAGAAACCATTAAAGGCTTTAACATGATTATGGATGGTGAAGTGGATGAATATCCTGAAGCAGCATTCAACCTTGTGGGCAGCATCGAAGAAGCAATAGAAAAAGGCAAGAAATTGCTGGCTGAAGCAAATAATTAAGAATTAGAATCAAGAGCCAAGAGTCAAGAACCAGGAGAAAAACTCCAGGTCTTGATTCTTGACTCTTGGCTCTTGACTCTATAAAAATATGACATTAGAAATCCTTACTCCCGATAAAACAGTTTACGAAGGTGAAGCTACCTCGGTAACTCTTCCTGGTACTTTGGGATTTTTTGAAATACTGAATCACCACGCGCCAATCATCTCTACTTTAGAGGATGGCAAAGTAACTATACGTGGCGGCAGTGCCGGCAAAGAGGAAACGCTGTTTATAAAAGGCGGTGTTGTTGAGGCCTCTAACAATAAAGTTGTTATCCTGGCCGAAGGGATTCAGCAAAAATAATTGCCCTTTCCCTAATTTAAAATATAAAATCCCTGGTCGTTTGGCCGGGGATTTTTTTTGATACGTAGGTGATCTGATTTGAAGATTTGAAAATGTGCTAATTTGAAGATTAAGGCTTTGGCCATATATGAACTCAGGAGCCTCATTTTCAAATTTTCAAATCGACGCATCATCAAATCATTCATCCATGTATAGTCTCCGCCTTTCCATAATTCTTTACTACCTGTGCTTCAAATTCAAGGTATTGTTTCCATCGTGCGTCTACATCAATATCCACGGCATATTTTTTTGCCAGGCGGATAAACATGGCATAATGAGTAGCTTCGCTTATCATCAGTTCATGATAAAAAGTTGATAGCTGTTCGTCATTAATATTTTCAGAAAGTACTTTAAACCGTTCGCAGCTGCGGGCTTCAATCATTGCAGAAAACAGAAGCCGGTCTATCAGTTGCGCCTCGCGGCCACCACCAATTACAATGAACTTACGAAGCTCGTTTACATAATTATCCTTGCGTTCGCGACCCAACACAAAGCCACGTTGGAGTATGATATCGTGTACGCGTTTAAAATGGTCCATCTCCTCCATCACCAGCATGGTCATGTTCTGCACCAGGTCTGACAGGTTTGGATTTTGCACAATAAGCGTTATGGCGTTACTGGCGGCCTTTTGTTCGCAGAAGGCATGGTCGGTCAGCAACTCTTCTATATTGCTTTCCACAACGTTTTTAACCCACAACGGGTCGGTGGGTAATTGCAGCTTAAGGATTGTTTTTTCGCTCACAGGTCAAAGATAAGCGTTTGAGTTGAATGGTCATTCGGGTTGGACTAAGTTGATGGTGTTTCGCGTGGTTTCAAAACTTAACGAACTCTTACCTTCCGTACAAATTCTTACTCTCAATAAAATCCAACACCACATCGGGCACAAAATATTGCACGTTCTTTTTGTCTTTAAGCGATTGCCGAATAAAGGTCGCCGACAGCTCCATCAACGGCGTCATGGTGATGGTTACCGATGGGTGCGTAGCTAAATCGGTATTTTCGTAGCCGGGGCGTGGGTAAACAAATATCTGGTAGTCGCGCAGTATCAACTTGTAGTTTTTCCATTTAGGTAACGACACCAAGTTATCCGAACCCATAATCAGCGCAAACTCATGCTGGGGGTATTTTTCTTTTAAATGGGCAAGGGTATCAATGGTATATGATGGTTGGGGTAACTTTAGCTCCACGTCGCTAACCTGTATGTTTTTGGAGTTGTCGGTAGCCAGTTTACACATCTCCAGCCGGTCGTAGGTGTTAATCAGGTCGCCGTATTTTTTTAAAGGGTTTTGGGGAGATACCACCAGCCACACTTTATCAAGTGTAGTGTAATTTGCCATGTAGTTGGCAATAATAAGGTGCCCTACATGCACCGGGTTAAATGAACCAAATAGTAGTCCTATCTTCATTCTTGTTCATGGTTAATTGTGTTAAATGTTACCGGATGATTCAATGATAAACCATCAACTATGAACTATCTCACCGAAAGAAAATCGCCCACCAATTTCTCCGCCTCCGCACACGCCGTTTGAAGATCGTAATTTTTCAGGATAATATCAAATTGAGGTGCGTAATTCAACTCTTTTTCGGCTTTTATAAAGCGTTCGGCCAGTTTTTCCTGGCTGTCAGTACCACGACCGGCGAGCCGTTCTTTAAGCACTTCTAATGATGGTGGCTGTACAAATATCGCCAGTGCCTGTTCTTCGTACTTGCGTTTAAGGTGGAGACCACCCTCTACATCGATATCAAATATCACCGTTTTGCCTTTTTGCCAAATTCGTTCAATTTCTGTGCGGAGGGTGCCATAAAAAGTGCCGTTATACACTTCTTCAAACTCAACAAATTGTTTTTTGGCAATACGGTGCAAGAACTCCTCTTTACTTATAAAGTAGTAGTCTTTGCCGTTTACTTCTTCGCCGCGCGCATTACGCGTAGTTGCAGAAATGGAAAACTCAAGTTCAGGCACTTTTTTAAGCAGGTGGTGTACTATAGTTGTTTTGCCTGCGCCAGACGGTGCTGAAAATATAATGAGTTTACCTGAAGGGTTCATATTTGTTGTAAAGTTTGAATGTTGAAATGTTGTAAAGTTGATTTTTTAACATTTCAACCTTACAACGTTGCAACATTACAACACGTTTAGTAGTTGTTCTTTTATTTTTTCAAGCTCTTCTTTCATCCCAACTACCAACTTTTGCATATTGGCGTCGTTAGCTTTTGAGCCAAGGGTATTTACCTCGCGGCCGATCTCCTGTGAAATGAAGCTCAATTTTTTGCCGTTGGCATCGTCGTTTTTCAACGTTTCGATAAAATAGTCGCAGTGTGTGCGCAGGCGTATTTTTTCCTCGGTGATATCAAGCTTATCTATGTAATAGATCAATTCCTGCTCAAAGCGGTTTTGGTCAATGGCCTCGCGACCAACGGCTTCACTTAAAAACTGGTTAAGGCGTTCCTTTATTACAGGTACCCGTTTCGGCTCTTCAACTTCAACCAGTTCGAGGTTTTTCATGATGATGCCTATGCGGTATTTCAAATCTTGTTCAAGTACGTTGCCTTCGTCGCTTCTGAATTGTTGAAATGCCGCCAGTGCCTGCTGGTAGGCTTTTTCGGCAACCTTCCACTCTTCCTCCGATGCTGTTTCCTCTTCGTATTTCACAACTTCGGGCAGCCCAAGGGCAAGCTGTAATAAATTGTTGGTCGGCTCATTTAAGTCGAGGCTAACGGCCTTTAATTGTTCAAAATAATGCTTGAGCAACTCTTTATCGATGCCGGCCGCATTACTGGTGGTGTTTGCCTTTTCAACATTTACCGACAGGTTTACCTTGCCGCGCTCAATTTGCTTACTGCAGTCATTACGCAACTGGAATTCCTTTTCAGCAAAAGTTTTTGGCAAGCGAAGTGATAGCTCAAGGAATTTACTGTTCAGGGATTTTATTTCGACAGTATATTTTGCCCCATCAGCGTCGATGCTGGCAATTCCATAGCCGGTCATGGATTTTATCATGCGCAAAGATAGGGTTTTAGTCGGAAAGTCCGAAAAGTCAGTAAAGTCGAGAGGGCCCAAAGACCAAGGAGTAATAGAAGTTCGAAAGACTTAACTTCTTTTCTTATCGTTATATTAACGCAGGACTGGCCTCTGTCTTCGGACTTCACTGACTTTCCCGACTTCGTTTAACACTTTTTTACATTTACTGTGGGATACAATCTTTAACTTTGCTATTATATGCGCTGTAAATTCTTTTTTATAATAATGTTTTGCCTGGGGTTTTTAGTTCAGGTAAAGGCGCAGGAAACATTTGTGCTTAGGGGTGTGATATCACGAAACATAAGCGTTGAAAGACTTGCACAGGTGCTAATTACCAACTTACGCACAAAGAACGTTATGATGAGTGATGAGTTGGGCTGGTTCTCTATTAACGCTGCTGTCGGCGATACGTTACTATTCAATAAAAGCAACTACACCGATCTGAAGGTGGTAGTTAAAGAGAAAGGCGATATCCCGGTTTACATGCAACCTGTTATCCAGCTTGACCAGGTAACAATTAACGGGCAATCGAAAAAGCAGGAATTGAATGATGTAATGAAGGACTACCACAGGCAGGGAATTTATTATAACGGTAAGCCGCCGGTACTGTCATTTCTAACATCGCCTTTAACCGGCTTATATGAATTATTTGGAAAGGGCCCCGGCCAGGCCCGCCGCTTCGCAGCTTTCTCAAAAGGCGAGCTCGAATTTGCCGAGGTTAGGCGCCGCTATAACAAGGCAATGGTAATGCGGGTAACCAGTACCGATAGTACTACTGCTAAAGGTTTTATGGAATATTACACCCCTAGCTACGAAGATCTGAAACAGTGGAACGATTACGAACTGATAAAACAGGTTAAGAAAAACTTCGAATACTATGAGAAGGCTCCTGACAGGAAGCAGTTGGAGCAATTGAACCGTCCGTCGTTGATACCAAAAGAAGAAAAACCTCTATAAATCGTAAGAATTTTGTTTTTACTGTCCTTTAGGGTTGGGTAGCGATCAAATCCCTAAACTTTCACAGGCTTTTTCCGCAGCTAGTTTCTCCGCGTTCTTTTTACTGAACTCTTTTCCCTGGCCCATTACCTCGCCATCAATAATGGCCTGTATGGTAAACAGCTTGCTGTTTTCGCCCTCAAGATTGCCAACCAGGTAAAATGTAATGTCTTTACCGTGGCGCTGGCACCACTCAATCAGTTTGCTTTTAAAGTTAGTTTCGGTTTGCTCAAGCGTGCGGATGTCGACATGCGCTTTGATGATATGGTTTACCAAAAAGTTCCTGGTAAAGTCGTAGCCTTTGTCAAGGTATACAGCACCTATAAGCGCTTCAAAGGCATCGCCAAGCAACGAACCCTGGCGCGACGAGTTGAGCATGCGGCTATCATATTCAATCAGCTTATCAAAGCCCAGTTTGCGGGCAAGCGCATTAAGGTTATTGCGGCTAACTATTTTGGAGCGTAATTCGGTTAAGAAGCCTTCGTCTTCGTAAGGATAGAGTTTAAAAAGCACTTCGGCAACAACGCTGCCAAGCACGGCGTCGCCTAAAAACTCAAGCCTTTCGTTGCTGTTTTTAACGCCCTTTTTTATGTTTTGGGCAACAGATTTATGACGAAAGGCAAGTTTGTATAACGACAAATTGCCCGGTACAAAACCGAGCAAATTTTTTAAAACCTTTACGTATTTTCTGTTGGGAGATAGGTATAGTTTGTAAAAACGACTTATAGGCATCCAGTTAATTATTCTTCGTACTTTTTAAATATCACAGAAGCATTGTGTCCGCCAAAACCAAATCCATTGCTTTGTGCTATTCTCACTTCGCGTTTTTGTGCCTTGTTGAACGTAAAATTAATTTTTGGATCAAAAGCCGGATCGTCGGTAAAATGGTTAATGGTTGGTGGAATTATACCGTTTTTAACAGCTAAAATAGCAGCAATTGCCTCAACAGCACCGGCAGCTCCCAAAAGGTGCCCGGTCATTGATTTAGTTGAGCTGATATTTATGCGATAAATTTCGTCGCCATAAACATCCTGTATGGCTTTCACTTCCTGAGGATCGCCGATAGGGGTTGATGTGCCGTGAACGTTTACATAGTCAATGTCGGCCGGTGTAATTCCTGCATCTTCCAAAGCGTGGCGCATTACCAGCGCAGCACCTAATCCTTCAGGATGGGGAGCCGTCATATGATAAGCATCTGCACTCATGCCGCCGCCAATCATTTCAGCATAAATTTTTGCGCCGCGTCTTTTCGCGTGCTCCAATTCTTCCAAAATAATGGTTCCTGCACCTTCACCAGCTACAAAGCCATCCCTGTCCAGGTCAAACGGACGTGAGGCAGTTGCCGGGTCGTCATTACGGGTCGAAAGGGCGTGCATGGCATTAAAACCGCCTATACCAGCTTCATTAATAATAGCTTCAGAGCCACCGCTGATAAACATATTAGCTTTACCCAGGCGGATATAGTTAAATGAATCTATCAATGAATTATTTGATGATGCGCAGGCAGATACGGTTGAAAAGTTTGGACCGCGCAGGCCGTATTTGATAGAGATATGGCCAGGGGCTATATCAGCAATCATTTTAGGGATAAAAAACGGGTTGAAACGTGGTGTGCCGTCGCCTTTGGCAAAATTCACAACCTCGTCTAAAAACGTTTTTAAACCACCGATACCCGAACCCCAGATAACCCCGATGCGGTTAACATCAAGCTTATCAAAATCCAGTCCGGCGTCTTTTACCGCTTCTTCTGTAGAAAATAATGCGTATTGAACAAAAGGATCAAGCTTCCGGGCGTCTTTGCGACCCAAAAAAGCGTCTGCATCAAAGTTTTTTACTTCACATGCAAATTTGGTTTTGAACTTTTCGGTATCAAAACTCTTAATTAAGGCAGCGCCACTCACACCATTTATCAATGATTCCCAATATTCGGGAACGGTATTGCCAATTGGGGTGAGTGCTCCAAGCCCGGTTACAACAACTCTTTTAAACTCCATTTACTAGGTTTGGGGGAGTTCTTATTTAACGTTTTTTTCAAGGTAAGCAACAGCCTGACCTACAGTACCGATAGTTTCGGCCTGGTCATCAGGTATAGCCACGTTAAATTCCTTTTCAAACTCCATGATTAATTCCACGGTGTCCAACGAGTCAGCACCAAGATCATTGGTGAAGCTAGCTTCGGGTGTTACTTCACTTTCGTCAACACCTAATTTTTCTACGATAATAGCTTTTACTCTTGAAGCGATATCAGACATAGTCTTACAGTTTAAATGATTAAATAAAATTCAGTGCAAAGGAAAAATAAATTCTGTTAATTATCAAATCTAAAAACATTTGCATTATATGCAACAATATTTTATTGCATCTGTTTCGATTTTGTATTTTTACCGGCGCAAAAGTAATGATTTTGAACAGGAAATTTTTAAAGTTTGAGATCGATCTTGATTTTGTTCTCATTGCGGTTACCACATCACTAAAAGACTATCGCGTTTGTTATCTCATTAACAAGGCTTTAAGCTTTAATTTGACAAAAATTCCCGACCTTGAAGTTGATATTCATCACGGTGCTGAGCCTGTTTTATTCTCCATATACCACTATAATTGGGAGGCCAGCGAGACGGATTTTTACTTTATCGGTAATAAAGGGTCGGATGGGTACCTGGTACCGGAGATGCGAAAGGCGGATTATTTTTTGTTGATAAAAAATTATATCGATGAAAATGATCTGGAAAGCCTTATTTCGGCCATTAATAAGGTACCCGAAATTGTTGCAGCAGTAAAGATTGATCCTAAAAAAATAAAATCACGCGAAAATCTCTTATTTTAGCGCAAATTTTTAAAAGTGTTATAGGTACACTCAACACGCCTGTAAGCCAGTATTAACCCTATAAATATGAAATTATATTATAACCGAACTAAAATTGTTGCCACAATGGGCCCCGCTTCGGCAAAAAAAGATGTTTTGCTGGCCATGATCCAGGCCGGCGTTAACATTTGTCGCTTAAACTTTTCGCACGGTAAAGCGCAGGACCACAAAGCAGTAATTGATACCATTCGCGAAATAAATGCAGAATATAAAACCAACGTTGGCATATTAGCCGATTTGCAAGGCCCTAAAATCCGCATCGGCCTGGTAAAAGATGGTGGCATACACCTGGTTAACGGAACCTCAATAAATATTACCACGCACGAGTTGATCGGCGACGATAACCAGATATACATTACCTACCCCACATTTCCGCAGGACGTAAAAGCCGACGAAATTATTTTGCTGGATGATGGTAAAATACAAATGCGCGTTATCAGCACCAACAGGGTAGATACCGTTGTTTGCGAAGTGGTGCATGGTGGCATCTTAACTTCGCGCAAGGGCGTTAACCTGCCAAATACCAAGGTATCGATCCCAAGCTTAACCGAAGAAGATATTGAGAACCTTAAATATGCATTGGAATGGGATGTTGATTGGGTGGGTCTTTCCTTTGTGCGTACCGGCCAGGATATACTGGAACTTAAAAAGATTATAGCTGAAAGCGGCAAAGCCGCCAAAGTAATTGCCAAGGTTGAGAAGCCGGAGGCTATTGATAATATAGATGAAATTATTGCCGCTACTGATGGCGTTATGGTTGCCCGCGGCGACCTGGGTGTTGAAATGCCGCTTGAAGAAGTGCCTTTGTTACAAAAAATGATTGCCCGCAAATGCCGCCTGGCATCAAAGCCGGTTATTGTGGCTACACAAATGCTGGAGTCGATGATAACCACCCCGCGCCCAACCCGTGCTGAAGTGAATGACGTAGCCAACTCTGTGCTTGACGGTGCAGATGCAGTAATGCTAAGCGGCGAGACATCAGTAGGGGAGTTCCCGGTGATAGTCATTGAAACTATGGCGAAAATTATACGGAACGTTGAAGAACTGGGTTATCCGTTCAATAGCAAGAGTGACGTTACAGACGCTTCGTCGCCCGATTACCTGAGCAATGCACTTTGCGGATCGGCAGTGTACCTGGCCGAGCACACCAATGCAGCCGGTATTGTTTCTATGACTACCTCGGGCTATAC
>Ga0105239_10005359_pt1 | contig 15056 bp, 13 predicted proteins | sample KBSC44metaG_FD_92761 | JGI IMG/M metagenome (GOLD analysis project Ga0105239, IMG submission 92761) | Corn rhizosphere microbial communities from Kellogg Biological Station, Michigan, USA - KBS C4-4 metaG | ecosystem: Host-associated > Plants > Roots > Rhizosphere > Soil | place: Michigan, USA...
CGACACGTTCGCCGACGCCGGCCGGGCCGACTTCGCGCGCGATCTTGCCCGGCCGCTCCCGGGCACGACGATGTTCACGTGGTTCGGCTTTCCCGAGGACGACCACGAGCTGTTGCTTCGTCTGTTCGGAGACATGCTGCGGCGGACTCCGGGAGAGCGAGCGCTGCCGCCGGTCGCGATCGCCGCGCGGGACCAGCTCCGCTCGTATGTCCTGGACTTCGCACGTGAGCGACGCATCCACGCGAGCGATGACCTCATGACGCACCTCGTCCGCGCCGAGGCCGCCGGGGAGCTGAGCCGCGACGAGCTGCTCGGGAGCTCGCTGCTGCTGTTCGTCGCGGGTATCACGACGACATCCGGGCTGATCTCCAACTCACTGCTCCATCTCGCGGAGTTCGACGACGCGCGCGAGACGATGCGACGCGATCCCACGACGATCCCGGCCGCTGTCGAGGAGCTGTTGCGCTTCGAGGCACCCATCCAGGCACTCGGCCGGATGACGACCCGAACGGTCGAGCTACACGGCACGACGATCCCGGAACGGGCTCAGGTGGCGCTCATCTGGGCGTCGGCCGACCGTGATGAGCGCCACTGGCCGGATCCCGACAGGCTCGATATCACCCGAACCCCTTCGCGCCACGTGGCATTCGGCGACGGCATCCACCACTGTCTGGGCGCACCGCTGGCCCGGCTCGAGGCGAAGATCGTCTTCGAGGAGCTCCTGCCGCGCATCCCGGCATGGTCGGTGGACGGGCCGATCGTGCGTCTGCCCACGCCGACGGACCGGGGGCTGGAGAGGCTGCCCGTGGCCTTCTGACCCTTGCTGCCACCGAGTCGCGTCACGCGCGCGACACCAGGTGCGTCGTAGGACAAGACGCCGGGTGGTCATGGCAGGCTGATCGACCGCCCGGCGTCACCACGTCCAGCCGTTCGCCCGCAGCCGCCTGGCGCGCTCCGGTAGACTCGGTCGGACCCGACACCAGTCAGGGGGACCTCGCCCGTCGTGCACGCAACCCGGATCCGGACCGCTCCAGCGTCCGGACCCATCGACCGCCGCCGGCTCTTCGCCGCCGGTCTGTCGGCCCTCATCCCCGGTCTCGGTCAGGCCTTCAACGGCCGACGCAGGCTGACGCTCCTTTTCCTGATCCCGTCCCTGATCATCGGCGCGGTCGTCGTGCTCGTGTGGGCAACCCAGACACCGACGCGCATCGCGGCCTGGGCCGTCGCGCCCGTCGTGCTGGGCGGGCTCCTATCGCTCAACGCGTTGATCCTCGGCTGGCGGCTGCTCGCCGTCGGTCAGGCGTTCCTCGATACCCGCCGGCAGGGTCCGACAGGGCGGCTGGGGATCATCGGCATCGTCGTCATCGCGGCGCTCGTCGTGCTCCCGCACCTGGCCGTCTACCGGTACGGGACGGCGTTCGGCGACGCGTTCGCGCAGATCTTCCAAGCACCGAGTCTCGCGGCGGACGGCGACCGACCGCCCCCGGGTCCTGGCCCGAACGAGCGCATGAACGTGCTCGTCGTCGGCGTGGACGCTGCCCCGGGGAGGACGTCGGTCCTGACGGACACGATGATGGTGATCTCGTTCGATCCGGTCGGAAAGACGGCCTCGCTCGTGTCGCTGCCCCGTGACCTCATCGATGTGCCGCTCGGCAACGGCGACATCTATGGTCCGAAGCTGAACTCGCTGATGTCCTATGCCGACCGTCATCCGAAAACCTTCCCGAAGGGCGGGCTCACGACGCTCCAGGGCGCGGTCGGCGCCCTGCTCGGCATCCCGATCCACTATCACGCGACGATGGCGTTCGACGGCTTCATCCACATGGTCGACGCGGTCGGCGGCGTGGACATCGATGTGCAGAAGGGCATCGACGATCCCGGCTACGACGGTTTCGGCGACGGCAAGCGAGGCTGGTCGATCACCGCCGGAGTGCATCACCTCGACGGTGCCAACGCCCTGGCATATGCACGCAGCCGGAAGTCGCTCGGCGAGAGCGACTTCACCCGCGCCGGGCGCCAGCAGCAGATCATCGTCGCGCTCAAGGACGCTGCCACCGACGGCGGCAGCGTGTTCTGGGAGCTGCCCGGGTTGATCGGCGCGGTCGGCGACTCGATCCGGACCGACCTGCCCATCGACCGGCTGCCGCAGCTCGCCGTCGCGATCGATGAGATGGGAAAGGGCGGGATCACGCGAGCGGTCATCCGGCACCCGCTCGTGCGCTCGGTCGACACGCGCTACGGGTCCTCGTTGCAGCCTGACGTGACCGCCATCCAGGCCGTCGCCGCCGGGCTGTTCCCACCGCCCGGTGGCACGCCCGTGCCCTGGCCGAGCCCGAAGCCCTCGCCGTAGGTCGGCCCAGCATGAGGGCCCCGCGTCAGCTCCTCACGATCGGCTTGGTGCTCATCGTGGCGGCTTGCTCGCCGGCGATCGCCTCTCCGTCCCCGGTCACGCCGGCCACGTCGGCTCCGGCCACCCCGAGCCCAGTGGCAGATCTGCCGTCGGTGCTGCGCGAGATCCTGCGGGCTCCGGGCCCGTATCAGCTGCGGATGGAGCGGGTCCAGACGTCGGAGACGACGACGTCACGGATCGAAGGGACGATGCGGGTCGCGCCTAGAGCATGGGCAGCCGAGGGAACCCGTACGGATCGCGGCGCCGGCAGCGGGATGGTCTCGACCGCCGCGTACGCCCTGGTCTGGATCGGAGATTCGGGCTACACCCGGACGGATGGGCCGTGGATCCCGTTCACCGGGCTATTCGACCACCCGCTCAGGCTGACCGCGGACCCCGATGCGGGTACGTTCGTGGACCTTGGGGAGGCCACCGTCGGCCAGCGTGTCGTGCGGCAGCTCGGCTATGCCGATCCGTCGGTCATCGATCCGATCTACCTGCTGGCGATCGGCAACGAGCTCGACGACGTGGATGTCGCCGTCACGTATGACCTGACACCGGACGGCCGACTCGTCCGGGTCCATTCGCAGCTTGCCGGGCGGCGCAAGGACGAGTTCGGGGGAGGCCGGATCACCCACGAGGCCACCTACACGGTCATCCCCGGCCTTCCCGATCCGATCGAGCCGCCCGACACGGACTGGACCCTGTTCCTCTCGCCGCACCTGCCGATCAGTCTGGCGCTCCCGCCCTCATGGAAGTCCGAAGGCTCGACGGCCGAGGGCGACACGTTCTCCGGTCCGGCTGGCACGGCTCGGGTCGCCGTCCGCGAGCCGCCGGCCACAAGCTCGCCGGAGAAGCTCGTCGCCGACGTCCAGGTCGACTACGCCCGGAAGGGCGGTCCGGCAACCGGCGACGTCGTCCCGACCTATCTCGGCTCGGAGACGGCCATGGCCGTCACCTACGCCGAGATCGACCTGGGCGATGGTCCGCAGACGATCGTGCACCTCGTGAGCAGCCACCGAGGCGTGGCATACGACGTCGTCTGGACGCTGGGTGCCGGCACCGTCCAGGAGCGATTCGACACGGTCGGTGACGTCGCGACGTCCTGGGCCTGGACCGACGAGGCGACGCCCTAGGGTCCGGTCGCCCAACGGCCGGGTGGTGGCTGCCAGCGCCGGAACGCCTCGAGCAGGCCCTCGAGCGAATCCGCCCGGGTCACCAGGCGTCGGTGGGCGGGCGCGACGAACCCCTCGGCGACCGCCATGTCGAGCCACGCCAGGAGCAGCGTCCAGTAGTCGCCCACCTCGAACAGACCGATCGGCTTGCGGTGCAGCTCGAGCTGCGCCCATGACACCACCTCGGCCAGCTCCTCGAGCGTGCCGAGCCCACCGGGCAGCGCGATGAACGCATCGGCGAGGTCGGCCATCTCGGCCTTTCGCTCGTGCAGCGTGTCGACGACCCGCAGCTCGGTCAGACCTGGATGGGCGAGCTCGCGATCGACGAGGCCCTGGGGGATCACGCCGATCACCTCGCCGCCGGCCGCCAGTGCCGCGTCGGCGACGGCGCCCATCAGCCCGACTCGACCACCACCGTACACGACGCCGATCCCCTGCCGCGCCAGCCCCTCCCCGACGGCCCGCGCCGCATCGACGTAGCGCGCCTCGTTGCCGGGACTCGCGCCGCAGAAGACGCAGATCCGCATCCCGTCAGAACCCGCGGTCGACCAGGTAGGGCGTCATCGCGCGCGCCGCACGCGCGCGATGCGAGACCCGATTCTTGTCCTCGGCGCTCCACTGACCGAACGTCCTACCGCCGGGCGGCTCGCCCTCGGGCTCGAAGATCGGGTCGTAGCCGAATCCGCCGCTTCCGCGCGGGCCGGTCGCGATGCGTCCGAAGCATTCGCCTCGCACGGTGATGAGCGCCTCGCCCGGCATCGCCAGGACGAGCGAGCAGACGTAATGGGCACCGCGCTGCTCCGGTGGCAACCCGTCGAGTGCCCGGAGCAGCTTCGCATTGTTCTCGTCATCGCTCGCACCTTCGCCGGCATAGCGTCGCGTCCGGATGCCGGGCGCGCCATCCAGCGCGTCGACCTCGAGCCCGGAGTCGTCCGCGAGCGTCGGCAGGCCCGTGCCTTCCAGTGCCGCCCGCGCCTTGATCGCGGCGTTCGCCTCGAACGTGTTGCCGTCCTCGACCGGCTCATCGACGACCCCGATGTCATCAAGGCTGACCAGCTCCGCAACCGGTAGAGCGAGGAGCTGACGCAATTCTCGGAGCTTGTGCTCGCTGTGGGTCGCGACCAGCAGTCGTGGGCGGCGTCCCTCAGGCGGCGTCAACGCCTGACCGTGGCGAGCACCTCGGCCTGCGCGGCGAACAGCGTCGCGAGGCCCTCGTCGGCGAGGTCCAGCATCGACAGGGCGGCCGCCCGATCGAACGGGCGACCCTCGGCGGTCCCCTGGAGCTCCACATATGTCCCGGCGTCGGTGCCGACGACGTTCATGTCGACCTCGGCGCGCGAGTCCTCGCTGTAGTCGAGGTCGAGGTAACCGGCGCCATCGACGACACCGACCGACACGGCCGCGACGCGCGACGTCAGCAGCCGCTCCATCCCGTAGGTGATCAGCGCGGCGCCGAGCGCGACGTAGCCACCCGTGATCGACGCCGTGCGCGTCCCGCCGTCGGCCTGCAGGACGTCGCAGTCGACGGTCACCGTCCGCTCGCCGAGCCGAGACAGGTCGACGACTCCGCGCAGGGATCGCCCGATCAGGCGCTGGATCTCGTGCGTCCGCCCGCCGATCCGGCCCTTCGCCGACTCTCGGTCGCTTCGCTCGGCCGTCGCCCGCGGCAGCATCGAGTACTCGGCCGTGACCCAGCCGGTCCCCTTGCCGCGGAGGTGCGGCGGGACGCGGTCGGCGATCGTGGCCGCGCAGAGCACCTGCGTATCGCCGAACTTCACAAGGCACGAACCCTCGGCCCATTTCTGGACGCCCAGTTGGAAGCTGATGGGCCGCAGGTCGCGCGGCCCGCGCCCGTCCGCGCGCACGGTCGTCCGATTGCCGATCGTCATGTCGTGATCCTCTCCTCCGCCTTGGCGGCATGCCACAGCTCGTCGAGCGCCTCGAAATCCATGTCCCGCAAGGCGACACCGCGCTCCGCTGCCATCGCCTCGACCCGGCCGAAGCGGCGCTTGAACTTCGCGTTCGCGGAGCGCATCGCGGCCTCGGCGTCGACCCCGCGCTTGCGCGCGACGTTGACGAGCACGAACAGCAGGTCGCCGAGCTCCTCGGCCCAGGCACCCGCCGGCGCGCCCTCCTCGGCCGCCTCACGCAGCTCTTCCGTCTCCTCGATCACCTTGTCGAGCACGCCGTCGATGCTCGGCCAGTCATAGCCGATGTTGGCCGCACGCTCCTGCATCTCCTGGCTGGCTGCGAGCGCCGGGAGCGATCGGGCGATGCCGTCCAGCGCGCCTTTCGCGGTGCCGGCCGTGCCGTCCGCTTGCTCGCGCTCGGCCGCCTTGATCCGCTCCCATTGCCGGTTCACGTCCGAGGCGGTCCGTGCCTCCGCCTCCCCGAACACGTGCGGATGGCGGCGCACGATCTTCGAAGCGATCGCGGCCTGGACGTCGGTCAGGTCGAAGACGCCCTCCTCGGCGGCAAGCTGGGCGTGCAGGACGATCTGAAGCCACAGGTCGCCGAGCTCGGCGGCCAGTTCGGGCGTCGCGCCGGCCTCGAGCGCGTCGTAGACCTCGTACGCCTCCTCGAGCAGGTGGTTGCGCAGCGACTCGTGGGTCTGCTCGCGGTCCCAGGGGCAGCCATCCGGCGCGCGGAGTCGGTCGCTGATGGCGGGCATCGACCACGGGCCCGCGATCGCCGCTTCGGGCTGCAGGGGCGCGAGGTAGAACGGAGCCCCGAGGTCGTCCAGGCGCAGCTCGCCGGTCGTCGTCGGGAGGTTCGTGCCGAACCGCCCGACGGGATGGTCGGCGGGGTAGGCACGGGAGAGGACGTCGAGCGGTTCGCGACCACGCGGCCCATGACGCCCGGGCAACGGTGACGCCATCCCCGTCTGGTCCGCGTCACGAGGGCCTGGCGCCCCGGCGAGCAACATGGCCAAGGGCACGACGAGTGCCGGTCGCGACGGCTCGAGCGGCGTCGCGATGAGCCGTTCGCCGGCGATGACCTGGAGTCCCGCGCCCGGATCGAGCCCGAACCGGAGTCGCGCCTCGGTGACGAGGGCGTCCAGCACCTCGGGCCTAGCCGGCGAGACCGGCGACGATCGACTCGTCGCGTTCGACCGCGGCGGCGTCCTTCTTCGGCTGATACCAGTCGGAGAAGAGCCGCGTTCGGATCGCGTCGAGCTGGCGCCCTTCCGGTGTCCGCTCCTGCTCGTCCTTCACGAGGAAGAGGTATTGCCCGTCGTCGGGGATCGTCACGACCGCCGACGTCTTGCCGACCGGGGCCGCGAAGATCGCGTCGGTCATCTCCTTCTGGAGCTGGCCCTTGGCGATCCAGCCGAGGTCGCCACCGTGGCTCGCTTCAGCGCCCTCGGAGAAGTCCTTCGCGACGTCCTCGAAGTCCGCCTGGCCGGAATCGATCTTGGTCTTCAGGGCGGCTAGATCCGGCGGGTGGTTGAGGACCTGGACGATGTGGTAGCCGAATTCGGTCTTGATCGGCGGCAGCAGCTGCCCGTCGGTCGGCTTCGCGTCCAGGATCGGCTTCGAGAATGACTCGACATAGCTGCTGTCGCTGCTGACGTAGGCGTCGAGGACGCCGCCGGTGCCGTCTGGCCCGCGGGCGCTTTCCTCATCGCTCTCGGAGCGCGCGAGCGCGTCGAACTGGCTGATGTCGTTCTTCAATCGCACGTAAGCCGCGTCGGCGTCGAGCTTCGCCTGACCCCAGGACGGATCGTCGGCCGGGATGTCGCCGTTGCTCGCGGCGGCCGGGTCGTCCTTCGGTGAGAACAGGATATGGCGGACCTTGACCGCGTCGTCGGGGAGGTCGATGGTCGCCTGGCTCAGGTAGATCTCGTCGGTCTGGCGCTGGGGTGCAGCCTTGCTGGCGTCGGCGACGAGCTTATCCTCGAGCTTGTTCCGGATGACGTCACCACGGACGACAGCCCGGTACTTGCCGAGGTCGATGCCGTCGTTGGTGAGCGTCTCCTGATAGTTGCCGTCGACGGACTGGGCGACGATCTCCGATACGCGACCGATGCGGAAGGTTCCATCCTTGCCTTCGACCACGTCGGTCGGCGTGTTGACGGCGGCAGCGAAGAGCGCCGTGAGGAAGGCCTCGTCGGTCTGGGCGTCATCCTTGGTGACCCAGCCGAGGTCGCCGGCCTGCGCCGCGGTGGCGCTGTCGGTCGAGACGGTCCGCGCGACATCGTCCCAGGCCTTGCCACCCTTGATGTCGGCGAGCGCCTTCTCGATCGTGGCTCGAGCCGCGGCCTTCTGCTCCGCCGTCGGCTCGGTAGCGCCGGGATCGGTTGCCGGCTTCACCTCGATCTGCCAGGCGTGACGCGATTCGGGCGTCGTCGCCTCCTCGAGCAGCTTCGCATCCACGTCGGAGTCGGTGACGGCCACACCCTCGTCGCTCGCGAGCTTCGCCTGGATGCGGTTGTCGATGATCTTCTCGAGCGAGTTCGGGATCACCTGCTGGCGAGCTTGGTCGACCTGCTGGGTCTGGAGCTCGGCCTGGGCCTGCGTGAGCTGCCCGGCCGCTGCCTGCGTGTTGACCCGCCGTTGCGCGATCTGGAGCCGCCATGTCTCGATGGCGGTTCGATCGCGCAGGTCGTCCTTCGTGATGGACTGGCCGTCGACGCTACCGACCGGGGCGAGGTGGTCGTTGTAGTAGCTGATCGCGACCGCGATGCCCAGGATGACGACCGCGGCCACGACGGCCAGGCCGAACCCGAGGTTGAGATAGAAGTTGCGCCGGTCGCGCGTGTCCCAGGATGGTCGCTGGAAACGCCGCACGACGGGCTTGGCACGGAACGTCATTCGATGGTTGATCCCTGGATGCAAGATGGCATGGCCCGACGAGGGCCGGTCGTCGTTGGGCGGGCGGTATCGTACCGTACCGACGCCCTCTCGCCCGTTCGGGAGAGCGCCGTCAGCTCTCCTGGGTCGGCGCCTGCTTGGACTCGGCCCTCGACACGAGTCCGTCGACGAGCGCGAGATAGCGACGCGACTCGACCTCCCACGAAAGCCCCTCTACGCGGGCGCGTGCTCGTTCGACGCGGGCCCGGCGCGCATCGGCATCGCGGACGACGTCCCGGATCGAACGAGCGAGGTCGCCGGCATCGCCCGGTTCGTAGGTGGCGACGTCGTCGCCGAACGTGGCGACCACCATCGGCAAGCGGGACGCGACGACGGGCTTGCCCATCGCGGCGTACTCGAACACCTTCGTCGAGAGCGAGTAGTCGGTGAACGGCGTGCGCCGGGTCGGGGCGAGCCCGAGGTCTGTTCCCGCCAGCGCCGCCGGGACCGCATCGATCGGGATGCGATCGTGAAAGGTGACGCGCTCCCTGATCCCGAGGCGGTCGGCAAGCTCGGGCAGCGGGACCTCGGCGAAGTCACGGCCGTACAGGTCGAGGCGGACGTCCAGGTCGGGCTCCTGCTCGACGAGCCTTGCCACCGCGTCGAACACTACATCGAGCTCGTACGTGGGGCTCAATGCGCCCGTGTAGACGAGCCGTAGCACACCGTCCTCCATGAACGAGCGTGACGGATGCGCTGCGGAGGAGAACCGGACGAGGGAGGGCGCGTTCGGGACGATCGTGAGCTTCCTCGGGGCGACACCGAGCCCGACGAGCCGGTCGCCCAGCGCCTGATTGACGGTCACGACCGCTGTCGCGAAGCGGCAGGCGAGGCGCTCCTGGAGACGCAGGAGCCGGACACCGACGCCGCGAGGACGCGCGCCGAAGCGCGCCGAGAAGAACTCCGGCATCGCCTCGTGCATGTCGAGGATCACGGGAACCCCCACGAGTCGCAACGGGAGGGTCGCGAAGACCAGGAAGTCCGGCAGCGTGTGGACCTGCACGAGGGCATACCGGCGTCGGAGGTGCGAGCGGATGAGCGCGAACATCGAGCGAGTGAAGAACGAGAGGTATTCGCGCAGGTAGACCCGGAGCCGAGCGCCCTGGTGGCGCTCGACCGACAGCCGGTGGACGACGACGCCCTCGATCGTCACCGTCCCGGGGTCACCCGGCCGGCGGAGCGCGAAGACATCGACGCCGTACCCCGCGGCTGCGAGCGCCTCGGCCTCGCGACGAACGCGCGGATCCTCCTCGTAGTAAGAGTGCGCGAGCATCGCGATCCGTACGCCGGCTGGCGGGGCGATCGAGCTTTGAGCGGCGGCCATGACCGGCGGAGCCTAGCGTACGGGAGGACGCCGAGGGCTCGAGCCACCCGACCTGCCGGGCCGTGGCCCCGTGTTACCCTCCCGTGCCGATGGACCTGACCGCCGAAGCCCCTACCCATTTCCGGAGCACCGGCGACCGCCCTGGGATCATCGGGTCGCTCCGCGAAGCCATCGTCGAGGTGCTCAGCCGGCAACGGCTGATCCGCTACCTCGTGCAGGCGGACCTCCAGAAGAAGGGCACCAACACCCTGCTCGGCAACCTGTGGTGGGTCATCGATCCGCTGCTCCAGATGCTGATCTACTGGATCCTCGTGTCGGTGATCTTCCAGCGCGGCGGACCCGATTACCCGCTGTTCCTCTTCTCGGCGATCCTGCCCTGGAAATGGTTCGCGTCGTCGATCAACGACGGCATCACGTCGGTGTCGAGCGCGGAGCGACTGGTCAAACAGATCCAGTTCCCGAAGCTCGTGCTGCCCGTCGCTGCGGTCGTCGCGGGGATCGCCAACTTCGCATTCGGGCTCATCCCGCTGTTCGCGCTGATGCTGCTCTTCTATCGCGACCGGATCGAGGTCACGTTGCTGCTCATCCCGGTCGTAGCGGCCGTGCAGCTCGTGTTCAACATGGGCATGACCGTCCTGCTCTCGGCACTCAACGTCTTCTACCGGGACATCGGCAACCTCGCCCGTCACGTGTTGCGCTTGTGGTTCTACCTGTCGCCGGCCCTGTTCACGCTCGAGCAGCTCACCCACGCGACCCGTGAGTTCCCGATCATCCAGAGGCTGTTGCTGCTCAACCCGTGGGCGACGCTGTTCGCCGCGTACCACGACGTCATCTACGAGGGGATCGTCCCGGACTGGGCCGCCCTCATCAGGGTCCTGATCGGCTCGATCGTGTTCCTGGGCCTGACCACGATCGTGTTCAAGCGCCTCGAGCCGGCGTTCGCGAAGGTCCTCTGATGGTCGATGTCGCGGGGCGTCCGGCGGAGGCCGCCCCGGCGCCCCTCCGCACCGATGCGCCCGTCGCGATCGAGGTCCGCGATCTCGGCGTCCAGTACAGCCTGCGCTTCACCAAGAAGACGACACTGAACCGCTCGTTCATCAACATGTTCCGCCGCGAGCCGGCGGACGCGTTCTGGGCGCTGCGGGATGTGACCTTCCAGGTCGTCCATGGCGAGTCGCTCGCGGTCATCGGTCCGAACGGGGCGGGCAAGAGCACGTTGCTCCAGGTCCTGGCGGGGATCATCACGCCCTCGGAGGGCATCGTCGATGTCGACGGCCGGATCTCCAGCCTGTTGACGCTGGGCGCGGGTTTCGATCAGGACCTGTCGGGTCGCGACAACATCCGCCTGGCGGGAGCGTTCATGGGCCTGGATCCCGCGACGATGCGCCGGATCACCCCGACCATCGTCGAATTCGCCGACATCGGCCCGTTCATCGACGCGCCGATCAAGACGTACTCGTCGGGCATGCGTGCGCGTCTCGGGTTCGCGATCGCCACGGCCGTGGACCCGGACATCCTGCTGCTCGACGAGGTGCTCGCGACCGGCGACGAGACGTTCCGCGCGAAGTCCAAGCAGCGTGTCCTCGAGCTCGTCCGCGGAGCCAAGGGTGTCGTCCTCGTGACCCACGACATGAACTGGGTCACGGAGTTCTGCAACCGGGCGATCCTCCTCGAGCAGGGCCGGATCATCGCCGAGGGCAATCCGTACGACGTGGTCGCCATCCACCGCGAGCATTCGGAGCAGTCGAAAGCGGAGCGGCAAGCCGCCTTGGATCGTGCAATGAAGGACGGGGCCGTCGGCTCGCTTCCGCCCGACGCAGCGCGGAGCCGTCTCCGGAGCTAACCCGCGATGTCGGCCGGGAGCCAGCCGGCCTCGCGGGCGTACGCCTGCACGCCCTCCTTGAACGACCGCGGGAGCGGGATGCGCAGCGCATCAGCGAGCGGGTGCGGGTCGCTGTGGAACATGATCGGCGTCTGCGACGTGTCGGGCGCGAGGTCGACGACCGGGGGAACGTCGTCGAGAGCGTCGGCGATGCGCACGACCTGATCCGGCAGGGGATGCGGGTCGCCGCCGCACAGATCCCATGTGCCGGAGACTGTCGCGAGAACGGCCGCGATCAGGGCTGCGACCACGTCGTCGACGTGCACGGGGTCCGATAGCGAGTCGGGCGCGCCGGTCAGCCGGAAATCCGTGCCGGAACGCATCGCGGCGACCACCGCCGGGACGAGGCGGGTCGGTCGCTCGCCCGGACCGAATGCGTTGTACAGCCGGATCACGACGGCCCCGTCGGCTGCCCCGTCCGCCACACGAGAGCGAACGAATCCTTCCATGTAGAGCTTCGAAAGCGCGTACGGCATCACCGGCTGGACCGAGAGCTCGGGCCCGACCGCGCCGGCGAGCCCGGCGTAGACGGCTGCGGACGACAACATGACGATGCGCCGCGCGCGCACGGACGACAGTAGTCGCGCACCGAGGACGGCGGTCGCCTGCACGTCGCGCCAGGGCTCGCGGGTCGCAAGTCCGTGGTCCGCGTTGCCTGCCAGGTGGATCACCGCGTCGAACGGGGACCCGGTGATGGCCGGCGGAAGAGCGTCGAGGGACGCGAACGTCGCCCACTCTCCGCGAGCCTCGTCTGGCCCCGGACGCATGGAGAGCGCGACAACGTCCCAGTCGAGCGGCGCATCCCGCAGCACGTGGCTGCCGATGAAGCCGCCCGCTCCGGTGACGAGGACGCGCGTCACGGTGGCGGGGTCAGGCCAGGGTCGCGCGCTGCCAGGCGATCGTCCGCTCGATGCCGTCGCGCAGGTCGACCTGTGCCTCGTACCCGAGCATCCGCTTGGCTTTCTCGAATGAAGCGTTCTTGACGGGCGTCACGAGGGGACCTGGATCAGCCGACTGGATCAGGGACGTGGGCTTGTCGAGCAACTCGCAGATGAGCTCTGCGACATCGGTCATCGGCTGCGGGTCCGCCCGGCCGATGTTGAAGCCCTCGTATCGCTTGCCGTCCCAACCCTCCATCAGTGATCGACACCCCGCGACGATGTCATCGATGTAGCACCAGCTTCGCGACGTCCCCCGATGAACGGTGATCGGCTGGTCGTGCCGTAGCCGATGGATGAAGTTGGTCATCGCGCTTCGATACGGGTCCGGCCGCTCGCCCGGCCCGTAGCACATGAAGAAGCGCATCGCCGCCGCCTGTAGCCCCTGGCTCTGACTGAAGTGCCGCAGCAGCTGCTCGGCGTGGAGCTTGGACCAGCCGTAGCAGTTCGTCGGCAGGAGTGGGCTGTCCGTCTCGAGCTCCTCGGTCACGAGCGCCGACCCGTGGTCACCATAGATCTCGCTGGTGCTCGCGAAATACAGCCGGGCCGAGTGCTCCATGCAGAGCTGGACGAGGTTCAACGTGCCGCTGACGTTGATATCGACGCATCGCCTGGGGAACTGCTCGCCGTTCTCGCGCCCGACCTCGCCGGCGAGGTGGAAGACGTGCTCGATCGGCCAGGTGCGGAAGACCTCGACGAGCTCCTCGTACCGGGTCACGTCCGCTCGTCGGTAGTCGGGCTCGGTGCGGATCGCGATGTCCGTCACCTTGACGTCATATCCGTGCTCTCGGAGATGCTCCGCGAGACGTCGTCCGATGACACCGAGCCCGCCAGTGATGAGTACCGCCATACAGCCTCCGGTCGCGATGTGGTCAGGGCACCTTTGGGATCGCCGGGCGCTCGAACAGAATCAGCTTTCCTGACGGCGCCGCTCCGGTGGCCATCAGGACGCGATCGAGAGCAGCGAGGAAGCCACCAAGGACGTTAGCCCGTCGCGGCCCGCGGCGGGCAGATCGACCCACCCGCTTCCACAAGGCAGCGTACCAGCGATAGAGGGGGTCGCCAGCCTCGATCGGGTTCGCCCCGACCACGGTGCTTGCCCCGACCGCGATCATCCGCAGCCCGCCGGCCTCGAAGACCTCGCGGTATCGCGACAACGGCCGTGCCAACGAGGTGGCTCCTGGCTTCGGTGGTCGGAACGACGTCGGACGTCGCAGGGCGGGCTCGGCGAGTAGCAGCCGTCCACCAGGTCGCACCGCCGCGGCAAGTTTCGACGCGGCGGTGGCGAACCGGTCGTCTTCGACCACGTGAAGCAGCACGTTCATGATCATCACCGCGTCGTACGGCTCCGTCCGCAGCACGAGACCTGGATCGGCCACATCTCCGAGCGTGAACGTCGAGTCCGGATGCCGTTCGCGCAGTCTGTCGACCGCCTCCGCGATCAGCTCGACGCCATCGATGCGAGCTGCACCCATCGACCGCCAGACGTCGATCCAGAACCCGGTGCCGGAGCCGACGTCGAGGACCGCCAGATCGCTGAGATCGCCGCAGCCGTGCGCGTCCAGGAACCGCACCACATTCCCGCGGCCGATCTTGTACAGCCATCGGTTGAAGCCTTCAGGGAGTCCTGACTGGCCGACCGCCTTCAGACCGCCTCGCCGATGGAGTGCCGACCAGTACGCGCGCGAGTCGTAGACGTCCGCGTCCTGGGGATCGGTGGGACTGCTCGTCACGATGTCCCCGATCGTAGCGAACCGGGCGCATCGCTTCGCCGCGGTCGGGGCCTGCCTATGATGCGGCGGTGTCTTCCCCGGAAACGCCCCTCGTCTCGGTCGTCATCCCGACGTACAACCAGGCACGGTACCTGGGCGAGTGCATCGATAGCGTCCTCGCCCAGTCGTATCCAGCCATCGAGATCGTGGTCGTAGACGACGGGTCGACCGACGCAACGCCGGACGTCCTTGCGGGGTACGGCGATCGGATCAACCACCTTCGTCAGAGCAACCACGGAGCTGCCAACGCTCTCAACAACGGCATCCGGGCGAGCCGCGGGGCCTTCGTCTGCTGGCTGAGCTCGGACGACGCGTTCACCCCCGACAAGGTCGCCCGCCAGGTCGTGGCATTCGGCGCGGATCCATCGCTCGGCCTCTCGTTCATGGGATTCGACACGGTGGATGCAGACGGTCGCTTCAAGGCCGACCGGAGCGAGATCGCGTGGCGACATCCTGACCTGCTCGTGTCCGTCTTCTGGGCGAACCCGATCAATGGGTCGACCGTGATGATGCCGCGGCGGGTCATCGAGTCGATCGGACCGTTCAACGAGACCCTGCGCGCCGATGTCGATGCCGAAATGTGGTTCCGGGTCCTCGAGCGATATCCGGCGGCACATATCCCGGGTGTGCATCTCCACTATCGGGTCCACGCGCAAGCGCTGTCGGCGGATCAAAGCCTGATGCGCCGCTCCAAGGCGACCGTCCGCGGCGCCGTGCTCGGAA
>Ga0105239_10005362_pt1 | contig 15053 bp, 15 predicted proteins | sample KBSC44metaG_FD_92761 | JGI IMG/M metagenome (GOLD analysis project Ga0105239, IMG submission 92761) | Corn rhizosphere microbial communities from Kellogg Biological Station, Michigan, USA - KBS C4-4 metaG | ecosystem: Host-associated > Plants > Roots > Rhizosphere > Soil | place: Michigan, USA...
ATCGAGACCATCGCCGCAGCGCTGAGCGAGCCGCGTGACGCGATCGAGGAGATCGTCGAGCCGTACCTCATCCAGCAGGGCTTCATCCAGCGCACGCCGCGCGGCCGGATGCTGACGGCACTGGCGTTCCAGCACCTCAATAAGGCCGTGCCACAGGGTTTCATCGGGGTACAGACGAGCCTGTTCGAAGAGGACGCGCAGTCCGAATGAACGACCCGCGGACGATGGTTCACTTCCCGATCGGCGACCGGTTGTTCAACTATCGGGCCGCCGCGATCATCATCCGGGATGGGCACGTTCTCACCTGCCAGGAGGATGACGACGAATATATCATGCTACCCGGTGGACGCGTCGAGCTGGGGGAGGCCAGCGACGCCGCCTTGGCGCGCGAGCTTGCCGAAGAGGTGCAAGCGCCGGCGGCCATCGGTCGGCTGGTCTATACGGTCGAGAATTTCTTTGGGCACAATGGCAAAGTGGTGCATGAGCTCGGCGCCTACTATGCCGTCGAGCTCAGCGACTTTCCCTTTGGGTCGGGTGGAGTCGTCCGCGAGATCGAAGAGGATGGGCATCAGCTGCGGTTCGAGTGGCTGCCGGTCACCGGAGATGCGCTCCAGGCGCGCGGCCTCAATCCGCCGTGGATGCGCGACAGGCTGATGCGCCTGCCCCTCACTACGGAGCACCTGATCATAACGGAGCCATCGCTGCTCGGGCGGCAGGAGTCCTACGCATGAGCAAAGCGCATCGCATCCAGGTCCGCGTCTACTACGAGGACACCGACTTCTCGGGGGCCGTTTATCACGCGGCGTATCTGCATTTCTTCGAGCGGGGGCGGACCGAGTTCCTGCGCGCGGAGGGTATCCATCATTCCGAGCTTGCCAGCGAGGGGATAGCGTTTGCGGTGCGGTCGATGGAGATCGAATTCCCGCGGGCGGCGCACATCGATGATCTGCTGGTGGTAGACACCGCAGTGGTCGAGGTCAGCGGCGCACGGCTGACGCTCGACCAATCCATCGAGCGCGGAGACGAGCTGGTCGCGCGGGCGAAGGTGGTCGTCGTCGCGATCAAGGACGGCAAGGCGACCCGGCTGCCGAAGGCGGTGGTCGCCGCCTTCGGCTGAGACGCGGCTACATCGCGGCCGAGGAGGACGAGGACATGTCCATCGCCGACGACGTGGCGGACGATGATGCCATTGGCTCCATCGACGACGTGCCGGCGGCGCCGGCAACGACCTGACCGCGAATTTCGCCGTCAGGGTACTTCGCGGTGTGGAGGTTGAAGTACCACATCCCGGCCTGCAGATCGCTGGCCTGGGCATCAGTCAGGGTGGCGCTGCCCTTGATCGGGCTGGTGAACGGGGCTTCGATGGGAACAACCGGGGGTGCCTTGGCACCCATCGCCGCCGGACCGTGGAAATGCGCCGCGGTGACGTCGCCGGTGAGGCCGCTGTAGGTCACGGTCCAGCTCAACATCTTGGTGCTGGTATCATAGGTGGCATCGAGGCTGCCGGTGCCAGCCGAGTCGGCCGGCGGCGTTTCCTGTGCGGCCGTGAGGTCGGCGTGGTAGGCGACCTGGTCGGCCAGGGCAGGTGCCGCCAGAAAGGCGAGCGACACAGCGGCCACTGCCGTGAGGGTTCCGATTGAAAGTTTCATGGGTTCCTCTTTCCAATTCTGCCTGGCTTTCAGAGGACGCTGCCAGTCTGCAGTGTCGGGGGAACTTCAACCGTGGCCAGCAGTTCCGAGCCGCGGAATCGGAATGTTAACCTTTGGTTGACCATAACTAGGGCAGCGGTGCATACGACCCGCAAAGCGCCGGATTTCCGGTCTTTCTCTTAAATTTGACAAATTCTGACCGCATCGGGACCGCTGTCGTCGTATCGCGTTTCACGAGCGATATTGCGGGGGCCGGTCCGGCGGGGACCGAGACAAAGGGACCATTCATGACACCTACGGACTCTCTTCCGGAAGGGCCGCACCGGGCGGTGCGGCAGGGCGCGGCTGTGCTTGCGGCGTTCGTTGTCGTTGCGCTGAGCCTGTCGGCGCCATCGCTGGCGCAGGATCTGGCCTCGAGTGCGGTCGCCGTCACCCCAGTGACCCCTGAGCCGCCGCCTGCCAACTTCTCGTTGCTGGGCCTGTTTCTCAGCGCCGACTGGATCGTCAAGATCGTGATGCTGGGGCTGCTCGCGGCCTCCGTGTGGTGCTGGGCGATCATCATCGACAAGTCGATGCTATATGGCCGCGCCAACCGGCAGATGAACGCGTTCGAGCGCGTCTTCTGGTCAGGGCAATCGCTGGAGGAGCTGTACCAGCAGATGCAAGAGCGGCCGTCGATGGGGCTCGGCGCGATCTTCGTGGCCGCCATGAAGGAATGGAAGCGCAGCCACGAGCAGAACGCTGCGTCATTCCTGGGAGTGCAGGCCCGCCTCGAGAAGGTCCTCGATGTGGCTATCTCGCGCGAAAGCGACGGGTTGGAGAAGCGGCTGCAGTTCTTGGCGACGGTCGCGTCGGCGTCGCCCTTCATCGGCCTTTTTGGCACGGTATGGGGCATCATGAACTCATTCACATCGATCGCCGCCTCGAAGTCGACCAACCTCGCCGTGGTCGCGCCCGGCATTGCCGAAGCCCTGTTCGCAACGGCGCTGGGGCTGCTCGCCGCCATCCCGGCGACCATCGCCTACAACAAGCTGAGCTCGGATTCGAACAAGCTGATCAGCCGGCTCGAGTCGTTTGCCGACGAGTTCGCGACGATCCTGTCGCGCCAACTCGAAGCCCGAGGTCGATAACCGATGGCCATGGCAGTCGCACAAGGCGGGGGCGGCGGACGGCGCGGACGGCGTCGCGGCGCGAAGCGCCCGATGTCCGACATCAATGTCACCCCGATGGTCGACGTGATGCTGGTGCTGCTCATCGTGTTCATGGTGGCCGCGCCGCTGCTTACTGTGGGCGTGCCGATCGATCTGCCGCAGACCAAGGCCAAGGAACTCAACACCGACAGCAAGCCGATCACGGTGTCGGTGACGCCGGCGGGCGACATCTATCTGGGTGACAAGCCGACCTCGGTCGACACGCTGATCGCCGACATCACGGCGCAGGCTCCGAACGGCACCGATGAGCGCATCTATGTGCGCGGCGATCAGACCGCGAACTATGGTGCGGTGATGAAGGTGATGGGCGTGCTGAGTGCCGGAGGCTTCTCCAAGATCGGACTGATTACCGCACAGGATCAGGTGAAATAGGCCATGAAGGCCGGTGTCACCACTTCGGCCATCGCCCACGCCGCCCTGTTGATCATCGCGATCGTGGGGCTGGGGTCGGCCAAGCCGCTCGAACCCGAAGTGGTGGAATCGATCGCCGTGGACCTGGTGCCAATTTCGGATATCACCAATATCCGGCAGGGCTCACTGCAGAGCAAAGTGGTCGAGACCGAAACGCCGGCCGTGGTGAAAACCGAGACGCCGGCCGAGGTGGCGCAAAAGACCGGCAACACCGAGCAGGACCAGGCGACGCCGGAGGAGACCGACAAGTCGACGCCGGCGCCGGTGGTCAACACGGCACCCAAGCCGGTCGAAGCGCCGCAGCCCAAGCCCGAGCCAACGCCGGTCAAGGAACCCACTCCCGTGCCGCAACCGGTGGCTGCGCCGACACCAGCGCCATCCCCGGAAGAGGCGCAGCCGCAGCAGGAGGTGGCGTCGGACAAGTCGGCCGATGCACCCGCGACGCAGACCGCGCCGATGCCGGCGAGCAAGCCGACGCAGCTGCAGAAGGCCCCTGTCAAGCCGCAGCCGGTGCAGAAGACCGCCGAGGTCACGCCGAAAAAGACCGACACGCCGAAGAAGCAGACCGAGCAAGCCAAGACCCCGCCCAAGGACGACGCCAAGGCCGCCGATCAGGTGGCCGAGCTGATCAACAACGAGAAGTCGCGCGGCGCCACGACCGGCGCAGGCGGCGACCCGACGCTGGGCAAGACCACCGGACGCTCGGCGACGCTGACGCAGAGCCAGCTCGACGGGCTGGTGGCGCAGATCAAGGGCTGCATGAGCGTGCCGCCTGGCGCAGCAGAGGCCGGCATCACCGCGCAACTGCATTTCAACATCGACGCCGCCGGCAACGTCACGGCCATGCCCGACGTCATCAGCGGCGGGCAGACGCAGCTCGACCGCGCGTTGGCCTCCGCGGCGCAGCGCGCCGTCATGCGCTGCGGTCCCTATACGATGGCCCCGGGCCAGGAAGTCCAAGCGACATTCGATCCGCGCGAGCTTACATGACGCGCGACCCCCATAAGAAGGAGACGACGATGCACCCTCTCACCCGGCGCCATCTACTGAAGCTTGGCCTTGCTTCAGGCGCGCTGGTGGCTGCGGCCGCCGCAACTTCGCCGGTTCAGGCGCTGGTCAGCATCGTGGTCAGCGGCGGCAACTTCACGCCGCTGCCGATCGCCATTCCGGATTTCGGCGGATCGGACCCGGCCTTCGGCCAGCAGATCGCGCAGATCGTGCGCGACAACCTGTCCCGCTCGGGCCTGTTCGCGCCCTTGGCGCCCGACCAGATGCAGGGCGTCACCGGCGATGTCAGCAATCCGCCGGACTTCGCCTCCTGGCGCGGCAAGAATGTCGATGCGCTGGTGATGGGCACGGTGGAGCGTGGCGGACAGATCCAGTCGAGTGTGCGGGTATGGGATACCGCGGCGGCACAGCAGGTCGTCGGTAACTCCTATAACGCCGATCCACAGAGCGAGCGTCGCATCGCCCACATCGTGTCGGATGCGATCTACGCCTCGCTCGCCGGGGAGAGCGGTTATTTCGACTCGCAGGTGGCATTCATCGCCGAGAGCGGACCCAAGGCCAACCGCAAGAAGCAGCTGGCGATCATGGACCAGGATGGCGCCAACGTGCAGGTCTTGAGCTCGGGTGCGTCGCTGACACTGACGCCGCGTCTCAGCCGCGACTATTCGATGATCACCTACACGAGCTACGAGGACGATAATCCGCAGGTCTACGTAGCGCAGCTGGGCGGCAAGTCGCGCAAGCTGCTCAACAACGCGCCGATGTCGTTCGCACCACATTTTTCGCCCGATGGCGGCACGGTGGCGTTCTCGGTCAGTAATGGCGGGGTCACCAATCTCTATTCGATGACCGTCAATGGCGGCAAGCCGGTGCAGCTCACCAATGGCGCCGAGATCGATACGGCACCGTCCTACTCGCCGGACGGCTCCAGAATCGTGTTCGAGTCGGACCGGGGCGGCCAGCCGCAGCTCTATGTGATGAGCGCGGGCGGTGGCGGCGCACAGCGCATCTCCTATGGCGAGGGCACCTATTCGACGCCGGTGTGGTCGCCCAAGGGCGATCTCATCGCCTATACGCGCCAGTCGGGCGGCAACTTCCAGATCGGGACGATGAAGCCCGACGGCTCGGGCGAGCGCATCCTCGTCGACAGCTTCCACGCCGAGGGGCCGACCTTCTGTCCGAACGGCCGGGTCATCATGTTCTTCCGTGATCCGGGCGGGGATTCTGGGCCGGGCCTATGGACGGTCGACATCTGGGGTCGCAACGAACAGCAGATCAAGATGGAGACCTATGCCTCCGACCCCAACTGGGGCGCGCTGCGAACCTCCTGATGCCGTTCGCCAACCGTCGGCCGGGCGTCGCCGACATTCTCTATGTGATGGCCACCGAGCTCGAGTATGGCCCCGAGCTCAAGAGCCGGATCACGCCATTGATCACCGGCGTCGGGCCGGTCGAAGCGGCGGTGTCGCTGACCGAGCGGCTGACGCGGCTGGACGCGGACGACAAGCTGCCGCTGCTGGTGGTCTCGCTGGGTTCGGCCGGGTCGGCGCAGCTGGAACAGTGCGGGCTTTACCAGGCAAGCGAGGTCAGCTGGCGCGACATGGACGCCACCGCGATCGGGTTCGAACGCGGGGTGGTGCCGTTCCTCGACCTGCCGGCGACGCTCAAGCTTGGCCCGTTCGTGCCCGGCATCCCGATGGCGACGCTGTCGACTGGGGCCAACATCGTGTCGGGGCAGGCCTATGACGATATCCTCGAGCACATGGTCGACATGGAAACGTACGCGGTGCTGAGAGCCTGCCAGAATTTCGGCCTGCCAATGATCGCGCTGCGGGGAATTTCGGACGGCGATCAGGAACTGGGCGCCCTGGCCGACTGGACGCAGTATCTGGGGATCATCGACGTGAAGCTTGCCGAAGCCGTCGACCGCCTCGAAGCGGCGGTGTCGGACGGCGCGCTGGACTGGTCGATGCCGTGAATCCGGTTCGTTGCGGCACAATTGCAACACATCGGAAAGTGCCGGATTTCCGCCACATTTGGGCCGCCTTGACCGACAATTAACCACGCTCACCAACCCGGCCTTAAGATAACGCCGAGTAAAAAGCGGCTTCCAAATTCGTTAGTTCAGGAGAGCAACCCGGATGCGTTCCATGACGCCCATTTACGGACTTTTGCGCGCTGCCGCACTGGTCGTGCTCGTCGTCGCCCTGGCCGCATGCGGCCGCAACGGGACCGGCGTCGGAAACCTCGGGCCCGGTGGTGGCCCGCCGGGCAGCCAGCAGGAGTTCCTCGTGACCGTGGGCGACCGCGTGTTCTTCGAGACCGACTCGTCGTCGCTCACGCCGACCGCAACCGCGACGCTCGACAAGCAGGCGACCTGGCTCAACCACTACACCAACTACAAGATCCTCATCGAGGGTCATGCCGACGAGCGCGGCACGCGCGAGTACAACATCGCGCTCGGCGCGCGACGTGCCTCGGTGGTGGTGAGCTACCTCGTCAGCAAGGGCGTCAATGCCGGCCGCATCACCAGCAAGTCGTTCGGCAAAGAGCGCCCGGTTGCGATCTGCGACGACATTTCCTGCTGGTCACAAAACCGCCGTGCTGTGACGGTCATTCAGTAAATGTGAGGGCGCTTCGCGCCATCACGGAGGCATAAGCGCCGGGCACCCGCGTATCATGGGTCCCGGCGCTTTCTTTTTGTCGAATTTGCCGGCTAGTGATGCGGTTCTGGCTCGTGTCGTTCGAAAACACCCACGGAGATTGATCGTGCGTCTAACCCTACCCAAGGGGGCAGCGCGGGGGCTGATGGCCTTCACCGTTGTCCTTGCTTCGGGCGTGCTCGCCCCGGAGTTCGTATTCGCTCAAAGCAAGGAAGAGGCGCAGCTGACGGTGCGCGTGCAGCAGCTCGAGGACCAGGTGCGCACGCTCACCGGGCAGATCGAGGGGCTGCAGTTCACCCTGACGCAGATGCAGACGCAGCTGCAGAAAATGCAGGACGACAACGAATTCCGCTTCCAGCAGCTGGAAGGCGGGAAGGCGGGTGCCGGAAAAAAAACTGATGCGGCAACCCCATCCGGCGGCGCGACGCCGACCGGTGCGTTGCCGCAGCCCGCAACGGGCGACCAGGCTGCCCCGCCGCAGCAGCAGACGACGACAGGCGACGCCGGGGCACAGTTGCCGCCGGCCGATGTCGGAAGCACCACAGCAGCGCCGACCGACGATGCGGCCATGGATGGCGACAACCTTGGTGATTCGGCTGACCCACTTGTCGGCAAGGGCGGCGGCACGGCCGAACTCGGGACCATTCCCGACAACGGCGTCAGCCAGCCGCTGAACCTCAGCCTCGACGGCAACCAGGATCTGTCGAACGGCGACGCGGAGGCGCAGTACAAGGCTGGGTACGACGCCATCGTGCGCGGTGACTATGCCTTTGCGGAGCAGCAGTTCCGGCAGTTCATCGCGCTCTATCCCAAGGATCCGCAGGCGCCTGACGCGACAAACTGGCTGGGCGAGGCGCTGCTCCAGCGCCAAGCCTATGACGACGCGGCTGACGTGCTGCTCACCGGCTTCCAGAACTACGAGAAGTCGCCCCGCGCGCCGGATTTGCTGATGAAGCTCGGCGTCGCGCTGGCTGGAGCCGGCGAGGGGGACACGGCGTGCCGTACCTTCGCCGAAGTCGTGAAGCGTTATCCCAAGCAGCCCGCCGCATTCATGCAGCGGTTGCAGCAGGAGAAGACCAAAGCCCAATGCCCGGCTTAGACGGACTGGAGATCGAGACGCTATTGGCGCCCGTCGCGCATACGCGGCGCCTGGCGTTGGCGGTAAGCGGCGGGCCGGATTCGCTTGCCTTGATGCTGCTGGCCGCCGAGTGGGCCCGTACTGCGGGGCGTCCGGGCCTAGTGGTCTATACCGTCGATCATGGGCTCCGCGCGGCGGCCACGAGCGAGGTCACGATGGTGGTCCGAGAAGCCACCTCGCTTGGCCTCAATGTCAGGCCGTTGCGCTGGGTCGGCGAGAAGCCGGAGACTGGTGTGCAGGCGGCGGCCCGCAAGGCGCGGTACGGAATGATGGCGGCCGCGATGCGCGAGGACAGCGCCGAGTATGTGCTTACGGCCCATCATCTTGGCGACCAGGCGGAGACGGTGCTGATGCGGCTTGCCCATGGCAGCGGCATCGAGGGCTTGCGTGGGATGGACCGTTTTGCGGCCGTCGAAGGGTGTCGGCTATTCCGGCCGCTGCTGGGCGTCGATCCCGAACTTCTGGCTGAGGTGGTAGAGACAGCCGGGCTGACACCGGCACGGGATCCCAGCAACAGCGACCGACACTATGAACGGGTCCGCTGGCGGCAGATGATGCCGGTGCTCGACGAACTCGGACTCGATTTGCGGCGAGTCGGCGATTTTGCGACTCGGATGGCCGACGCCGACGCGCTCATCGCAGCGGAAACGGAACGCGCATTCGCGACGCTGGTGCACTTGGGGCCAGACGGCGACGCGGAAATGCCGCATGCCGGAATCGTCGGATTGAACCGCGCCGTGGCGACGCGGCTGCTCGGGCGGGTACTGAAGATCGTCGGCGGCGACCGCAAACCGCATGCGCTCGGGGCGCTTGAAACGCTCCAGGGCAAGCTCGCGGGACGCCTGGAACTGAAGCCCACGACGCTGCATGGCTGCGTCGTCCAGAGCGACGGCATGACGATCTGCGTCCGGCCAGAGGGTGCCCGGCGGGCGCCGACGCTGCTGACGGCCGGTTAACTTCACACTGCCACAATGTTAGACTTAATGGTCCCGAAGGCGCACCCTGCCGCACTTGTAACGCTGTAGCGCGGGGCCTACATTTGCCCAGACATCCGGCGTTTTCCCCTCGGGCCGGTCATCCAGGACAGAATTGATGAACGTCAACTTCCGCAACTTTGCCATCTGGCTCGTCATACTTTTCATGTTGATGGGCCTGTTCCAGGTGTTCCAGTCCACCACGCGGAATGTCTCCGTCACCGACAAGAGTTTTACTGAATTCACGAGCGCGGTCGACGCGGGTTCCGTGACTTCGGTGACGATCGTCGACAACGTGGTGCAGGGCATCCTCAAGGATGGCAGCCGCTTCGAGACGGTCATTCCGCCCAACACCGATATCGTGACCCGCCTCGAAGACCGCGGCGTGAACATCACTGCCAAGGAGCCGGAGTCGTCGCCGTTCTGGTCGATCCTGTTGAGCTCGTGGCTGCCGTTCCTGGTCATCATCGGCGTGTGGTTCTTCTTCATCCGCCAGATGCAGGGCGGCGGACGCGGCGGCGCGATGGGTTTCGGCAAGTCGCGCGCCAAACTCCTCACCGAGACGCATGGCAAGGTGACGTTCGAGGACGTCGCCGGCGTGGACGAGGCCAAGCAGGATCTGGAAGAGATCGTCGAGTTCCTCAAGGACCCCGGCAAGTTCCAGCGCCTTGGCGGACGCATTCCGCGCGGCGTGCTGCTGGTCGGCCCTCCCGGCACCGGTAAGACGCTCATTGCGCGCGCCGTCGCCGGCGAAGCCAATGTGCCGTTCTTTACCATCTCGGGTTCTGACTTCGTCGAAATGTTCGTCGGCGTCGGTGCGAGCCGCGTGCGCGACATGTTCGAGCAGGCCAAGAAGAATGCGCCGTGCATCATCTTCATCGACGAAATCGACGCCGTTGGCCGTCACCGCGGCGCCGGCCTCGGCGGCGGCAATGACGAGCGCGAGCAGACCCTGAACCAGTTGCTGGTCGAGATGGACGGCTTCGAGGCGAACGAGGGGATCATCCTCATCGCCGCGACCAACCGCCCCGACGTGCTCGACCCCGCGCTGCTGCGGCCGGGCCGCTTCGATCGTCAGGTCGTGGTGCCGAACCCAGACGTGCAGGGCCGCGAGAAGATCCTCAAGGTCCACGTGCGCAAGGTGCCGCTGGCCCCCGATGTCGATCTCAAGGTGCTCGCCCGGGGTACGCCCGGTTTCTCGGGCGCCGATTTGATGAACCTCGTCAACGAGGGGGCGCTTCTGGCGGCTCGCCGCAACAAGCGCTTCGTGACCATGGCCGAGTTCGAAGATGCCAAGGACAAGCTGATGATGGGCGCCGAGCGCCGCACCCTCAGCCTGACCGAGGAGGACAAGAAGCTCACCGCCTATCACGAGGCCGGGCACGCGCTGCTGGCGATCAAGATGGACGCGTCGGATCCGATCCATAAGGCCACCATCATCCCGCGCGGTCGTGCGCTGGGCATGGTGATGCGTCTGCCGGAGCGGGACCAGGTGTCACTGACACGCCGCAAGGCCTACGCAGATCTTGCCGTGGCCATGGGTGGCCGCGTCGCCGAAGAGGAGATCTTCGGCTATGAGAAGGTAACCTCAGGTGCTTCCGCCGACATCAAGATGGCGACGGGCCTGGCTCGAGCCATGGCAACCGAATGGGGCATGTCCGACAAGCTTGGACCGCTGCTTTACGGTGACAACCAGGACGAGGTGTTCCTAGGCCGCTCGATGATGCAGCGTCAGGTCCACATGTCGGACGAGACCCAGCAGGTGGTCGATGCGGAAGTGAAGCGGTTCGTCGAGGAAGGCTACCAGACGGCGCAGACCGTAATCCGCGAAAACATCGACGGGCTCCATACCATAGCGCAGGCGCTGCTCGAATACGAGACGCTGACCGGCGACGAAATCCGGAACCTCATGGACGGGATTCCGCCGGTGCGCGACGACGGTGCGGAAGTCGCGCCCAAGACGACAGGCGTTCCATCGGCCGGACGGCCGGCGCGCAAGCGCCCGGACGCCGAGCCCGGCGACGCGGCGGCGCCCGAGCCGACGACGTAAGGTCAGACGAATCGATTGTTCAGGGCCGCCTCCGGGCGGCCCTTGTTTTTGCGGCTTGGCCGCGCCCCGGGCCAGCGCCTAATCCGGCCATTTCGCCCGGTAAGCGGCGAGCCCCATGTTCCAGGCGTCGGTCCCGGGAGCGCCGGAACTGCGATGGGTCATGGCGATCGGCCAAGTGCCGAGACGCAAACCGGCCCGCCGAGCAGCCCGGCAAAAATCCAGATCGTAAAAGTGAAAGCTGAAGCGCGGGTCGAAGCGAACGCCTGCGGTACGCAAGGTCTGCTTGCGGGCGGCCAGGAAGACGCCATCGAGCAACTCGCATTCTCCGACGATCGGCCCAAAGAAGCCGACTTTGCCCAAGGGCGACGTCCCGTGAGCGATGGCGCCGCGCAGGTAGGGCAGGTCGAGCCTGCCGTCAGGCCCGTGCGCCCAACTGCTCTGCCGCGGCAGACGCCGACTGTTGCCGGCGACGCCGATGACATCGAACTGCTTCAACCCCTCGAGAATGCGGTCGGCGAAATAGAAGTCTTCGAGCCAGACATCGTCGTGAACGAAGACGAGAATCTCCGCCGGGTCTTCGGCATCGATGCGCGCGTTATAGACTTCGGACAGCCCACGGGCGTTCTCGCAGGTGACGACCGGCGTGATCCGCCTGTCCTTGGCGACGCGGGCAAGGCACGCGGCCAGGGGAGCCTGCTCCCGGAAACCAGGTTCCGACAACCGGGTCGCACTGACGATTTCTATCAACGACGTATCCTGAACTGGGGAGAGCAGAGAGTGTAGAAGAGCGCGGACACGGTTATGTCGCAAACGTGATCAATTAACCGCGAGTGGCAGCGGGATTCCCGCGGACGGGCAAATCGCGCTAAACTGCGTGAATATTCGAGGGGATCATACTCATGGCGCGCAAGTACTTCGGCACGGACGGCATTCGCGGCCTCGCAAATGGCGACAAGCTGACGCCGGACCTGGCGCTGAAGGTCGGCATGGCCGCGGGGCTGAAGTTTGTGCGCGGCGATCACCGCAATCGCGTGGTGATCGGCAAGGATACGCGCCGCTCCGGCTACATGATCGAGAACGCGCTGGCGGCCGGGTTCACCGCCGTGGGGATGGATGTCTACTTCCTCGGCCCGATGCCGACGCCAGCCGTGGCGATGCTGACGCGCTCGTTGCGCGCCGACCTGGGCGTCATGATCTCGGCCTCGCACAACCCTTACGACGATAACGGCATCAAGCTGTTCCGGCCGGATGGGTACAAGCTCAGCGACGAGGTCGAAGCCGATATCGAAGACCTCATGCAGCAGGACCTGGCGGGGCGGCTCGCCCGGGGCCACGACATCGGTCGGGCGCATCGCGACGAGGCAGCACAGACCCGCTACATCGAATATGCGAAGCGGACGCTGCCCAAGAACATCGACCTGGGCGGCCTGCGCGTCGTGATCGATTGCGCCAATGGCGCGGCCTATAAAGTCGCGCCCGTCGCGCTCTGGGAGCTCGGCGCCGAAGTGTTCACCATAGGGGTCGAACCCGACGGCTTCAATATCAACGACAAGGTCGGCTCGACCGCACCGGACGCGCTGCGTGCCAAGGTCAAGGAAATGCGAGCCGACATCGGCATCGCACTCGATGGCGACGCCGACCGCGTCATCATCGTCGACGAGCATGGCGAGGTGGTCGATGGCGACCAACTGATGGCAGTAATTGCCCAGTCGTGGCACCAGCGCGGCAATTTGCGCGGCAACGGCCTTGTTGCCACCGTGATGAGCAACCTCGGACTGGAACGCTATCTTACGTCACTTGGCCTCGGGCTCGAACGTACGGCGGTGGGCGATCGCTACGTGCTTGAGGCGATGCGAGCCAAGGGCTTCAACGTAGGCGGCGAACAGTCGGGCCACATCATTCTCTCCGACTACACCACGACCGGCGATGGCCTGGTCGCGGCGCTGCAGCTGCTGGCGGTCGTCAAGGAGGCCGGCATGCGGGTGTCGGAAGTGTGCCGGCGCTTCGAGAAGGTGCCGCAGAAGCTCACCAGCGTACGATACAAGTCAGGCAGACCGCTCGACCACAAGCTTGTCGTGCAGGTGATCGCCGAGAGTCGCGATCGACTGGGCAAGGACGGGCGGCTGGTCATCCGCGAGTCGGGCACCGAGCCGATGATCCGCGTGATGGCGGAGAGCGATGATGCAACGCTCGTGGAAGCGGTGGTGGATCAGATCGCCATGACCATCAAGCAGGTCGCGTAGGGCACGCGACGCAACTCACTCCGCGCAATTTAGGGCGACGTTCTAATCGCGCGTAACGAGTTCCTGCCCTGGCCGTTAATGGTCTGGTAAGGTTACGCGTTAGGGTTAAGTGAGCTTTAAGAAAGCCGGCCTATTCTTGGCTTCGATCGACGGGTGTCGTCGTGATGAACCGAGGATTTTGTGACATGCGTATTCTTCTTGCAGCGCTGATGGTGGTCATGGCCGCCATGATCGGCGCTCCGGTCCGCGCGGCGGACCTCCCTGACTACCCCGATGTTCAGGTGCCCGAGGTCGACTACGGCCTGCAGGGCAGCTTCTATCTGCGCGGCAGCGTCGCCGGCAACCTGATGTGGACGCAGGAACATATCGACCTGTGCGGCTGTTCCGTGCCCCCCACCGCGGCCGGTTACGGTTACTCGGTCGGCGCCGGCTTCGGCTACGAAGCGGGCAACGGTCTGCGCGTCGACGGCACGATCGATTATCTGCAGAACGACGGCCTGACGGACGGCACCTATCAGCTGCACCTCAAGGGCGCGGTGGCTCTCGCCAACGTCTACTACGATATTCCGCTGTCGGGCTCGGGCTCGGCCGGTGGTGGTTTCGGCGCCTATGTTGGTGCCGGTGCCGGCGCGACCTTCTATCAGGCTCACATTTCCGGTCCGGCGCCGCTGCCGACCGATGGTGGTGGCTGGACACCGACCGCCGCAGCGATGGCCGGCGTGACCTACGACGCGGGCAATTGGGTTGCCGATCTCGGCTACCGGCTGCTCTACATGCCCAAGCTCAGCAACTACGTCGCTGGCACGGGCAACAGCTGGTACCTGTACGACAACACCGTCCACGAAATCCGCGGTACCGTCCGCTACCGCTTCCAGTAAGCGACACGAGTCGACACCCTCAATCACGGCGGCGCCTGCGGGCGCCGCTGTTGTTTTCGGCGCGGCTCAGTCGCCGAGCTGGAATGCTTCGAAGCGATGCAGCTCGTCTTCGATGCGGGCTTTGAGCGCCTTGCTGCTTCTGCCGGCCCAGTGCCAGCTCTGGATCAGGACCTTACCGGCGTTCCGGTCGGTCTTCAGATCCAGCATGGCTTCAATCCGGTCGCCGACGAGCACCGGCAGCGTGAAGTAGCCATATTTTCGCCTGGCCTTTGGGACGTACGCCTCGAACAGGTGGTCGTAGCCGAAGAGCAGCTTGGTGCGCCGGCGGAAGATGATCAGCGGATCGAACGGGCTGAGGATGTGAACGAGGGGCTCCGGCTCCGGCAGCGAGGTCTCGAGCGTCTGTCGCGTGGTCCAATGCGGAACCCCGTCGATCGTCACCGGCAGCAATTCCTTCTTGCGGACACGCGTCGCAATGCGCGCGGCAATCGCCGGCCGGATGAACTTGCGGTGGTGCACGACCGAGTCGATGCTGACGATGCCCTGGGCACGCAGCGCGGTGTCGATCAGGTAGTCATACTGCTGCCGCTCGCTGGCCGGGGCGGGCGCTTTGTCCCACCCAAAATGACGTTCCAGGAATTCGTAGGTCTTGAGCATTCCCAGCCGCTCCGAGATCGCCACGACACCATTCCAGAAGGCAAGCTGCAAGGCGCCCTTGCTTGGCTTGCGGCTGGCCCACAGATGCTCCTTTTCGACCAGCACATCGTCGTCGATGTCGCGGATCGTGATCGGGCCGCCGTTCTTGATCAGGCGGATGACGCGGCGGTA
>Ga0105239_10005363_pt1 | contig 15051 bp, 10 predicted proteins | sample KBSC44metaG_FD_92761 | JGI IMG/M metagenome (GOLD analysis project Ga0105239, IMG submission 92761) | Corn rhizosphere microbial communities from Kellogg Biological Station, Michigan, USA - KBS C4-4 metaG | ecosystem: Host-associated > Plants > Roots > Rhizosphere > Soil | place: Michigan, USA...
ACCACCACAACCACCACACCCACGGGATCAAACATCAACATGTCGATCGCTTCGAGGCTTCATCGCATGATAACTCGACGACCTACTGCACGCCACCCCTCCTAACCTGCCGAGGCTCTCACGCTTCTCCCTCCTCACCAAGACCAAGCCTCTTCTTATCAACACCACCTCACCAACAAGAATCATTCTCACAAACCCCATAAGCGCCCAGGGCATCATGGAAACAAAAAGTCGACCGGGGTCAAGCCTCTCGCCACGCATCTGCCCTGCGTTACCACTGCCCACCAGCCCACCAGTATCTTATTTGGTGGTAGTCAGGTATCGGGAACCCAAAACCCTGGGCTCCACCTCCATTCCAAACGCATGGTAGCAGACCCATCACTATTTCACGACTTGCATCAGATCCTCGTGGTTGGTGCTCTCTGCAATATCCCGTCGATTGCGGAACATGTTCTTCATCGACATCCTGCTCGTACATATCACACTCATGTCCTCTGTTTAACTTTCGATCTCCCGTTATTATTTTTCCTGAATGCCTGGTCTCTCCAGAACCCACGGGCCCCCCCTCCCAAGAAAAGATCTGATCGACCCACTGGGATCTCAACCAGCCCACTCGAAACACTCGCCCAACTCCTTGCACCACTAACTGTTCCAGCGTTGTCGCAGACACGCGGTGCTGGGCCCAGCATTTACTTTAATAGCTCTTCGCCCGTCGCTCAACTGTCGGCTGTTTGAGCTCCTGCTTCACCTTGGGCACTTTGTTCCCCAGACCAAGACACTCTCAAACGCCTCATGCCACCCTGACCTCACTCCATCCAATTTAACATTTAGGGGAGATCGTATGATCGAAAGCCCGGATACCCAGCCTCCGGAAAACCAGATCTGCTCATAAGCCTCAACTCTCGGCTTCTCACTGAGCTTGTCAACAGCTGGCTGCATCTCTGTCGTTATTACTGCTGGCTCGGAATTCGACATTCATTTCACTAAACAACAAACTTATTCTTGGTTCTTTTTTTGGAAGTACTCAGTACTCGTACATACAACTACCAGCCTGGTTATGCAGATAAGATAATACACTGCAACCGCCGCACAACAGCATTCCTCCAGAACTGATCCATTCCGCTCCTTATTTAAACCGCCCGCAACTATGGCCACTTTTAAATCTCATTTTGCTCCGAGCAAGTTGGTGTTTTACTTCTTCTGGTGGGGATTCCATTGGGGTGCCTTCGCATTTGGCTGGTAAGTCGAACACCATCATTCCGCTGATGAGATTCAAAATGTTGACAACTTCGTCTCAGGTGGAAGCAAGCTTCAGACCCAAGACTAGCTGGTCTCAACACTTTGACTTTCTCGGTATGGATGTCGCGAGGTGCGGGCTTGGTCCTGTCATTCGATGTCTTGTTCATCCTGCTGCCCATGTGTCGAAATATGATGCGATTCATCCGACCGAAGTTTAAGTTTCTGCCTCTTGACGAGACCATCTGGTTCCATCGCCAATGTGCCTACGCCATGCTGGTCTTCACCGGTATTCACGTTCTGGCCCATTACGTGAACTTCTTCAACGTCGAGCGAACACAGATTCGACCGCTCTCAGCTGTTCAAATTCACTACACCCAACCAGGCGGCATTACTGGCCATGTAATGCTCCTCTGCATGTTGCTCATGTACACAACCGCACACCACAAGATCCGACAACAGTCCTTCGAGACCTTCTGGTACACCCATCACCTGTTCATTCCTTTCTTCCTCGGCATGTACACCCACGCTACTGGCTGTTTCGTCCGGGATACCGCACTGCCCTTCTCTCCATTTGCCGGAAAGAATTTCTGGAACCATTGCATCGGATATCAGGGCTGGCGTTGGGAACTTTGGGGGGGTGGTCTCTACCTCTTTGAGCGTCTATGGAGGGAGGTTCGTGCTCGACGAGACACTAAGATCTACAAAGTCATCCGACACCCTTACGATGCAATGGAAATTCAATTCCAGAAACCCAGCATGAAATACAAGGCGGGCCAGTGGCTATTCATCCAGGTGCCTTCGGTGTCTGGCCAGCAATGGCATCCTTTCACAATCACCTCTTGTCCATTCGATCCCTACATTTCTATCCACGTCCGCCAGGTTGGTGACTGGACCAAGGCAGTTGGAGATGCTCTCGGCTGTGGTCCATCTCAAGCCAAGCAATTCGACGATATGGATAACAACGGCATCTACGAGATTGCCCTACAACATGGCCAAGAGATGCCGGCCATCCGTATCGACGGCCCATATGGGGCACCCGCCGAAGATGTGTTCGACAATGAAATCGCCGTCCTCATTGGTACTGGTATCGGTGTCACTCCATGGGCATCCGTCCTGAAACACATCTACAACATCCGCGCAGGGCCCAACCCACCCCGCCGTCTCAAGCGTGTTGAATTCCTGTGGGTCACCCGATCCATTGAATCCTTTGAGTGGTTCCAAACTCTGCTCTCCTCTCTCGAAGCACAATCTGCACAGGCCGCCGAGACCGTGGGTGGACCTGAGTTTTTGCGCATTCACACATATCTCACCCAACGTGTGGATGCAAATACTGCTGCCAACATCTACCTCAACACCGTCGGCAACGCAGTTGATCCTCTGACCGAGCTGCGCACAAAGACTCAATACGGCCGCCCCGACTTCCATCGTCTATTCGGCGCCATGCGAGACGGTCTGATGGACAACTCGTACCTCGACGTCGGAAAGGAGGGCTCTCTCACTGCCGGAACGAAGGCCACAGTCGGTGTCTACTTCTGCGGTCCCAGTGCCGCGGCACGCGAGATCAAGACCGCTGCCAAAGCCACCAGCAACGACTTGGTCAAATTCCGATTCTGGAAGGAACACTTCTAGATGATGAATAAAACAAAGATCTGGTTATCTGCCAAGTCTGCGTCGACTGGCATTTTATGTGTATGAGCAAAGCAGTGTCTATATTTCAATTCAAAAAAACCCCAGATGTTTTATCGAGAGAATTCTTCACGTCGACGAAGTTGTTTCTAGTTGTACAGAAATTTTTTGTGAGCGAATGTTGTTGCAAAAGCCTACCACCAAAAACCCACCCACCTACCTTACCTACCTTAACCCCCCTGATGAGATGCCACTTTTTATTTTTCTTTTGCTCTGCACCCCAACCCACCAGACGGCAAGCAAGCGACATTTGGGGAGAGAGACAACCTCCCTGTCATCATTCATCATTACATGACCATGCCCACCACCATCCCATCATCACCGGGCGAGAGAGCGGGTGGGCATGCGTTTTCGGCGTTACTACTAAAGAGAGGAATCAAAGGGAATTTTAAGAGACAGGATTTGTTGTATATGTTTTGTTTTTTTGGAGATATTCCCCCCAACCAAGGCATGCCCATATCGTTTTGGATATGCGTGTTGTGTACAGTACGATAACTTGCTACAGCTCATCGTCCTCGCGAGAGAGCACGACCGCGGTGTTGTGACACCCGATCCCATCCCCATCCATCCGTGGGAGCGGGCAAGCCAACCAACCCGCCCTCAAAACTCTCCAGCAGGGAAATGGCTACGAAAAAAGAGAGACAGAAGACTCCTCTTAACGACGAAAGAAAAGAATCACAGGAGAAAAGGTGGCGGGAAAGACGTTTGGCCATCCCCCTCTAAAAGAAAGAAAAAGTGAAAGACATTTCTCTCTCTTTACATATCTTTATATTTCCGGTACCATCGTGCCCTGGATGGTTGCCCATAGGATTTTTTTGGATTTTTTTTCTTTTGGCAGGGACTGACTGACTTGTGGTTTCCTTCCAGAGGGAAGAGTCAGGGGACGGGGGAGGGAGATCTCTTGGATCTAGTATATATATACATTTATCTGAGCATGAATGAAATACAAGAGACGCGCCCCGTTCTCTCTTTGCCAACTGCCCGAAATTTTTGGTATTTTTCTTTTGCCAATCTATTTTTTTTGCTCCCCTCTCTCCTGAGAATAATATTGGGGAGGGGAGGGGGTCGGGCAGAAACTGTGTGGGAGCAACGCACCTCAGGGAGCCAAACTTAATTACAAGGAGGCAGAGGGAGAGTCTGCACCTCGTGTGAAATGGTGCACCGGGGTAGCGTGCACCTGCTGTCGGGGGGCAACCACGATGGGCATGCCGTGATATTCAGACACATGGTATGGGCAATGTAAGAGCTTTGATCTTGCAAAGGAGAAGAGGATACCCTTGTTCATTTGGCAAGGTGACCGCGAGTATTCACTATTTAGTTCTTCTGGACTTGGGTGGCAGGGGGAATATAATTCTTTGGGAAACCGAGGCATCTCACCCTCAGGTTCTAGGCCACAGCTACGACTTGGACTTGGAATTCCTCGATAATTTCCATTCAGCTATTTGGAAGTAAAAAGCTAAGGTGCCTGGCTAATAGCGCAGGTTATTCTACTAACACATTTCATGTCATTGTCCTTTGGCTGAGGCTCCCTGGTTTCCCACATCCGACAATGTTGGATGACTACTATAATGCAGCCCCACCGGATGCAAGAATGCAAGTGCCATCATAGAGTTCCAACGGCAGCCCATGATATTACAGATTCACTACTGTTTCATCGATGATATATGTCGTCATCGGAGGCCAACCATTGATGCTCCTTTTGCAGTCTATGCAGGGCCATGACTCTGTCGTGGACCCATGGTCTCGTTGCGCACTCCGGTTCGTTGGGATGTCTGGGAAAGAAACAAAAGTCAGAGGCTGTGGACTATTATATTAATGTTGGACAGGCTGCAGAACTTACAGTTGAGGTCTGGAGCTGGCCCTCTTGGAGAATCTTCTTCACAATGTCATCCTCATTGGTAGTTCCAAACTCGTTCTCCAAGCTGGATTTGCTAGCAGTGTCGAGCTCACCCTGAGCACCGTGCTTATGAGAGACGAGGATCTTGAAGCTGTCGACCACCTGCACCAGTGGGATGGACTTGTCCTTCTTCCAGTTCTCTAGCTCCTCGGGAGATTCCACGAAGACAATGTAGTCGTCTGTGGTGCCCTTGAAGTGGACTTTGGAGGCTGGACCGTTTCCGCGAGGCATGGTGGTGGTGGAAGGTTAAAGGTCTTGTAAGGATCTGGAAGTCTGTTGGCGTTCAGTGACGGTTGAGATAGTCGGTGGTTCTGGAAAGGTGATCACACGACTGATGGAGTGTGTTTTGTGACGGGGTGAGGTTTGAATGAAGGATTTCGTATTGCTGTGAGGGGTTAGATGACAAGGATGTCTGTGAGTGTCTTCAGCCACTCTTACCTTGAGAAATGATGGACCAAGGTTCTTTCGTGAGTGTATTTGTATCCCAATAGATTCAGATGCAATTGCTTCAACGTAAAGATGGAAGATTGAAGATAGGAGTGTAAGAGTCTCACTTCACAGGCAGAGTTGTGTCTTTTTGAGCTTCCTAAATCGCTATGACGTCAAAGCTTGATGAGGCAGGGGCCCTCCCAGTTACTGGATTGAGCTCCAAGGCAAACCCCGCCAAAGCCAACAATTGCCCGTCACTCCTGCCTCTCCTGCGATGCTTGCGTGACCTCGCCCACCTGGAAATTTCCAGCAGCCACCAAAACAACAGCCAGCTACGTAAGAGATACCCACCACTTACTCAACGGCCTTGCTCTTCACATCAGAAGATCATTCCTCTTATTGTGTTAATGTGTCTCTCGGACCCTTACCGCAGAGCCTCGCTACACAAATTTAATCCCCTTCAAGCGGAACATCGTCAGGCACTGACCAGGCACAGACAGCTTCCCCTGAATCGGTGACGTCGATCCACGTGAGCACAAGGCTGAGATCAATCGTGGCGATGAGGCTGCCATTCCCAACCGCTTCCCCCCTCTTCTCCTGTCAAGATCTAACGTTTGTTGGTTACTCCGTACTGACCGCCAAGGACATGACCTTTTGTCTGTGTTGAAGCGATTATAATAGTGTAAACTCTCTCCGTAGAGGAGACACAGGCCTTGGTGACGATGTGCTCGTTCTGGGTGGGTGGGAGGCATTGCCAAGCAATGTAACATCTGGCCTCTGTGAAACAGGAGAGAACCCCCTCCCTTGAGCACACGGACAGTTTCCAGCAAAAGCCTAAAGGTAAACCGCGTCGGTGCCGCTGCACTGGTTGAGGTTATTTGAGTGGTTGTCCCTGATAATTTCACTGCTTTCCCCTTCCCTCCCTTCAATTTCCCAAAATTTGACATGCTCCTGGACCGTTGGGATTCCATGGCCAGGGGCAAAGGAGACCTGCATCTATCACCCCTGAGGAAGCCAAGGAGGCTTGATGGCACTCGAGATGGGTTTTGTGGGCGCTCTTCGATGATCTGTTGTCCACGTGGAATCTACGAGTATGACTCGGTGTCCTAGATACTGATCCTAGGAGGTGCGAGTCACGGCGAGATCACGTTCTCCCAATATACCCTGAGTATTGAGGCTTCCCTGAAGTCGAAGATTCGACTTGCTTGATATGAATCGGTTTGATCTTATTGTTCAACTATTAGTTTACTTCGATGTCGGCCCAGCACATGAGCGGCATCAATATTTTTCGACAAGCTCTCACTGCTAAGAACCCGACCACCAAGAATCGAGGACAAATACCATTGGGAGAGGGATCACGGCGAATGTGTTTTCAAGGAGAACGCCTAGAAGATGAGCCGTTTACTAACTGGTGAGGCAAGTTGAAGTCAATATCCCTGCTCTCCTGGCGCTCGAAAACATCCCTCGAATATTGAGGAACCAGGTGAAGAGTAAGAATATGCAAAGGTGGGTTCGCCAGGACGTATGGCGAAGCCAGTCGAAAGAAGCGCAACGATCCTTGGGTCATACATTATCCAGGCCTCAATTGCGCACATAATTTTCAATTTCTAAAACGGATTGGAATGTCGTTGCTCAGGTTGGTCCTCACCTCTCGCTCACAGACCAGGGCGACGAACATGCGATTTGCGTGAACACCTATTGCCGTATTGCGGAATTCAACCGTGGGGGAGAGGCCTTGTATGCGTGCCGAGTCCTTCACGCTGTTGCAATACTCGTGCTCCATGAAAGTTGTTCGGGAACCCACCTAACTACTAGGTACACATCCGTTTCTTCGGAGCAATACTAGTACTTCGCACACGATATTTGGCCTCGGCCCCTCCCCCACATTTCGTCACCCACTCGCACTCCAACTCTGCGGGATGGCATGTCCCCCTCGTGGACAAACACCTCTGCCACACTGATGATTGGTGGTGTCGTACTCCGTACTCATCCCCAGGGTGGTGCACCACTTCCTCGTACATACCTGTAGTTTGAGAACCCCAGGCAAGACGGGAATGGAGAGAGGCGGACGACCTAGGCATAAAAGAGTATAAACATATGTTCACACCTACTCCGCATTTGACCACCAGGGTGATCTTCGTTCATACTTTCTCTCAATTTTCCCCCCTCTGGCTTGGTGATGTTCGTCTTATGAACATTGAATTAGACGAGCTACAGAAGCATATCGGATATATTTGAAAGGCAGCCAAACGCGATCGACAGAGACCGCTAATTAGAACCATGGATGCCACCAATACAGCCCCACCCATTGAACTTGTGCTCGTGCACGACCATGGCTCCCCGACGCTGGCGCTGGCTCGATATCTAGGCTGGGCAGTCCTAATACTCTTCACAACCCAGGTCTTCCTATTCACCTACAAATCACTCACCTCACCGCTCCGCAGTGTGCCCGGCCCATTCTTGGCACGCTTCGGACGACTGTACTACTTCTTCAAAGTGGCGCAGGGGCGATGGGAGCACGAGGACATGGCCCTGCACCGGCGGTACGGACCTGTGGTGCGCGTCGCGTCCGACCTATACAGCATCGAGGCGCCCGAGGTGATCAAGACCGTGTATGGGATCAACTCCAAGTTTCCCAAGGCAGACTGGTACAATGCCTGGAAGCATCCGGACCCCAGCAGGTTTACCCTGTTTCCGGAACAGGATATGAAGAGGCATGCGGAGACGAGGAAGCGGTTCCAGGCTATGTATTCCATGTCGAGCTTGGTTCATTATGAGAGCTATGTGGATGAGTGTGCGGAGATTTTTAGAACGAGACTGGAAGAGTTTGTGGCCAGTGGGGTTACTTTTGACATGGGGAATTGGCTCCAGCTTTATGCTTTTGGTGAGTGTCTTCTTCTTTTCCAATGAATTTTCTCTTTGGAGGTGGAATCTGTGCTAATGATTGTGGTTTGCGTTAGATGTCATTGGGGATATCACTTACTCTCAACGATTCGGGTTTCTGGACAAAGGTGAGGACATTGCAGGTCTTTTGAAGGCCTTGCATGGTGTGCTCAGATATGGCACGCTCGCAGGGATTTATGCGCGTATCCACCCTCTCCTTTTCTCGATAACGGCGAAACTGGGTATGGGTGGTGCAGCCGGGAGGAACTATCTGATGCAGTATGTGAACGAAAGAATCCAGCAGAGGAAGGCGGAGAAGAAGGCAGCAGGTAAGGATGTGGGAAAGACCGGGCCTCGGGACGAAGGTATGCCGATGGACTTTCTTGAAAAGCTGCTATTGGCACATGACAAGGATCCTGAGAAGGTGACACCGTATCACGTTTTCATGATGGGCCTGTCAAACATCATCGCAGGTTCCGATACCACGGCAGTGAGCTTATCGTCTATCTTGTACAACCTGCTCAAGCACCCGGATACGCTGGTCAAGCTTCGAGATGAGATCCGCCAGTTCGAAGCAGAAGGTCGTTGTGGAAACCCTAATGTCTCATTCAAAGAAAGCCAGGATATGCCATACCTTCAGGCGGTTATGAAGGAAGCACTTAGGATACATCCAGCCACTGGACTGCCTCTCTGGAGAGTCGTGACGGAAGGAGGGGTTGAGATTTGTGGGACATTCTTTCCGGATGGCTCGATAATAGGAATCAATACCTGGTGTGCTCATTACAGCGAGGATGTCTTCGGTCTAGATGCTCATGTATTTCGGCCAGAACGGTGGCTTGAGGCGCAAGCAGAAGGAGGCGAGAGGCTGAAGGCCATGGAGTCGTATTGGATGCCTTTTGGGCTGGGAAGCAGGACTTGCATCGGGCGACACATTTCGTTCCTCGAGATGTCGAAGCTCATTCCTCAACTTGTCAGACAGTTTGACTTTGAACTCGCACACCCTGAGCGGCCTTGGAAAACGGAGAACAATTGGTTTGTGAAGCCGATCGATTTCGAGGTCAAAGTCAGCCTTCGCAAGACGTGAGGCTGGTCTGCTGAGAATTGAGAGATACGGAGTACTGGTACCACGAGCAAAAGGATAGAGGTGACTCGACTAGGGTCCGCATGGGAAACAAGGCAATTGGAGTTTACGCAGCCTTTGACAGCTCGATCCGTCCGGATTGATGTGTGGCAGTGGAGATTCGGACTGCCGACGTCAAAAACCACGAGTTGGCATTTCTTGAACGATTTTGGCAGGAAATCGTTTCCAGGAACAGGGCGTTACTAATCAGCAGACATCCTGGTGTTCAGGTGCTGCTCAGGTTGAAAGCGGATGTCTGAAGACCAGAAGGCAGGAGGCAAGTCCCCATGGGCTGTCCGTACCCTTCCTCACTTCGAATGCACTGGGAATCGTGATATGACATCTCGTATATGTCTCCCACATGCTTCGAGGCTGCCACGATCAATACATATCACCTCTTTCTTGTGGAGTTGTTTGCATGCCTCTTCCCACTGTGGAGAAGAATGTGAAGGTCTGAAGAGGAACAGGGGAGGGCGGCTAAAGTGGGTAGAAGATGCAGTCCATCACAAACTAGCAGGGAAGACATCCTAGCGTGGGGAACAATCAAGGGTAGAGGTTGGAGATATCCTTTTTGACGGACAACGGGGTCCAACTCCGCCAGCTCTGAGATCTAAGGTGTGCAAAGGAGCCTGATGCCAAATTCTCCATCTTCTCTCAAAAGTGAGACCTAGCGAGTGTGTGCTGTCCGCATCTTCCTCGGTATGCTATTCGTGGGAAACCATGAGGCGGCAACCCACTGAGGGTTTGCCCAATTTCCCGTCCGAGCACTGAGTTGAGCTCTGGCAATTTAGTGTCAAAGCCTAGTGAGTTCAGAGTATCGTCTAGATCCGCCCGTGGTGCTGGTGGAACACTCCACCAAGTTGACTCGGTGCTTGGGGATTAGGGACAGAGGATTGAAATGCCTGACTCGGTGGATTCAGTGGTATGTACGGATGTTAGGAGAGAAGCGTCGGAGTAGGATTCGATGAGGAGCTCGTCTGGGCCTGGGAGGGACAAGGGAGCTGATCCAAGTGGCTAAGAATAAATCCACGATGATAATGCCAGGCGAATCCAGCCAAACCAAGGTATTAAAAATGATTGACGACTCGAGACCCCCGACCTGAAGATGGACGGAGTTTGGAGTACGGAGTACTTGCCACCTGCAGAGTCGCAAGCCAGGCGTTGAGGTCCCGAGCAGTCCTCCACCGCTCGGATTTGTACGAGCAAGCTCGCTAACCAGGAACTATGGAGAAACGGCCCTGGTAGTGGCTGCACTGGTGGGCAAGACGCACAGGCTAGGAGCCTAACTAGGACACCCTAGGCGTGGCAGTTTCCATGGATCGCCCAGCGAGCCGCCTAGTCTCCCTGTAGGTACTAGGGACCCCCATTCACCCACCAAACCTCTGGAAACATGGCCTGCAGACTGCACCGTCCTCCCCAGACCTCACCGAGTGGGTGTCCACTGTCGAGTGTCCACTACTGCCTGGTGCCCACTTCCGCCTGAGCTGCCCGCCTGTGCCAGAGGAAAGGAAGAGCCACAAGCCGCAATCTTCATTGCCAATGCACTCGGAGCACCCACCGTTTGCCCAATCTGTGGCCTCGTTCAAAGGGCACTTCGAAGCTGAAAGTGCCGCCCACTGCATCTCCCGCCCTGGCTCTGGCTCTGGCTCTGGCTCTGGCTCTCCCGCTGCAAACTCCCTGAACCCTTTGTGCCCTCCCCCCCCAATCCTCGATTCGGTCAATCTTCAATCCATTTGCTGCTATTCTTCAAGCTCAGGTTCTGCCCTCGAAAGTTACCATTTACATGTTGCTGCACTTGTACACTCAATCATCTGGAATCACTCGTTCACCCGTTTCTGTCCCTATCGATCTACGTGTACGTGCTCTCAATCACTTGGAACGCCAGTAGTACCGGATACCTTGGTCTTAGGTTCACTCGGGTCTCTCAATCCAGGACGGAGACCTGCTCTGTACCTTGGCCCGAGGGTCCGTCCCAGTGCCAGTCCCAGCCACACACCCATCTTGCAATCACCACGGCTGCTACTACCACCACCACCATCCTGCTCCGTACTCTCACCTCACCAACTCGCCTCTCACCTCGTCTCGGCTCGCCGAGTCTCGTCATCTTCACTGCTACCGTCCAGCTTCCTAATCCACCGCTCCTTCGCGCTTCTGTCCAATTCATCCCTCCCGTCGATTTGCTCCCCAGCGTCGACCTTTGCGCATGATCGCCAATCTGACTACACCATACTTTTGAGCGCACAGAGGAACTTTGGCCCTTTGTAGGCCACCGTTCGCCCCACATGAGTGGCAGCGCTGCCACTCAGCCCTCGTCCGGTATGGTTTGACCCTGCCGACAAAGCATTGAGAATCTAGAATCTGGAATCTAGAAACAAGATACTATTTTCTAGCTCTTTGCTGCCGTGGCGCGCGTCCTTTACTAACGTCTCTTGAACTAGGCGCCGTCGTCCAAGACCAAAAGTTGAACGACACCTCCATTGCTCCCACTACCGACTTGTCACCCGTTATTCCACAAGGCAATGACACAATGACAGAGAAGTCCAGCAAACAACCCGCCCTTGTCAATATTCCTTCTCGCAGCTCCTCACATCAGAAGCCCTCTGAACTTAATTCCACCGTTCCTCCAGCTCCCGCAGCCCCCAATGAACCTCCTCCATCACCAAGACGAGGTTCCAAACGCAGCCTCCTGAGCAGAAGTCGGAACAATAGTAGAAGCAGTCGAAAGTCGGCCAGAGCTGCCCGCGCCGCTGATCCCTCCAAAGAACCTCTCCCCAGTCTTCCACAAAACGAGGCATCTCGACCTGAAAAGAAGAAATCCGGATTTCTAGCCTTTCTCAATTGTTGCAGTCCGCAAGAAGAGTTGGATGCTTCAAAGTCGGACGATCCCGACGTCGCGGCAAAGAAAATCAAGATTCAACCAACTGCGCAACGAGCGCCTCGCCCTCAAAACCACACTGAAGTAACGGAGAACGAGAAGCCTTTGGACGATAAGGTGGCTAATGAGGTCCAGCCTCCTCAGGGTGCAGCCGTAGGTGAAGAGAATGGCGAGATTTCAGAGAAGAAACCGCTTGAGGACGCCAGGCCGAAGGTTTCGAGAGAGGATGCGTCCCATGAAAGAGTCGCCCCTGTGGCTTCTGGCACGATGTCCAATTCCACTCTGAGAGATGCTGCCGGCTCGGAGCACGGTGTAGCTTCGAATAGCCAGCAGGATCAGTTGAAGACGACAACCCTGATTTTGCCCGATCACATCACAGCACCGAATGTGAATGTCATCAGCCCGACGCCTGTTGAAGCTGAGCACCCCACAAATGGTGAACGGCAAGACGGGAATGGCAAGAGGAGCAGCGATATAGAAATGCCTGATGCGACAGCCGGGTCTGCAATCGAAGAAGAGCCTTTGGATGAACCACCACAGCCAGCCGAACAACTACCTCAGGTCCCTCTTCCTCCACCCCCGCCTTTAATAAAGCGACAAGAACAGGTTGACTCCAAAGAAGTGCCTCCAGTTCCGGAAGCATCTCCCGAAAAAACGGCTTGGCTGTTACCTCCGATTCAGCCTCATTTGCAGGGCCGAAAATGCCTAGTACTTGATTTGGACGAGACACTGGTACACAGCAGCTTCAAAATCCTCAATCAAGCTGATTTCACGATTCCAGTGGAGATTGAGGGCCAATATCACAATGTTTATGTGATCAAAAGACCGGGGGTTGATGCGTTTATGAAGAGAGTGGGTGAGTTGTACGAGGTGGTCGTTTTTACTGCATCGGTCTCCAAGTATGGAGATCCTCTACTAGATCAGCTTGATATCCATCATGTTGTTCACCACAGGCTATTCCGAGAGAGCTGTTACAATCATCAAGGGAATTACGTCAAGGTGAGTTTTTGGAAAACGGGTATGTCTTGAGTGGAGCTAACGTAAAGCAGGACTTGTCCCAGGTAGGAAGAGACCTGAAGGAAACAATCATCATCGATAATTCGCCCACGTCGTACATATTCCACCCACAGCACGCGGTTCCGATTAGCTCGTGGTTCTCGGATGCACATGATAATGAGCTTCTGGATTTAATACCTGTGCTCGAGGACTTGGCGGGTCCGAAAGTGCAAGACGTCAGCTTGGTCTTAGATGTAGCTCTATGAGCTCCAAAGATTATTGCTTCTGGGGGTTGAGTTGAGCCTCTTCGCTTCGTGTGTTCGTATTAGAAAGAAGGGTTATAACACCGAAAAAGTCTGTTGGCATATTCTAGCGCGGCGTCTGTTCATTGAACCTATCTATCGATGCCGGGTGGTTCACCAGAGATGTGAAAGAGGTCGTTCCGCGCATGGGTGCCAGACCAAAGGGAAAAGGGATCGAGAACTTGAAGCGCCATCCAAAAATTGAATTTTACATAATTATCCCAGAGGAGAGTTTTACCACCATGACTACCTACCACCTATCCGAGCTTTCGACCGTCTCCTCTTCCTCCTTTGATTGAAAAGGAGCTGGGGCTACCCATGACCGGGACCGGGATTGTTTTCTTTTGTTGATTTTTGAAATTGATTTGCATATGCGACAGGCAAGCATTTGGTATTAACAGGATTGAAATCGAGGGCTCAAAGAACACCCAAGAGAGACTCGAAGCAAGCGTGACATATTGTTTATTGTTGAGATATACGGCTGTACAGTCGAGATATGGCTAGTACGTGGGAGTTTGAGGAGTGGGGATGGACCGAGGGAGAGACGGGGGTCGCTGTTGGCAGTATTGTCGGGTATTGCGCAGCGGACCAGAGCAGGACATGATGAAATCCAGACCAGAGCAGACAGAGGTCAACCAATCTTGTGCACCTATGTATCGAGAAGGCAGAGTAACCTTGTCGGTTTTCAATTCTTCGCCAACCTCCCTACACGACCCAGGCAAGTGTGTCTCCGTCTCTTCATCGACGGAACAGGCGCCATTTTTTCATTTTGTGTGCAGCAACTGGATGGCCACGGCGAAGTGAGGGCAATGGGTGACTGACGGTGACGGCGACGGTGACGGCGGGGGCGAGGGCGCGGGGCGCGGCGGTGTGATGTCGATGAGTTCATTTAGTACTATAGTGACTGCGGACTAGGAGTAGTTCGCAGAATCCAATCCAACCCAAACCCAACCCAAACTCCCCCCCCCCTCAAAAACACAGATGTCGAGACAGAATATCAAACAAAAGATCTTTATATTATCATTCCACAAACTGCAATTAAACGTTTGGGGGAGATCCGGGATCTCCTCGTGTTTTCACATTCAGGAATGCCCACCTAGTCATCCAGTTGGAATCTATAAAACTTAGTGTCAAGTCGTCTTGTCTCGTCCTTTGCCGTTTCCCAGCCTTCCCTCCCCACTTCAGCAACTGCATGCACCCTTCATCCGATTCCCATCCCGTCCCATCCTATCGTCTCACAACACATTCACAAGGCAGCCACAAACTCGCTCACCAAAGCGCCGACCGCATCCGGCTTCTCCACACAATGCCAGTGGCCGACACCCTCGAGAACCTCCAACCGCCTTCTCCCCTCCTCCGTGCCCAACTGGCCCAGAATATACTCACAACCCGCGAGCGGCGCGCTCTTATCCACGTCGCCCGCGACGACCAGGACCGGGCATCTGACGGCTGAGTAGTTCGGCGGCGTGGCGTGCTCGATGGCGCGGCAGTTCGCGATGTAGCCCGAGGGGGATTGCGCGAGGAGCATTTCGCGGATGAAGGCCTTTTGGAGCGGGGTGGCGTCTGGACCGGTGGCGGTGTTGGGGATGGTGTTGGCCATGCTCTCGATGCCGTCTGGAGTCGG
>Ga0105239_10005365_pt1 | contig 15050 bp, 9 predicted proteins | sample KBSC44metaG_FD_92761 | JGI IMG/M metagenome (GOLD analysis project Ga0105239, IMG submission 92761) | Corn rhizosphere microbial communities from Kellogg Biological Station, Michigan, USA - KBS C4-4 metaG | ecosystem: Host-associated > Plants > Roots > Rhizosphere > Soil | place: Michigan, USA...
AAATGTTTCGTTGATCCCATGGGTCCCTTCCTTTATGGAAACCTCGTCGCCATTATCACCAATTCTAAAATCAATCGAATATTTATTAATCTTGGATAGCATATTAAACTCGATCTCAAATTCGTTGCCGGCTTTCCAATATCCTCTTAACGCATACAAGTGACCTGAAGTGGCATCATGATAAAATTTATATGCGGCATCAATTCCTAATGGATAAACGACAGTTTGTCCCTCGAACGGCTTTAGCACGAGGGATAGTATCCCTTTTCCAGCGATAATTTCGGCGCTTTTAACCCCGAAACTATTCCTGGGGAATATGATCGACTTATTAAACAGCTTCCCTTTTTCAGTACCGGTGGAAATATACCGGGGAGAATCGATCATTGCCGTTGCCGCCTGCCGTTCCATTTTTTCAAAGTTAGTAAAGGCTACGGGGTCACTTTTCAATTGTCTATCGGAGTGGATCGCATAACCGATAAGATGAGCAATCCCCTCCTTATCCTCGTCCCTTAGACCTCCTCCCGTAACTACGACAATGACATTGTGGATGGAATCGATATGTATCCTTTGCGTTCCCCTGCCTTCCATATTGAAGGCATGATCCTTGTCGATCCAAAAACCATAGCCATAGCCATTCCCGTTCGAAAATACCGTGTTCATCGATTTGGCCTTTTTTACCCAGTCCGCGGAAATAACGGTTTTATTATTCCATTTGCCGCCATCTAATAATAGTTGGCCGATCTTAGCAAGATCATGTGGTTGCAGGCAAAGGTCGCCCCACCCGTAATTAATACCTTGTTTATTTTTCGACCAATAGACGGACTTTATTCCTAACTCATTAAAAAGGTATTTTTTTGCAAAATCTTCAGGGGCTAATCCAGTTGCCCGGTAAATAATTTCAGCCAGCAAATAATAATTGCAACTGCAATAAGAGAATTGCCGGCCGGGGTCAGCTACAAATGGGATTTTGAAAATAAATTTTGGCCAATTGTCCGATGGAAATAATTCATTGAAGAGACTATCTTCATTTGACCCGCTGCAATCTAAACCCGACTTCATGGTAAGCAGGTCTTTGATCGATAGCGATTCAAAGCCCTTACCGGTTAGTTTGATCTCCGGGAAAAATGAGGAGACCAATTGATCTTCACTCTTTAAATAGCCTTTATCTTTGGCTATGCCAATAAGCAGGGATGTTACTGATTTTGTGCAAGAGGCTATGTCATGCCGTAAGTTGGACTGAAAAGGATAAAAATAGGCATCCAGTACGATCTTCTTATTCCGGACGACTAAAAGGCTATGAATATTGGGCTTTTTTTCTTTCACATAAGTAAATATTTCGCTTAATCCTTTTGAAGAGAATCCCTCTTCTTCGGGCGTGGAGAAAGAAAAGGCTTCTTGCGGAATCACCGGGGCAACGGCTTTTGTTACTTGAGAAAAACCAAGCCCCGTCTTAAACAGCAGCAGAAGCAACAAAGTAATCTTTCCGTAATTGAATCTATGCATAAATAAAAAATTATTTATATATATACCAAGGCTTTACAAATCTATCTGATATGAGTACCCTTTAGACATTTAATTGACGTATGGCCGGTTTATGATGGCGAAAGGAATGATCTAAAGCAAAAGAAGCCTCCGCATCGCGGAGGCTTTCGCTTTTTTGAAATCCGCTCGAACAGCGGCTACTCAATTCTATCGTTACGACAAACTCACCAGCAGCTCTTCCAGTTGGCCCAATGTCTGCGTCATTCCTTGCCTGAAACCATCACCGAGTTTCTCCATCCGTTCCAGAGATTCATTATAAATAACAATACTCACTGTTGTCGTTCCGTTCCGTTCGCCGAAACTCAGATCCCACTCGGAACCCGGCAATTCGGGGTTTTCATCTTTGTCTGCAAACGCAGACGTCATTTTGAAATTGGTTTTTGGGCTGATAGCCGTAAATTTTTGAAGTAACCACCGCTCTTGCCCCTCCGGGCTGATCATGGCAAAAAATCTGCGGCCGCCGACTTTGAAATCCATAACCTTTGTCCTCGAGACATAAGGTTTCGGCGCCCACCATTGGTCGAGAATTTCCGGTTTGGTCCACGCGTCCCATACCAGCGAAAGGCCGGCAGCGAACTCCCTGTTTATGGTTACCGTTTGTGCTTTTTTGTCGACGACAAAATCAAATAGCAAAGCGTTGTTCATACTGTTCAAATTTTAAGTTACGAAACCGTTTGGTTGCAAATATATATGCAACTATTTGGTTTCGCAAATTTTTTTTCGAACCACCGCCCCCGCTTTTTATTTTGTCCACCCCGCCAACGCCACCGACCAAATATTCAGCAAGCCGGTCTCCCACTCGCTGCGCTCCAGTGCCCGCTTTCCGCTTCCCGCTTCCCCAAAACTCTCCCGCTTGGGTGCCCACGAACTCGAAAAATACAACCGCCGCCCATCCGGGCTCAGCCTCGACTCGATACTGGATGAACCCCGGTTCACCTCCCCACCCAGCGGCCTGGGCTCACCCCAGATCCCGCCGTTCCGGAAGACGATGAACAACTCCATGGTCTTCGCCGGCGCCCGCCTGCTGCTGAAGACGATAAAGGACTCATCCGCCGCCACGGCGGCATCCACATCGCTGATGCTGTCTGCCGCACTGAACGGTACGGCCACAGGCGCCTGGTATACCCCGTTTTGATAAGCACTCCGGTATAAGTGAAACCGCCCCGTGTCCCCCACCGGCTTCATGAAATAAAGCGATCCATCCGCCGTCACCGCCGGCGAAAAAACAGCAGAGTCACTATTGATCAGGTCCGGAAGCCGCCGCGGTTCACCCCAGCCAGTGCCCACCCGGTCCACCCGCCACAAATTCCCTCCCCCGCCCGGATAACGTTGGCTGTTCCACACGCCATCCAACACCCTCTCCCCGGCAACAACCGGCCGGTTGGACGAAAAGATCAGATACTGTCCATCCGGCGACATTGCCGGCTCAATATCCTGCCACTGCCCCGAAAACGATGCCACCTCCGGCCGCGACCAAACCCCCGCCCGGAGCCGCGACACCAGGATGGTGCCGGCCATCGCCACCCCGCTTCGATGAAAATAGACCGTCTGCCCATCCGGGCTGAATGCCGGGGCCGCATCCGCCACCGGTCCCGAAATAATTCCCGGCCCAAATAGCTCCGGTTCCACCATTTGCGCGAAAACGCCGCCCCAAAAAAGACCCAACCCCACGAGAAACAATAGCCGCTTGATCATAAGAAGAGTTTGGGCCAATATCGGGCTTCACCCGATCCCGGCAAAACCGATTCAACCGATGAGCGTCCGGTTTCAATCAACTTTGATCAGCCCTCAACCGGCGTTTCCAACAGCTAAGATAATGGATGCGATACTGGCAAGTGCGATTTAAAACTTATATCTCAAAGACACTTTGAAACTCCTTCCCAGCAACGGCCGCGCCAGAAAGATATATTGACCCGCTGCGGCGCTTTGGATCTCACCCTGACGGGGATTGCCTTCTGTAAGCCCCAGGGAGTTGGTAAGGTTGTCAATCACCCCGAAGACCGAGATCTCCTTGGTAACATTTACCTGGGCATCGATATCGACCTTCGTATAGGCCGGGAGGATCTGGGAGTTGGCAACATCCGTATACCGTTTTCCTTCGTATTCGACCGGCGCCTGCAAGCGAAGGTGGTTGCCAAACAGGTTGAATCCCGGGACGACCCTGAACGAGGCTTGCGGTACCCGGATCAGCTTATTGCCATTGTAGTTGTATTTTTGCGTCAGCGTCCCGCCGGTAACGGCTTCCGCAACAAGTCCCTGATATTCTCCATGCTGTAAGGTCGCCGTCGCCGAAACATCAAACCATTTTACCGGGAAAACGCTGCCTTCGAGCTCAAGGCCATAGGTATTCGTATTGGCAAACGCGTTCACCGTAGTGAAGCCATTCAGGGTACTGACCGTATTTGAAAAGCCGACGTTATTATACCTGGTATAGAAGCCTGTGGCATAAAGAGAGAATAGCCTGCGGGCATATTTGAATCCAACTTCACCGAGCTGCATGGTTTGGGTAACCGCCGAGGAGCTGACATTGTTATAATAAGTGGCAAATCCGGGGATCCGGGCCGCAGAAGTATACCTGCCGAAGAGACCCATATCACCTGACAGTCGATAGTCCGCTCCCACTGTCCAGGTAGTATAATCAAAATGATGGTTATAACCTTTCCACACTCCGTTCCCGGTGGTTATCTGCGAGGTCGCGTAAGTACCTAAATTAACGGTTTTCGATTGTTCTACGACGCCATCCGTTTGCGTATATTCCCAACGTACGCCGCCGTCTATGCGAAGGGCCGGGATTATCTGCCATTCATCGCTGACATAAAGGGCATTGGTCGTCTGTTCGCCATTGGCGTCCGCCCACTCATAGCCGTACTGCGATACTCCGTTATCGGAAAAGTTCTTTACTACCTGTCCGCTGCCATCCAGGGCTACGATGTTCAACAACCTTGAATTGTTCTGAACGTCCAGGTAAACCTTTGAAGAATACCTGCTGAAGTTTTGATTGAAGTGAGCATAGTAGTACCCAAAGTTGAAATCGTGTTTGGACGAGCCCGTATAAAAAACATGCGAGAGATGAAGATCGTTGTCCACTTCTGTCTGAGGCATTGTAATCCCTCTTAATCCACCCTGGATGACGAGACCATTGCCGTTTTGGCTGCCATTGGTAAATGTCGTGCCGGTGGTTACATATTGAAAACCCAATTGCTGGGCACCGGGAGCCTGCGACAAGAGGTTTGACTGGGCCTTGTAAAAAGAATCGGCGGTCAATACATTCAACGCAAAAAGCCCGTTGCGTTGGGTCTGCGTATTGCTGTAACGAAGTGAATTCTTCAAGAACCAATCCTTGGCGAACTCAGTCTGGAATTTAACGGTCACCTGGCTTCTGTTTACAGCCGTCCCGACCGTATTGTCATAATGGTAAAGGCTGCTGTCCCCCTGGACCATGTTCATTCGCTGTGTTTCGGCGCCGGCAATGGCTCCATAATTGCCATCAAAACCGTGCACGCCTACGATGTTCCCTTTGCTGTTATAGGTCATAGGCAGATCGGTGTAAAACACCACATCATCATTCAATTGCTTAAAGTCGACACTGAAGGACGATTTGTCCCAGCTCTTGCCGAGAGAGGTCCTGATCTGCCCGCCATGATTGCCGGTGTAACCCGGGTTACGCACCCCGGTGCCCGTGCGGTAAAACCCTCCGGCGGAAAGTTTCCATCCGTCACCGATAGGCGCTCCAATCCAAAAATCAGCCCGGTTAAGACTATAATCTCCCACGGTCAACTTAAAAATACCCTCTGTCTTATCGCCGACGGCGCGGGGAATGAAGTTGACGGCTCCTGCCGGTGCATTCGAATAAAATACGGAAGAGGGGCCGCCACGAACGACTTCGATGGATTGAATGGTCTCATCGAAACGAAAGGCCTGGTCCACGTTCAGGTAGCCCAGGGCCGGGTCGTGTTGTACAGGAATTCCGTCCTCCAGCAGCTGAATGGAGCCATAGCCATCGACGGGAACGCCCCTGGCTCTTACATTCCCACTCGCTTCACCCCCGGTCGCTTCGACCCAGAAGCCCGGTACGGATTTTAAAGCTTCGGTAACGCTGGTGGGCGCCTGCAAGCTGAGCGCATTATAACCGATAGTGGTGACGGAATAGCTGGTGTTGAGTTTTGTGCGGTTCAATGCGCCGGCACGTCCGGTAACAATAACTTCATTTAAACCGTTCTCGACCGCTTTTAATTTGATCAACAAAGAAATGTTGGCATCGGCCTTTATATCATATCCGGAGATCGTCTGGGTTTGAAAACCGACATGGGATACGGCAAAGGAATAAGGACCACCGGCCGGCAAATTATGATAGGTGAATATGCCCAAAGAATCCGTTTGGGTCGTGGTCGTTATGCCGGTACTGTGGTTCCTGGCAACAACAGAGGCGTAGGTAACGGGTTGTCCGTTCCCGTCATTGACCTGCCCCTTTATTTCATTGATGCTTTGTGCGCTGACAATCAGTTGAATGTGAACCAGGATCGCCAATAATAGAACGAATGGGAACTGCCTGGTTTTGGTTGTTGATGGGATCATAAAGGAGCTATTCTTCGGTACGAAGATTTGATTTCCTTATTATACGCATGACCTCAACGGTCCCCTTACTGTTAATATTAACTTAATGTGCGCCGGCTGCAGTCAATTGCCGATGATCAGGCTATCCCCTTGTTTATGTAATCTGAATTTATTCAGCAGCGTGATGCTTTTGAGGATGTGGGAAAGCGAATCCCTTTTATCTATTTTTCCAATAAAGGTCCGGTTGCCCAGTTCTGCCTTGTTATAAATGATCGGAGTATTGTAAATCATTTGCAATTGGTCGAATACTACATCGAGCGGGTAATTGTTGAATACATAGCAATTATCTTTATCTTCTTCGAGATGAAGGACACGGGTCGAAAGCGAATCGTTGGATATACCCTTCGAGGCGGCAACAGGTTCTGCATTGATGACATGCGATCCCTTGTTTACCTTCTTAAAGATGAAAATATCTCCGGGATTGAGGTAATACTCGTTTTTATTGTTCCGGACGGACGAGTCAGGCACCTTCACCATAACCCTGCCCTCGTGCAAAATTACTTTGGTGGCCTTATTCGTGTCATAGGAGTTTACCGTGAAACGCGTGCCAAGAACCGTGACCAGGACAGAATGGCTATACACGGAAAAGGGCTTGGCGGCGTCTTTTGCGATGGTGAAGACAGCTTCACCATTTAATATAACTTCTCTAATTGAGGAGTTAAAATTGTCGCGATAAGAAAGCGTGCTGTTGGGCGACAGTTCTACCGTAGAACCGTCAGGCAGGACAAGCGTCTTATTTTGAGAAGCAGGATTGGAAATGTTCTTTGTTATTGCCGCGGTTGCCGCACCCGGAGCGGTCTTTTGTCCCTTTGAAAGGCAAAGCCAGGACAGGCCGGCCACCAATAAAAGGGACGCGGCAACAGCCGTCCATCTGAACCATGGATAATGCACGGCCGGAGGAGCGGCATTTTTATGAATGTTATTCCACAATTTGCCGGATACTTCGGGCGATAAAGCTTGTGCGGACTGAAAGTTCTCCCATTCTTGCTCTCCAATGTACTTTTTCAGACCGGCCGGATTTTCTTTTATCCATGCCAGCACGATCGCAACATCCTGGGCGTTGCATTTGCCTTCAAAAAAGTTTACTATGAGTTCCTCTGTTATCAAACTATATGTTTTTTTATCTGCTTCAAGGCTTTGTAAATATGCGTTTCCACCGTTTTGGATGAGACACACAGGGTTTCGGCAATTTCCCGGTAGGACATCCCCTGCTCGCGGCTCATCTCGAATACCTGCTTTCTTACCGGCGGCAGATCGTTGACGGCTTCCGTGATCCTCTTTTGTAATTCGGCCCCGCTCATTTTTTCATTGGTGCTATCGATCCCTTCCTCGATATTAATTGAGTCAAGACGTGCGGTTACTGCATCTTTTTTCTGATACTTTCGTAACAGATCGATCAATATTGTCGTGGCTATCCTGAACAGCTGGGTGGAAATGGTGTATTCTTCCTTCAGGGTTTGGCGGCATTGCCAGAGCTTGGTAAAGGCCATCTGTACGACCTCTTCTGCGATATATTCCGATCTTGTTTTGTGCAGGATGAAGAAATAAAGTTTTTGATGGTATTGTTCAAATACTCTTCTGAAGCAAGATTCGTCACCATCCTTTAAGTCCTTAACTCTAAGCAACCTGATAAATTTAATGGGTTAAAGTAAAGGAAAAAGGCACTTTATTTAGTGAATAAACCAAATGATTTCCGAAATAAAGTGAAAAATAAGGCCGAATGGAGAAAAGCGGTTTGATTTCCAATGCGTTAACGGCCAGGCACAAGTATTGTTTCTTCGATCTTAAAAAATTGAAAGATGAACAACGAACAATTAATTGAATTGACCAGGGACTTGATTGACCATGCCACCCATTTCGATCTGCCCTATGTGCAGGAAACCTACGCAGACAAATTACTTGTTGTCAACGTTGATGAGAACAGCGGGGTAGATACCATGAACAAGGAGCAACTTGTCGCATTTATCCAGCAGAACAGGGATTCCAATACCCCGCCCTTTTCCACGAAGACCGAATTTCATTACGCTGCAGGCGATGAAAGCATGGGAGTAGTGGTGATGACCCGCGAATTGGAAATGAATGGGAAATGGAGCAGGAAGTTCTTTACGGTGATCTGGGAGAAACTGTCCGGAAGGTGGCAGATCGTTAAAGAGTCGTCCGTGGTGCGCGGCTAAACCGGCAAGGGGCGTTGGCCCAACGCCCCTTGTCTTTTGGATTTCGGAACAATTCGTATTTTGATCGTCCTTGTGGCCGAAAATACCGACATTTGCGGAGTCAGTTAAAAGCCCGGCCTATCCGAACATGTCAAAATTAACCTTCAACAATAGCAATCCCGTATTTTATACATCGCTGAAAACGGCTGTAAATAAGTATTTCGCCGATATTGATAAGAGAAAAACGGGTAATATTCACTTATACGCAAAGGCTGTTATTCTTATCCTTGCGGCGGCCGCCTTATATTCCGTATTGTTATTTGCGCCTTTGTCCGTGCTGCTCAGGGTCCTGGTCAGCCTGACCCTGGGCTTTGTACTCGCCTGTACCGGATTCAATGTCATGCATGACGCCAATCACGGCAGCTATTCTTCCCATAAATGGGTCAACCAGGTAATGGGCCTTACGCTGAACGCCCTGGGGGGAAACAGTTTCATCTGGAAGCAAAAGCACAATATCATTCATCATACCTACACGAATATCGACGGCATCGATGATGACATCGCCAAAAGTCCATTTATCCGCATGTGTCCTTCACAACCCTGGGTACCCGCCCATCGGCTGCAACAACTGTATACACCCGTCCTATACGCCCTCAGCTCCATGATCTGGATCCTTTTCCAGGATTTCGAAAAATACTTCAGGAAGAAAATAGTCAAAACTCCGCTTTCGAGGATGTCGGCAGCGGATCATACGGTCTTTTGGGTAAGCAAGGTCCTCTACCTGGTCTTTTATATCGGGATCCCCATTTTGCTGACGGGCTGGCAGTCCTGGCTGGTATTTTTCCTGAGTATGCACGTTGGCCTCGGTATTACCCTTTCCGTCGTTTTTCAATTGGCACATGTCGTGGAGGAAACCGAATTTGAGTCGAGTACCGGCGATGACCAGCAGATAGAGAATGAATGGGCCATCCACCAGTTAAGAACGACGGCCAATTTCTCGCCCGATAACCCGGTAATTTCCTGGTTTGCCGGCGGACTGAACTACCAGATAGAGCATCATTTATTCCCCCGGATCAGTCATGTTCACTACCCGGCGATCAGCAAATTGGTGCAGGCCGAATGTGCGGCCTATGATCTGCCCTACCATTCCCTGCCTTCTTTGAAGGCCGCGGTCGTTTCGCATTTCCGGTTTATCAGGATGCTGGGAAAGAAGCCTTCTTTAAATCAGTAGCAGGGATCACTTGTATGCCACGGCCGCGCTTGCCGGTCCGGCAAGCGGTATCGATTCGATCCGCTCAAACCCGGCCTCTTTCGCCCATTTCGAAAAGTCTGTCATCGTATAATCGAACGCCTCCCCATTTTCGATTAGCATATTGAGGCTCATCAGCAGGCCGAAGGTATTTTGACGGCGATCGTCGTCGATTATATTTTCGATGGCGATAAAGACTCCGCCCGCAGGTAGGGCGGCGAACACTTTTTGTAGCAGCTGTACCTTAGCCGTTTCGTTCATTCCATGGAGGATATTCCCCATCGCGATCACTTGCGCTGCCGGAAATTCGTCCTTTCTGAAGTCGCCGGCCAGGGCCTGGATACGATCGGTCAATTGGAATTGCGCTATCCGTTCTTCGGCCAGGGGCAGTACGGGCGGCAGGTCAAAAGTAGTACATCGGATGGCAGCATGACGAAGACAGATCTGTATGCTCAACCAACCGTCGGCGCCGCCGAGGTCAAGGAAATGGTCGTATTTGCTGAAATCGAATTTCTCCGCCAACGCAATGAAATTACCCGTTTGAATGCCCCGCATTGCGTCGATGAAACTTTCCAGTTTGTGTGGATCTTTGTAGAGTTCACCAAAAAATTCCATGTTGTCGGGAGGCTTGCCCTTCCCTTCGTTTTGCTGCTCGCCGCTGCGAAGACCTTCCTCCAGGTGGCCCCAGTGATCATAAAGGCGGTCGTCGGCCATCTCCAGCATGCCCCCTACATATTGCGGGCTCTTTTTGTCCAGGAAGAGAGCTGATTCGTCGGCGTTGGAGTACACGGCGTTCTCCAACAATCCCATTCGCTGTAAAAGGCCCATCGAAACCAAGGTGTCCAGCCAGTCGAATACATGGCGGTCGGTGGTCCCAAAACCGAGCTTTTCTTTTATCTCTTTTCCCCGTAGGGGATTGGTCCCCAGAACGGTGAAGAGCCCGCTTTTTACGGCGGTAAGCAGGACCTTGGATGGCCAGAATCCCATGCCTATCTGCATGATCCTGGCGGGGTCCGACGAAATGTCGGCTTTCTTGATCTGGGGAGTTGACTCAGCATTCATAAATGTCAGGTTTAAGATTATTTTATCTTGATCACTACCCTCCGGCTCCGATAATTCGCCAAGGGGTTGAACGGCTCCGATACATCCGTCACCGAAGCAGGGCTCACCTCCATCCTTGCGGGATCGATCCCCTTGCCCCGCAAGTAGGCGGCAACCGACTTAGCCCGCTCCACACCCACCGCCTTGTCCTCCGGCTCGCTGTCCCCGTCGCAGGTATGACCGGTAATGGAAATGCGAAGAGCCGGGAATCGCTTCAGCAGGCCGGCGACCTCGTCCAGATGCTTCTTCTGGATCTCCGGGATAGCCGTTTCGCCGAGCAGTCCGAAGACCACCGACTCCTCGATCGACTCCCGCTGCTCGTCCTCGAGCGTGTCCTGCACCGGTGGCGCGGCTGTCTGCGCAGTCTTGCTTCCGCCGGCCGAACGCCTGCCGCTAAGCCCAAAGCTGAGCCTTACCTGCAGTCCAAAGGAGAGCAGGCTCACGGTGCCGGTAGTACCGCTATTCAGCACGCTGCCGGCCTTTACTCCATTCACACCCGATGAATTATAGCCTACCAGTGGCACACGGCTGCTGCCCTTTTTAGCCACGCCCGTAAGGCCGTAGTCGGCATACACGCCGGCATAAAGCCTCGTTTGAGGAGCCAGGCTAAAGCTTACCCCGGTAGCCGCGCTCACGGCCACCGAAGGTTTCAGCTGGGTGCTGGTGGTGTTGGCCTTCCAGCCGTTGACCGTTCCAAAGCCGTGTTGCGGAAGGTTCGAGACCTCTATATTGTAATCGGGATAATACCCCGAAAGGGTCAACTGTCCCGCGGATACCTGGGTGTTGCTGCCAAATGGCACCACCACCTTTCCGCCCGCATCGAAGTACCATTGTAAAAGGGGGTCTTGCGTATGATATTGCAACAGCAGCGGTACGCTGACCGCATAAAACCGCTGCATTTCCTGGTAACCCGTGGCTTTCACATTGTATTGAAAGGCCGAACCCGCATCGTCTACCTGGTAGGCCGAAGAGATGACCCCGTCCCGTAAAGTGGCTTTCGTCCGGTAAATGCCGCCGGCGACGCCGGTCAGCAGATCCACGGTGCCGCCCAGGCGGAAGCTATAGCCCACGCCCAGCGACCCCGCCGGCTGCGGTTGGACCTTGCCGTTGGAGAGGGTATAATGCGTCCCCTGCAATCCGCCGTCCAGCTGGATATTCAGTCCCTGGGCGACAGCCGGGCGCGGCGCCAGGATCGCGAGAAGGAACACACCGATGAGGATTCTTATCATTGAGAACATATAGTTATTGCTGAACGACGAGCACATTGACACTTGCCTTTTGTCCGCTGGCCAGCAGCAGGTTGATGATATAGGAACCGGTCTCCGAAGGCATGGCCACCTGCAGGGTGGGGTCAACGGCGGTCACCTGTTGCCGCACCCTTCCGTTAAGATCGATGATCGTCAGGACCGCGCCCTGCAGCGCCGTAGCGGTATAGTTGCTGGTCACTGTGACCATCGCGCCTGCGGTAGCGGGGTTGGGATAGACCTTGATACCTCCGGGTATGGGAGCGCCGGCAGCGATGGACAACACACAGCTTTGCACCCGCTGGCTGTCCTTATCGGTGGCGACGACATAATACTGACCGTTCAACGGAGAGGTCTCGCTGTAATACGGGCTGGTGGCTCCGGGAACGGCATCGCCGTTCTTATACCATTGCCAGCCGACATAGTCGCCGCCGCTGTTATCGAAGAAGATGGCATCGTTCCAGCGTTGCCGGATCAGCGATGCGGCCTTGTAGTACACCGTATCGCTCGCGGCTGTCGCGGCGCTGTAGTTGGCGTCCCCGGGCTGGGTGGCGGTTACGATCGTGCTTCCCGGTTTCAGCAAGGTCAGCACGGTGCCCGATACGGAGGCGATCGCTGGATCGGCTACCGAATAAGTGACCGGCAGGCCACTGCTGGCCACGGCGGTCAACTGCACCTGCGTCTGATCGCTGCATCCTACGCTCAGGCTCTGCCCCCAGACGATCTGCTGAGTGGCAATGGTGATGGTCAGATTATTCGCCGTAAAGTCGAGGGTATAATTCCCACCCGCGCTCAGGCTGCCGGTGGAGATGGCGTAGATGCCTACATTCTCACCCGGCGTCCGGCTCAGGCTGCCGGTGAAGATACTCGTGTTGTCGCCATTTAAGAGCCCGGTGACGGTATAGGTGAATAGGGGGTCGGGCTGACCATATTGTTTGGTCTGCGCCAGGGCGATGACGTGCAGCGCGGCGGGACCGATGGTAAGGGTGCCCGGGTTATACACAAAGTCGTAGTTGGAGCTGGCACCGCCGGAGGCCGTGATCGGATAGGCGCCCGCCGGCGAGGTGGCGGTGGCGGTCGTGGCCAGCGCCGGCACGGCCGACAGATCGCCGGCATTATCCCCATTGGCAAACCCACTATAGGATGCCGTCAGGGCGGGCAGTGTTCCCCCGTAGACCATCGACACCGAGTTAGGCGTCACCGTCAGGGTGGCCTTGCCGATGGTCATCGTGCCGGGGTTGTAGGTGATCGTATAGTTCGGATCGGTCGCACCGGAAGCCGTGATGGGATAGGTGCCCACCGGCGAGGAAATGGCGGCCAGGGTGGTCAGCGTGGGCGGGGTGGTCAGCCGGGAGGCATTGTCGCCGTTGACAAAACCGCTGTATAGGACGGTCAGGGCGGGCACTGATCCTCCATAGGTCATGGTCTGGTTGGCCGCGGTAATGGTCAGCGGCGCCGGGCTGATCGTATAGGCGCCGTTGACATAGGCGATGGCATAGTTGTCGCTCGAGGCGCCGGAGGGAATCAGCGCGTAAGTGCCTACGGGAGCACCCGCGACCGCCGTATTGGTCACGGTTGGTTGAGTGGTGAGATTGCCGGGCCCGTCGCCGTTCACAAAGCCACTATAGGTTACCGTGAGCAGGCTGCCGGGCGCCAGCGGCGCGCCGTAGACGCTGCCCGCGGGGTTGGCGGTTATCGTCAGGAGGGCCTTCCCAACGGCCAGGATACCGGTGACATAAACAAAGGTATAGTTGGAGGACACCGCACCCGAGACGGAGATCGGGTACGCCCCTGCCGGCGAAGAAGCGCTGGCCGGAACGGAGAGCGAAGGTTGCTGGGCCAGGTTGCCTGGACCATCCCCGTTGACAAAACCCGAGTAACTGATCGTCAGCGTTGGCAGCGGCCCGCCCAGGGGCATGGTCTTATTATCGGCAGTTACCGTCAGCGTCGCCTTGCTGATCGTCAACGTGCCGGGCGTATAGCTGATGGAATAGTTGGGGTCTGCCGCGCCGGAAACCGTGATCGGATAGCTGCCCACCGGCGAGGAGGAACTGGCCGCGGTAACGACCGTGGGCGCTGTGGTCAGGCTGGCCGGGTTGTCCCCGTTGACAAAACCGCTGTAGGTAACGGCAAGGGGGGGCACGGTGCCGCCATAGATCATGCTCTGGCTGACCGCGGCAATGTTCAGGGCCGCCGGACTGATGGTGTATGTTCCATTCACATAATTGATCGTATAGTTGTTGCTCGAGGCACCGGACGGCGTCAACGTATAGGCGCCCACAGGAGCGCCGGAAAAGGCGCCATTGGTGACCGTCGGCAGCGAGGCCAGGCTGGCCGGGCCATCGCCGTTGACAAATCCACTATAGCTGACCGTAAGAGCGCTGCCCGCCGCCAGCGGCGCGCCGTAGACGCTGCCGGCGGGATTGGCAGTTATCGTCAGTACCGCCTTTCCGACGGTGAGGGTGCCGTTGACATAGCTGAAGGTATAGTTGGCCGCCGTGCCGCCGGCCGGGGTGATCGGATAGGTGCCCACGGGAGAGCTCGCCGTCGCCGTTGTCGAGGCCGTAGAGGGACTCGTCAGTTTGGTCGCATTGTCGCCGTTGACGAAGCCGGAGTAACTCACCGTAAACGCGGGCAACGGCCCGCCCAGGGTCATGGATTTATCGTCGGCCGTAACCGTCAGCGTGGCCTTGCCGATCGTTATCGTGCCTTGGGTGTAGGTGATGGTATAGTTCGGGTCTACCGCACCGGAGATAGAAATGGGATACGTTCCGGCCGCCGAGGAGGAGGTAGCCGCCGTGGATAAATTGGGTGGGGTGGTCAGCCCGGTGGCGTCGTCCCCGTTGACAAACCCGGTGTACGATGCCGTCAGGGTGGGCACAGTGCCGCCGTAGGTCATGGTCTGATTGTTCGCGGAAATGCTCAGCGCCGCCGGGCTGATCGTATAGACACCGGTAACATAGGTGATGTTATAGCTGGGGCTCGAGGCTCCGGAAGGAGTTAGCAGGTAGTTGCCTGCGGGGGATCCGGTAACGGCCGTATTGGCGACCGTCGGCAGGGTGGTCAGGCTGGCCGGACCGTCCCCGTTGACAAATCCGCTATAGCTCACCGTGAGCGATCCGTTGGGCACCAGTGCGGCGCCATAGA
>Ga0105239_10005366_pt1 | contig 15049 bp, 12 predicted proteins | sample KBSC44metaG_FD_92761 | JGI IMG/M metagenome (GOLD analysis project Ga0105239, IMG submission 92761) | Corn rhizosphere microbial communities from Kellogg Biological Station, Michigan, USA - KBS C4-4 metaG | ecosystem: Host-associated > Plants > Roots > Rhizosphere > Soil | place: Michigan, USA...
CCCGAACGTGGCCTGACCATGCCCACCCGCAAGAACACCCGCGCGAAACAAACCGCCCAACGACTCCACGCCCAACGCCAACGCAACCAACAAGCGATCGACGAAGACCCACCACCCTTCTGAAGTGGATCGCGGCCGGTGAACGCGATCAGTTGATCGAGTGTGCCGGCGTCGGCAGGGACCGGCACCTGTGGATCGAAACCGGCGACGACGCGGCTCTCCGCGGTGAGGGTCTGCCGCGCCAGCCCGAGGACGTGCGCGGCGAGGGCCTCCGATACGTGAGTTGGACGGTCCAACGCGACGGCGAAGTCCCAGCCGTGAACCACGAGTTCGAGGCATAGGATGCCGAGCGCAAGGTGTGCGGGCAGCGTCCGTCCGCTGAACAGGACGTCGTCGGTCAATTCGCGGCGGCGCCATCCCGCCAGGATCGGTTGCGTTACCAGTTGGATGCGTCGGTCGATGGAGCCGTCGTGGGTCGCCGTGGCGGGAATGCCGACGGCGGCACCCAGGCGGGCGATGGTGTCGATGAGATGGTCGGCGAGCTCCTGCACGTTCCAGTCGGGACACGGTGTGCGACGGTTCAGGTCGTCATCGCCGATGCTCTCGACGACGTGGTGGATCGCGACCAATGCCTCGTCGGCACTGGCGAATTCGTCCACGGCCCCGCCCGTCACGGCGTGTAGGGCGGATAGTCGGTGTACCCATGGGGTCCCGGCGAGTAGTGCAACGATCGATCGGATCGTTCGATCGGCGCCAGGGCGGCGAAGCGTGCGGGCACGTCGTGCCAGCCGACGGCGTCTTGGCTGATCCACGTGCCCTCGGTGATGATCAGCCCTGCCGACGCACGTTGGGCGTAGTAGTCAACGTGCAAGTCCGTCGGCGCCAGGTCGGGATTGGTTGCGCGCGAACGGGTCAGCGGCGCCATGACGACCCGGTTGGCGAGCTGGTACTCACCCATCCGGTACGGCTGCAGCAGCGGCTGGGTTTCGGACTCAGCACTCATTGCCGACATCCTCCGCGTGCGTCGGGCCGACGCGCCAGTAGTCAGATCGCCACGGATTGGCGAAATCTGGCCATCGTCACGGCAATCGACTTAGTACCCGGCCGTGTAGGTCTGCCGGTATTCGTAACTCTGCCGGTACTTTTGGGGTGATACCCCGACTGCGCGGTGGAAGTGATAGCGCAGCGACGCGTAGGAGCCGAACCCCGATTGCTCGGCCACGCGGTCCATGGTGAGCCCGGTGGATTCCAGCAGTCGGCGGGCTCGGTCGATGCGCATCCTGGCGAGCAATCCCAACGGGGTGGTGCCGAAATGCTCGCGGAACTGCCGGTTGAGCGTTCGCACGCTGACCGCCGCGTGGTTCGCGATGGCCCGGAGGTCCAGGGCGTCGACGGCGTTCTGCTCCATCCAGGTGATCGTCGGTTGCAGCGGATGGCCGGCGTCGGCAGGCGCGGCGTGCTCGATGTACTGCGCCTGCCCGCCATCGCGCCATGCGGGCACCACCACCCGCCGCGCCGTGCGCGCCGCCAGGTCCGGGCCAGCGTCCTGACGGATCAGATGCAGGCACAAGTCCAAACCCGATGCCACGCCCGCCGCCGTCAGCACGGGCCCCTCGTCGACGAACAGCACGCCGGGGTCGACGTCGACGGCGGGATACCGCCGCGCCAACTCGCCGGCGAACTGCCAATGGGTAGTCGCCCGCCTGCCGTCGAGCAGACCGGCAGCGGCAAGGGTGAACGCCCCGACGCACATCGACGCGACCCGTGCGCCGTTGTCGGCGGCGGCTCGCAACGCGGAAATCGCTTGCGGGTCAGGTTCTTCCATGAACTGATGGGTTCCGGGCACCACCACCAGATCCGCGTCCATTAGCGCGTCCAATCCATAGGACGTGCGAATCTCGGCCATGCCCCAGTCCGCGGTTGTCTTGATCGAACCGCTCTGCGCACAGACCCGGACCGCGTAGGGAGGCTCCTCGGCTCCAGCTTCTGCCGCAGCCATGTTGGCCATGCCGAAGACCTGGCCGGGAATCATCAGTTCGAAACCCATGACCTGGTCGAGCGCCAGCACGGAAATGATCATCGTGGCTATATCTTAACGATGTTCGGCGATCTGGCCACTGGTATCCGCAGGCTCCGGTGCGGCAGTGTTGCGGTATGGACCTCCCAGATTCCGATATCGCCACCGCCGCAAAAGAGTTCGTGCTCGACGTTTCACCGGCCTTCGTCGCCAATCACAGCGTGCGCAGTTACCTGTTCGCCCGTGAGCTCGCCGCGGTCAAGGGAATGCGACCCGACGTCGACTACGACGATGAACTGGTGTTTCTCAGCTGCGTGCTGCACGACCTGGGTGCCACCGACCACGCGAACGGTGACCAACGGTTCGAGGTCGACGGCGCCGACGCCGCGGCACAGTTCCTGCGTGATCGAGGAGTGTCGGAAGACCGGGTCACGACGGTGTGGCAGGCGATTGCGCTGCACACCAGTGTTGGCATAGCGCACCGGTTCGGTCCCGTGCATGCCGTGACCCACTTAGGGATCGGAACGGACATCGTCGGCACCGATCGCGACATGCTCCCGCCGGGATTCGCCGATCGTGTCCACGAGGCGTGGCCACGTCATGACCTCGGCTACGCGCTGACCGAGGTCATTGCTCAGCAGGTGGAGGCCAATCCGGCGAAGGGACACCCGATGACCTTTCCCGGCCTCGTGCATCAGCAGATGTACCCAGCGGCATCGGCCGTGACGTTCCTAGACATCGTCGGGGCTTCCGGCTGGAACGATCAGCCGCTGGTTCACGGTTAGGCGGTCGCAGCGAGCAGCTCGTCGAACTCCGCGGTGGTGGCGGGGTGCGGATCGTCAGTGCGGCGGCGGATGGCGTTGAGGACGAGCGCGACGGTCGCGAATTGGGCGGCGCCCAAGAGCATCAGGGGCCAGACGGCGCCCGCCCCGACGGCGAACGGTATCGGACGCGACTGTGGTGCGACCCGGTCGTTCAGCTTGCCGGCCGCGAGGGCCAAACCGATCGTGGTCATCATCCAGCCGAGCAGGTAGCAGGACAGAACGGTGGACATCGCAGGTGGCTCCTCGTTGGCGCGGGCACCGTCTGGTGCCTGTCTCACACACTGTGTGACGACCGCCTTGGAGGATTCTTGCGGCGCAGGTGGTGCGGCCGAACTCAGCCGACCGTGCGGACGGCACCGGCGGCCCATAGCGCCCCTGCGTCGTGCTCGGCGGCCGCGATGGCAGCGCCGAGGTCCAGTGTCACGACGAGCAGATGGGTCTGGTCGCCGTCACCGTCGCACCGCGGCGCCTCCGCGATCACGGTGCCGTCTGGGGCGATGATCCGGCTGCGCCCCAGCAGTGCGTTCGGTCCCGTGCCGCCGCACTGGTTGGCCATCAACCACCATTGACCATTCGCCAGAGCATTCGCGGGGTACAGGACGTCCCACCACGATTCCGTCGCGGCCTCGTAGGCGGACATCGAGATCACCACGCGCGCACCAAGGTCGTGCAACGCGCGCGCATATTCGGGGTGATCGCCGTCGAAGCACACGCTGAGCCCGACGGTTCCGATTCCATCGACGTCGACGACGGTCGGTTCCGAGCCCGCCGTGAACACGGCGTCCTCACTCAGCGGGGTGTACAGGTGCACCTTGCGATGTCGCGCCCGAAGGCTGCCGTCCGGCGCATAGACGACGGCGGTGTTGAAGAGTCGCCCGTCCTCATCGACCTCGGGCACCGTCCCCGCGAAGAGCCACACGCCGTGTTTCGCGGCCGCCTCCGCGAGGCGACGTCCGCGCTCGCCATCGAGTGGCTCGGCCGCGACGGCGGCGTCCGAGGAGAGCGTCGTCGCGTCGTAACCGGATGGCCAGAGTTCGGGAAGCACGATGAGGTTGCAGCCCCGAGCGGCCAGCGATTCGACGAGGGCCAGCGCCGTATCCAGGTTTTGACCGGGGTCGCCGCAGACGGAGAGCCACTGTGCGATGCCGACGGTTGTTGTGCTCATGGTCCCGTCATCGTTGGTTCTCCACCCACGGAGGTCAAACACGAGATTCCGATGCGCCGCATCTCGACATTGGATGGGCAGACGTTCCGAGAACGCGTAGTCCTACTCATCCGCGATCGCCCGAAAGCGGGGCATGCTGGGTACATGCCGCAAACCGAGACCGGGACCGACGCACACGAGGTCGCCGATCCCATCGCCCCCGGCCGCGATCGCGCCGTCGACGTCGCCCGGCTCGGCGCGCTGGTGGTCGTCATGTTCGGCCACTGCGCGCTGCTGCTCGCGACGATCGACGCAGGTGGGCTGCACATCGGCAATCTGCTCGGCGAGGTTCCCGCGATGCGGCCCCTCACGTGGATCGCGCAGGTCATGCCGCTGTTCTTCCTCGCGGGCGGCGCGGCGGGAGCGTACGGCTGGAAGGCGGGCACACCCTGGGGCACCTGGCTGTTCACCCGCTCGCAGCGACTGTGCCGGCCCGTGTTCTGGTACCTCGCGGCGTGGGCAGTCGGGCTAGCCATCGTCCGGATGGTCCTCGGAGCGGAGTCCGCGGAGGGACTGGGCCGCGAAAGCGTGGCGCTTTTGTGGTTCCTCGGCGTCTACCTGGTGGTTCTCGCGTTCGTGCCTGCACTGACCCGGCTGAACTCGGGCCGCGCGGTGGCGGTCGTCCTGGTGTCCCTGCTGGCGATCTCGGCGGCGTTCGACGGGCTTCGGATCGCGCTCGACTCGCCAACCGCGGGTGGCCTCAACTTCCTGTTCGTCTGGCTCATCCCCGTCGTGATCGGCGTGGCTTACGCCCGGCGCCTGATCAGCCCACGTGCGGCACTCGTCACGGCCGCGATCGCGTTCGCCGCGCAGGTGGCGCTCGCGATGACCGAGCAGTACGAAGTCGCCCTCGTCGTGACCGGCGTGGAGCGGATGTCCAACGTGTCGCCGCCGACGCTGCTGCTCGCGCTGCACTGCATCTGGATGTCGTACGTGTTCATCGCCGCCGCGGGTGCGATCAAGCGGTGGGCCGCCCGGCCGCGGGTCTGGCGCGTCGTCTCCGTCGGCAACGGGGGAGCGATGACGATCTATCTCTGGCACATCCCCGCCATCGCGGTCGCCGCGTTCTCACTGCACGCCGTCGGTCTCGACGCGTACGACGTGCACGCACCGGGCTTCTTGGGTCTGCTCGCGCTCCGCGCTCTGGTGTTTGCGATCGTCATGGCCGCGGCCTTCAAGCTGCTCTCACCGCTCGAGCACCGCAGGCTGCCGTGGTGGGACGCGCCGGTGGGCGCCACCGGTGCCCGCTCGACCGTCTCGGGTGTGCTGATCTGCGTCGCGGGTATCGTGCTGGTATTCCTGGCAAAGAACGGGCTGGCCGGTGTCGAGGGCTGGATCACTCTGGGATTCTTCCTCGCCGCGGTGGTGGCTGCGCGGTTTGGTCAGGGGCGTTCGGTAGGGTCATCGGGTGACTCCGAGCCTCGCCGTCAAACCCGTAAACACCCGTCTCGCTGAGGAACTCGCCGTACGCGAGGCCCAGGTGGCCGCCGCGGTGCGGCTTCTCGACGAGGGCGCGACCGTGCCGTTCATCGCGCGGTACCGCAAGGAGGTCACGGGCAGCCTCGACGACGGTCAGCTGCGCACCCTCGAGGAGCGCCTCGGATACCTGCGGGAACTCGACGACCGGCGCACCGCGGTGCTGGCCTCCATCGAGGAGCAGGGCAAGCTCACCCCCGAACTCAAGGCGGCACTTCTGGCGGCCGACACCAAGTCCCGGGTCGAGGACATCTACCTGCCCTACAAGCCCAAGCGGCGGACCAAGGCGCAGATCGCCCGTGAGGCGGGCCTCGAACCGCTCGCCGATCAACTCCTGAGCGATCCGACGGTCGCCCCCGAGGAGGCGGCCGCCGGATTCCTGAGCGACGACGTCGCCGACGCCGCCGCCGCACTCGACGGGGCGCGGCACATCCTCATCGAGCGGGCCGCAGAGGACGCCGAGCTCGTCGGTGCCGTGCGCGCCAAATTCTGGGCCGACGGAGCGCTGCGGACCACGCCCGCCTCTGAGGAAATCGCCAAAAGTGCTGCAGGACAGAAGTTCCGCGACTACTTCGAGTTCTCGGAGTCGTTGGAGACCATGCCGTCGCACCGGGTGCTCGCCGTCATGCGCGGGGAGAAGGAGCAGGTGCTCTCACTCAACCTCGACGGTGGCGACGAGGAGATCTACCACGCCATGGTCGCCAAGACGCTCGGCATCGACCTGACGTCCAAGGCCGCGGCGACACCGTGGCTGGCGACCACCGTCAAGGTGGCGTGGCGGGTCAAGCTGATGATCTCCGCGGCAGTCGACGCTCGACTTCGGCTGCGGCAGCGCGCCGAGCTGGACGCGGTGGCGGTGTTCGCCAAGAACCTCAAGGATCTGCTGCTCGCGGCACCGGCCGGTACCCGCACGACGCTCGGCCTCGATCCCGGCTTCCGGACGGGCGTCAAGGTGGCGATCGTGGACGGCACCGGCAAGGTGGTCGACACCTGCGCGATCTTCCCGCATCAGCCCCAGAGGCAATGGGACGTGTCCAAGGCGACCCTGGCCGCGCTCGTCGCCCGCCATGGGGTGGACCTCATCGCCATCGGCAACGGGACGGCGTCTCGCGAGACCGACGCACTGGCAGCCGAACTCATCGCCGAGATCAAGAACTCCGGTGCCAAGCCCCCCGTCAAGGCCATGGTGAGCGAGGCAGGCGCCTCCGTGTACTCGGCATCGGCGTACGCCGCGCACGAGCTGCCCGGCCTCGACGTGACACTGCGCGGGGCGGTGTCGATCGCGCGGCGCCTCCAGGATCCGCTCGCGGAGCTGGTGAAGATCGAGCCGAAGTCGATCGGTGTCGGGCAGTACCAGCACGACGTCACGCCCGGCACCCTGGCGCGCAGTCTGGATGCGGTCGTCGAGGACGCCGTGAATGCCGTTGGCGTCGACCTGAACACCGCGTCGGTCCCGCTGCTCGCCCGTGTCTCGGGCATCACGGAAACCCTTGCCGAGTCCGTCGTCGCCCATCGCGAGAAGACAGGACCGTTCCGTAAGCGTGCCGCACTCCTGGACGTTCCTCGCCTGGGCCCCAAGGCATTCGAACAATGCGCGGGCTTCCTGCGGATCACCGGCGGAGACGACCCGCTCGATGCATCCGGTGTCCACCCCGAGGCCTACCCGGTGGTCCGGCGGATCCTCGACCGCTCGGGCGTGACCCTCGCCGAACTCATCGGCAACGAACGGTCGTTGCGCGCGCTGCGCGCAGCCGACTTCGCCGACGACCGGTTCGGCATTCCCACCGTGACCGACATCCTCGCCGAACTCGAGAAGCCGGGACGCGATCCGCGGCCGGCGTTCTCCACGGCCACGTTCGCCGCCGGCGTGGAGAAGGTCGCCGACCTGAAGGTGGGCATGGTCCTGGAGGGAGTGGTGACCAACGTCGCGGCCTTCGGGGCCTTCGTCGACGTCGGCGTCCATCAGGACGGGCTGGTGCACGTCTCCGCGATGTCCGACCGCTTCGTCTCCGATCCGCACGAGGTGGTGAGGTCCGGACAGGTGGTCCGGGTGAAGGTCATCGAGGTCGACCTGGATCGCCAGCGGATCGCACTGACGCTGCGCCTCAACGACACTCCGCAGGGCGGGCACCAGGGCAAGCGCCCCGACCGCGGCGCTCCCGCGCCCCGCGGGGATGCCAATCAGGGCAAGGGGAAACGACCAAACCCCAACCGTGACAAGAAGGCTGGCGGTCGGGAGTCGAATCAGGCCTCGGGTTCGATGGCGCAGGCGTTGCGAGACGCCGGCTTCGGGCGGTAGCCCGAACCCTTACTGCTCGGCCGTCGTCTGCGCTGATTGTGTGGGCCACTTCGCCGGTTTGGGTCGTGGCCTGACCACCTGCGGCCACCAGAACCAGCGACCCATCAGCGCGGCGATGGACGGCGTCATGAAGGCGCGGACCACCAAGGTGTCGAAGAGCAGGCCCAGCCCGATCGTCGAGCCGACCTGGGCCACCACGATCAGCTCGCTCACCACCATCGACATCATCGTGAACGCGAACACCAGGCCGGCGGCGGTCACCACGGAACCGCTGCCGCCCATGGCGCGGATGATCCCGGTGTTGATGCCTGCGTGTAACTCCTCCTTGAGGCGCGCTACCAACAGGAGGTTGTAGTCAGCACCGACGGCCAACAGGATGATGACCGCCATCGCCATCACCATGAAGTGCAGTTCGATGCCGAGTACGTGCTGCCAGACCAGAACCGAGAGGCCGAACGACGCGCCGAGGGACAGCACTACGGTGCCGACGATGACGGCTGCCGCGACGAGGCTGCGCGTGATGAGCAGCATGATGATGAAGATCAGTGTGAGAGCGGAGATTCCGGCGATCATCAGGTCGTAGCCGTTGCCCTCCTGCATGTCCTTGAACACCGAGGCGGTTCCGCCGACGTAGATCTTGGACCCTTCGAGGGGAGTGCCCTTGATGGCTTCCTTCGCCGCCTGCTTGATGGCGTCGATGCGGTCGATGCCATCAGAGGTCAGCGGATCGCCCTCGTGGGAGACGATGAACCGGACGGCGTGGCCGTTCGGCGAGATGAAGCTGTCCATACCGCGTTTGAACTCTTCGTTGTCGAAGATCTCCGGCGGCAGATAGAAGGTGTCGTCGTTCATCGAGTCGTTGAACGCATCACCCATGGCCGTCGAGTTCTCGTCGCGCGCGGCCGTCTGGTCCTGCATGCCGGCCTGACTGGAGTGCATGGTCAGCATCATCTGGCGCATCGACTTCATCGTCTCGATGTTCGGCCTCATCAGCTCCGCCATCTGCGGCATGATCAAGTCGAGCTTCCGCAGGTCCGGGAGCAGCTCCTGGAAGTCGGACGTCATGGTGTCGACGCCGTCGAGCGTGTCGAAGATCGAGCGCATGGACGTGCAGACCGGGATGTCGTAGCAGTGCGGTTCCCAGTAGAAGTAGGCGCGGATCGGGCGGAAGAAGTCATCGAAATCCGCTATGCGGTCCCGCAATTCGGCGATGTCGACGGCCGTGTTCTCGGTTATGCCGACCATTTCGTGCGTCGTCGCACTCATCTTCTCCATCAACGCGATCATTTGAGTCATCGTGTCGATGGTGGTCTGCATGTCGGCGGCCTGCACCAGCATGTTGTCCATGGTGTCTTGCATGTACTTGCGGTTCATCGTGGCATTGACGCCGCTGTTGCTCAGCTGGGCTGGAATCGTGCTGAACTTGATGGGTTTTCCGCTGGGCCGCGTGATCGCCTGGACGCTTCCGATGCCTGGCACCCGGAACACGGCCTTGGCGATCTTGTCGATCACCAGGAAGTCCGCCGCGTTGCGCAGGTCGCGGTCGCCCTCGATGAGCAGCAGTTCGGGGTTCATCCTGGCGACTGAGAAATGTCGTTCGGCGGCCGCGAATCCCTCGTTGGCGGGCAGATCGGCGGGGATGTAGTTGCGGTCGTTGTAGTTGGCCTTGTAGCCCGGCAGCGTGAGAAGACCGACCAGCGACAGCGCCACCGTCGCGAGCAAGATCGGGGCAGGCCATCGGACGATGGCCGCGCCCAACCGTCTCCAACCGCGAATGCGCATGGCGCGCTTGGGTTCCAACAGCCCGAAGCGGCTGGCCACCGTGATCAGCGCTGGCCCAAGGGTGAGCGCCACGAACACCGCCACCGTCATACCGACCGCAAGGGGGACGCCGAGCGACTGGAAGTAGGGCAGCCGGGTGAACGACAGGCAGAAGGTGGCGCCGGCGATCGTCATGCCCGAGGCCAGGACGACGTGCGCGGTGCCGTGGAACATCGTGTAGAAGGCCGACTCCTTGTCCTCGCCGACGGTGCGGGCCTCCTGATATCGCCCGATGAGGAAGATTGCGTAGTCGGTCGCAGCGGCTATCGCCAGCGTGACAAGCAGATTCGTCGCGAAGGTCGACAGCCCTATGAGGTTGTGATAGCCGAGGAACGCCACCGCGCCGCGGGACGCCGACAACGTGAGGACCACCATGACGAGCACGGTGATGACGGTCGTGATCGACCGGTACACCAGAAGCAGCATCGTGATGATGACGCCGAACGTGGCGAACTCGATGATCTGCACGCTTCGGTCGCCGGCCATCTGCTGATCGGCGGCCAGCGCCGAGCCGCCGGTGACGTAGACCTTGACCCCGGCCGGGGGAGGCAGGCTGGCGACGAGCTTCTGCACGTCGGCCACCGACTCGTTGGCAAGGGCTTCACCCTGGTTGCCCGCGAGGTAGACCTGGACGTATGCGGCCTTGCCGTCGTTGCTCTGGGCGCCGGCCTCCGTCAGCGGGTCGCCCCAGAAGTCCTGAACGTGCTCGACGTACTTGGTGTCGGCCTCGAGCTTGGCGACCATGTCGTTGTAGAAGCGGTGCGCATCGTCGCCGAGGCGCTCTTCGCCCTCCAACACGATCATCGCCGAACTGTCCGACTTGAACTCTTCGAAGGCCTGGCCCACTCGCTTCATCGCGATCACCGATGGCGCCTCGTTTGGGCTCATCGACACGGACCGCATCTGGCCGACGACTTCGAGTTGCGGCACGGTCACGTTGAGGATCGCAATCATCGCAATCCAGAAGACGACGATCGGGACGGCCAACCGGCGGATCCACTTCGCAGGGCCGCGTCGTCGAGCCTGCTCGTTTGGGGGGACGGGTTCGATGGTCGGGGCGCTCACCATGTCGTCATCCGAGGTTTGCACCGCCCGCGACGCGGCAGCCCGACACCTCGGCGGAACTCCTCCCTAGTGTGTTAGGTCACCTTAGTAATACCAGATCGGCAGGCCGAACAATGGCCTTCCCGGGCGGCGACCGACGTTCAGCCGTTGGCGACGTTCACCTGCAGCGGCAGCACGATCTGGTTGTGCTGACCCTGAATTCGCACGCTGTAGACATGTCGGCCCCCTGCGGATTCGATGGGCAACACGATCTGCGGCGTGATCATGAAGACCAAGGGCTCCGACACCACGAGCGACGTCGATATCGCCGGAGTCCATCGGCTCCCGGTTGGACCATGCGCGTCGACGCAGACCACGAACTCCTGGCCGATGCTGTCATCGCCGACGTCGGCAAGCAGCACCAGCTGAGTGCGGAACCCCGTCGATCCCTGCAGAACCGTGGTGCTGGACCAACAGCCGCCGGACACCTCGAGCATCCCGTTCGTCGTGCTCGCAGCGTTCGCAAAGAAGGCCCCCGTTAAATGCATATGGCGAATGCTAGAGGCAAGGAGCAGGTGCGGCTTCGCCAGTGCATTCGTTGGCACTGCGACCGGACCCGAACGAACGGTCAGCCGATATTTGCGGAAACGGTATTGCGCCGTGTTCACGTGTCACACTGAGTTTGCCAGCTCGACTACGGGAGAGTGCTGCCATGGCCGATTCAACCCTCGCGACAGCCGGTGCTCCGGTGACCGGAACACGCTTCGACTTAGTGCGACAGCAACTCCTGCAGCGCCGACTGCACGCACTGAGTGCCGCCCAGCGCGTGTCGGCGATCATCCTGATGTGTTCGACGGTTCTTGCGATGACGTTGGTCGCGCTGGTGGTCTTCGGCCACACTCTCATCGGTCCCACGTCCACCCAGACCTGGCACGCTGTCGGTGGCGTCGTGGTGTTCGCCGGGCTGCTTCTGGCACTATCGGTTCTTGCCGGAACACTCGACTTGCCCCCGCCCGAGGGATGGGCAGGTCGACCCATTGCCGCGGTCGATCGACTCCTGCCCTTCGCCGGGCTCATCGTCCTCACGTTCTCGATCATGGTGCTGCCGCCCACGACCCTTGCCGCGATGATGCGAACCCATGTGGTGGTACCGGCCATCGCGCTATGGCTCGCCTTCGCGTTGGCATGCGTGTACGTGTCGCGGCGTGTGGCACGCGATACGTCGCGTCTTTTCGACGAGCAGAGAACGGCCAAGGCAGCCGCCCCCGCCGTCCTGATTCTCGTCGGAACGTTGGCGGTGGGACGCACGCCGGCCATCGTCACGACCCTCCTGATTCCCGCCCTGGTCCTTGCTGCCTTCGCCGCCATCGCGGTGCTGCCTGCGGTCAGCGCGGAAAGTGCGGTCAAGGGCCTGGATGCGGTGCGAAATCGGGGCGAGCGCGCAGTACGGTTCGCTCGCCGTCGGCCGTGGCTGGTTGCGGTTACTGCCGTGTTCAAACTGCTTGTCATCATTGCGGTTTGGGTCGTATCGTCCCTCCGGGACATCTCAGGAGGCGTGCCGGGTTCGACATTGAGCGCCTGGATACTGGCCAGCGTCGCAGCGGTATTCGTGATGCTGCTGTTCGTCCTCGACAGACGTTTCGGGCTCGCAGCAGCTGACCACCCAGTGGTGTCGCGAACAACGGGTCTCCTGGTGGCGGGATCGCTGGGCGGACTGATCGGCGTGGCGCTCGTCATCGGCACACTCGGCGTGGTCGTTCGGCAGCCGCTGCCCCTCATCGGAGTCGCGGTGCTGCTCGCAGTAGGTGCCGCCACCGGCGGCCTCCGTGATCGCAGAGCGCGATTGGCGGCCTACGCGGCGGCTGCGGTTCTGGCGATTCTCGCGGCGATCTTCCTGACACACGAGCCCGGTGCGGGAGGCTCAGCCTTCTCTCCGTTCGTATTGAACGTTCCACTGGTCGTGTCGGTGCTGGCCGTGGGTCTCGCGATTGGCATCGTTTGCATGCTGGTGAGAATCCGTCGCACTCGCCGATACACCTGGCTCGTTTACGTTGCCGCCGTGGTGATCTGGATGGTGATTCTGCTAGTTCTCTGGCCGCTGTTCGCGGAGCGGATGACCATGCTGAACGTCGACCTCGCGTTGACGCTATTGATGATCGTGGCTGCGGTACTGCTCGCGTGTGGAGTGCAGCGAGAGATAGATGCGTTCGAGATCACGGTTACTCTCGCGGTCACGTTCATCCTCATCGAGCTGCCGCTCATAGCGGCGTTGCTGCCGTATCCGGAGAAGCTGAAACTCTCCTTCGCCGCGGTGGCGCTGCTGACTCCGGGACTCGCCGCACTGTGGGCTGGATCCAAGATGCTTGCCGAACCATCCCAGCAGCGTGCCGGGATGTCGCGACTAGCCGTCAGTTCCCTGCTCTACTACTTGCTGTTGGCCCTCGTCTGGGCGATCGACCCGACGCAGCTGGGTGGTGGGGTGGATGGCATGGACATGCCAGAATTGATCAACCGTCTCGTGGGCGCCGCAATGACCTTCCTCACGGTTCCTCTCGTCCTACTGCTCGTCGCGGCCGGCGAGTCCGGGGCCCGCGTCACCCACCCGTCATCGCCCGACTGATGGGTGCAGCCACGTCCCGATGGGCCAGGTAGTCGATGACGTCGTGATCGTCACGAACCGAATACGCCACGACAGAAGCTATCCGCGTTGAATCCATTCTTGGTTTGCCATTCCGGCGGCCAGCCTCGGTATCGAAGAACCTTCCTTTGGTCCACCAGCGCGACCCACGGCAACGTGTACTGCGGTCTCACGTTGTGGGTGCGCTTGCACCGCTCGAGAATGCTCGACGTGACGGCGGGGTTCGATTGGTCGAAGTACGTGAACAAGATCCGGGAGAACGATTGGCGTAGCTTGTCGTTGATTCCAAACCAGTTCGGGCCCATTGCAACATTTTTCGCGGTCGGCGACAGTACGTCGGAGTTGATCGAATCGACGATACTCGCGAAATCGCAGGCATCCGCAAGGCTGATCCTGTCGGCGTCAACGCACACGAACAACTCGGGCATGCATTCCCGATACCTGATACACGAAAACATCGAAAGCGCGTTCAACCTTTGCAGGACCGCATCTACGACTTCGAAGTCGACCTCGTGGGTGGCGAACATGTTGGCCAGAGGTTTGATGAATGGAGCATCAAGGCCGTCGAGGAGAGTCTTGCTGATGATGGTTTCAACGCCGAAGACGGCACCCTCCTCTAGCAAGGTCTCCTTTTCGTCGACGAGCCTGTCCGCGGCTTTTCGGACGGGCTCGGGAAGGTGCTTGTTCAGCACGGATTGAACATCTGAATGTCTGAATTCGTCTGACCGGAACTTGAACCCATGCGCGGCGAGCACCGATACGAACTTCTTGACAATCGCGGATTTGCGCTCATCCGAGGCGATGTCGCGATGCGCGACGGGCCTTGCCTGCACGGCGGGCTCCCGATCAGCGTCCTTACCCGCTGTTCCCCATTCACGCGGCCATGATGTCCTCGACGTCCACTGTGCGCCGTCCCACCATCGCAGTGGCGCTTGCTTCCACGGGTCGAGATACCAACCCTTCATTTGCCTTCCTTCTTTCCCCGCGCACGCTTTCCCCGCGCACGACTTGGCATCGCTCGCCCGATGCGGGCAGCGGATCTGGAGACGAAGAGGAACGCGATCAGCAGAGGTAGATCAGCGCCGCCTCGACGAGGTAACTCGCGTCGTCGCGGCTCACCGTAGAACCGGTGTTCTGGTAGACGCCCTCGGCGATGTCGCCGATCGCGTAGCCGTTATCGCTCAACTGACAGGCGGCGTACCCGAAGGTCAGCGCCTTGTCGACTGATCCAGTGAAGCCGTAGTCCTCGATGTCGGCGATGTACGACTTCTCGTCCGCCGAAGCTGCTGGTGCGCTGAGCACCGCCCCGATACCCAAGCCGACTGCAAGCGCCGTGCCCGCAGCTGCCCTTCCGATCGCGATCATTTCGACCCCCTCACGAGCTGATGGGACCGCCCCCCAGCTACCTTCAAGGTAACCCTCAGATGGCTCCCAGGGATAGCTTTGAACAGCCTCGAACAACCTTTTTGTGTCGGCTGTGTGTGGCGCCCGCAACGATGAGCACGGCGGCTATCTCGACTGCAGGAGCGGCCTCCGCTCGTACAGCCACGTGATCGTGACGTTGTTCGGCCTGCTGTGGGCTCTGCAGGGATTCGGCGTGCTTGGCGGAAGCCCGATGAGCAATACCACCACCTGGTCGGTGATCGGTCCGATCACCGCGCTGGTGGGAATCGGCATCGCGTACGCCGTCGTCGAGCGCTGTGTTCAGCGCGTCCCGTGCCGCGTC
>Ga0105239_10005369_pt1 | contig 15047 bp, 12 predicted proteins | sample KBSC44metaG_FD_92761 | JGI IMG/M metagenome (GOLD analysis project Ga0105239, IMG submission 92761) | Corn rhizosphere microbial communities from Kellogg Biological Station, Michigan, USA - KBS C4-4 metaG | ecosystem: Host-associated > Plants > Roots > Rhizosphere > Soil | place: Michigan, USA...
CTCAAAGCCAAGTTTGGCCAGGTCGGTCCAGAATGCAGGGTATGATTTATCAACTACCAGTGCATTTTCAAACTCCAATTCAGGAATGATCAGGGCTAGCGGTGCAAATGCCATAGCCATACGATGATCATGATAGGTATTGATAAACATGCGCTCAGGAATAAACTTTTCGCTGCAATCTAATTGATAGATTTCGTTGTTCTCAATCAATTTAACGCCCATTTTTGCCAGTTCAGTCTGTAAAGCTAAAATACGATCTGTCTCTTTTATTTTTAAAGTTTCCAGACCGGTGAATGCTGCTTCATGACCTAAGGCGGCACATACTACAATAATAGTTTGTGCCAGGTCTGGACATTCCTTCAGATCAAATACTTTATGACTAAACGGTTTATGCTCCCTGGTTAACTGAACACCGCCATCTTTGAATTGCGAAGTGATACCAAAATTAGCCATGATCTCGGTGATCACACTGTCACCTTGTAAGCTATACGGTGTTAGTCCGGTTAAAAATAATTCCGCCTGATCTGCCAGTGCCGCTATGGCGTACCAGTATGATGCCGCGCTCCAGTCTGGTTCAACATGTAATGAAGTGGTAGTAAACTCCTGATTGGTTATGGCAATAACGTTATCTTTCCATTGATGTTGAATACCTGCTGTTTCCAGCATGGCAAGCGTCATTTCTACATATGGGCGAGAGGTTAACTCACCTTCAATATGGAGCTCCAAACCAAAAGGCAGCCGTGCAGCGATGAGCAACAAAGCAGTAATATACTGACTGCTGATGTTACCTTTAATACTGATCTTACTAGTTAGCTGCCCGAAACTGCCTTTTAGTTTTATAGGGGGATAACCCTCTTTTTCTTCATAATCAATATGGGCACCTAACTCTCTCAGCGCGTCGACCAATATGCCTATTGGTCTTTCTTTCATCCTTTGGCTGCCGGTTAATATTACTTCATTATCCTGTATGGCAAAATAAGCGGTTAAAAAGCGCATGGCTGTACCGGCAGGGCCGATATCGACAGTAGTGAATTGTGAGTCGTGAGTAGTGAGTGGTTCACTACCTGCAAGAACTTCTTGATTCTTGACTCTTGACTCTTGATTCTTTCTCAAAATACCAGCCAGCAGTACCGCATCAGCAGCATCAGACACGTTCTCTACCTTCACGTTACCATTGCTCAGAGCCTCTATAACTAATGCACGGTTGCACTCGCTTTTTGATCCGGTAAGATGCACCGTGCCGTTTATTTGCTTATTACTTTTTTTCAGGATGACGTTTTGCATCAGTATATGATATTATACGTGGGTAAGTTTTTCTGCTGCTTGTCCGGCCTCATTGGTGTTCATGATCTCGGTTTGCCTGCGGATCGACTCACTGTGTAAAAGCTCTAATAATTTCTCGGTAAATTCAGAACCTAACTTTAATGCTTTTGCATAGTTGGTACGTTTCTGAACGATCTCATCCCAACGACCTACTTGTAAAATGGTAATGTTGTTGTCTTTTTTGTAGTTTCCGATCTTCTCGGCAATTTGCATACGCTCCGCAATTTTTTGGATAACAAGGTCGTCAATTTTATCGATCTGGTTACGCAACTCAGCAAGCTTGTCGCTTAATTCTGCGTTACGAATCTCTGGTTTACGTAAAGCCAGGTGATCAATAATATCAGCTAAGGCGGCAGGAGTAACCTGTTGTTTAGCATCTGTCCAGGCTACGCTTGGGTCGATGTGTGATTCGATCATTAAGCCTTGCATGTCAAGGTCTAAGGCCTTTTGCGAGATGTAACCGATCAGATCGCGATTACCCGAAATATGGCTTGGGTCGTTAATGATCGGCAGCTCAGGAGCCAGTGTTTTTAAGTTAATGGCGATATCCCACATTGGCTCATTACGGAAAGCTGACTTTTCGTAAGATGAAAATCCACGGTGTATAGCTGCCAGTTTAGTGATACCTGCATTGTTAATACGCTCTAAAGCACCTATCCATAAAGAAAGATCAGGGTTTACAGGGTTTTTAACCATTACCGGCACGTCAACACCACGTAATGCGTCGGCTATTTCCTGCACGGTGAAAGGGTTAACAGTTGAACGGGCACCTACCCATAAAATATCTACACCTGCTTTTAACGCCTCTTCTACGTGTTTAGCAGTTGCCACTTCCACAGCGGTTGGTAATCCGGTTTCTTCTTTTGCGCGTTTAAGCCATTCCAGACCTATGCTGCCAATGCCTTCAAATTCACCCGGACGGGTACGCGGTTTCCAGATACCTGCACGTAATGCAGAAATACGACCGGTTTGTGCTAACAAATGAGCCGTAGCTACTAATTGATCTTCAGTTTCTGCGCTGCAGGGGCCTGCTATTACCAATGGTTCTTTTCCGGTCTTAATCCAGGTATGAAGCGGCTGTATGTTTAAATTCAGTTTCATTGTTTTGTTATTTGTCTGGCATTTTTGTTTTTACCAGTGTGTTTTATATTTTGTTTAAATCTTGTTTATTAATTACGGGTCTTAGATATTTCTGCGGATATTGATATACTTCCGTATCCGGTCGTTTTTTTGAGGTTTAGGAGTTAGTTCATCGTCATGTCTTTCATATTCACCAAGTATGTTAAAGTTATGAGTGTATTTAAGTATCTGTCTTATTGATGTATCGTATTGTTTTTGTTCGTCCCATTCAATATCCACGTAAAAATTATATTCATTACGCTTACCTAAAATAGGCATGGATTGTATTTTGCTCATATTCACACCTTCTTCGGCAAAAATATTAAGCACTTTGGCCAATGAGCCAACTTTATTACTTACCTGAAAGCAAAGTGAGGCTTTATTAGAGTTCTTCTTCTCCACATTATCGTGGTGGGTAAGGATCAGGAAACGGGTAAAGTTCTTTTTGTTTGACTCTATCCTGCGTTCCAGTACATCCAATCCATAAAGTTTAGCAGCCAGCGAATTTGCAATAGCAACCGTGTCTGTTAATTGCTCTTCTCTTATTCGTTTGGCGCAAGCTGCCGTATCATTACTTTCTACAATTTTAAGATGAGGGTATTCATCAAAAAAATCAACACACTGGCGTAAAGCGATAGGATGGGAGGTTACATATTTGATATCCTCGAATTTTACACCAGGCAAGGCCATTAAGTGCAATTGAATAGGCAGATAAATTTCGCCCACTACCGGGAAACCATAATCAAGCAATAGGGTATAATTAGGTAATATGCTTCCGGCAATGCTGTTTTCTATAGCCATCACCACATAATCTGCCTCCCTGTTTTTTAGGGTCTCAAAAGTTTGTTTGAATGTGTTACATTCAATGGTTTGCGTGTTCTCTCCAAAATACCGTAAAGCAGCTTCTTCGTGAAAAGAAGCGCGTATTCCCTGGATTGCAACTCTTGGTCTTTCTATCTTCATAAACCCCTGTTAAAGCAAAAAGTCCCGGCATTTTGTGCCGGGACTTTTTAAGTTCTTTATGTGTGTGTTAAGTACATATTAGTCCCGGCTCTCACTGTTAAAGTAAAAGTAGTAACCGAAGTAATATGCGCTTGTAAATTTCATTTGTTTTTTTTTACGTTGTAAATGTACGGTAAAAAATGTTTTTGTCAATAGAAAATTTTATTTTTTGTAAAATAAACAAGCTGAACAAAATTTTATTTGCCTAAAGCTTGTTTTTCGTATTCCCTTTGCAGTACACGGGCTGTTTGCGTGCTGCCATCGTGGCTCCATCCCGGTGGGTTTAACAGGTATCCTAATTTATTTCGGAAACCAGGGGCCTGTTTAACATCATGCAGCAAGGCTTTCCATTCGTGAAAAATAATATTCACCGGACCCATATCTTCTGGTTGTTTAGTAAGCCCGTATTTAACCGGTTCAGACAGGTCTTCGTCTCTGAAAGTTCCGAAAAGCCTGTCCCACAGGATAAGCATCATACCCATGTTTTTATCCAGGTAGGGAATGTTTGAAGCGTGATGCACCCGGTGATGTGCCGGTGTTACAAAAAGCCATCCGTACCATTTAGGGAGCGCAACCTTATATTGTGTATGTACTATATTTCCGTAAAGCTGGGTAATGAGATACGCATATAAAATATCAATTGCATTAAATCCCATCAACGCGAGGGGTAAATAAAAGAAAGTACGGTAAAATGGTTCAAAAACCGTTGACCGGAAACCTGTGGTTAAATTAAAATGTTCTGATGAGTGGTGTGTTACGTGCATGGCCCAAAAAAACCTGCAATAATGCCCGGTGTAATGCAGCACCCAGTACAAAAAGTCTTGCACAACAACCAGTACAAACCAATACAGATAAACGTTGTGTATTTGAAAAAGCCTGAACTGATAAGCAAAACTCAGCATGAAAAAAGTACTGGTTTTAACTAAAAGGTTGGTAACTACCGCAATTGAGGTAAGGTAGATATTAACAAAAGTATCGCGTTTTTCATAGTATTTACGGTTTTCCCAGTAACTTAAACCCATTTCAACCAGGGTTAATACAACCAGCAAACCCATCAGTACCAGCGCGGCCTTATTCCGGAGATCTAACTCAGACATCTTACAAATTAATGTAATACATTAAACTTTCACGAAGTTCGGCTTCTGTACAGATATTATCAATATTGCACTGCCCAATTTTGGTAAGCAAAGTGCAATTTATTTTATTATCCTGGTTCTTTTTATCCTTTTGCATGATAGCAAACAGGGTATCAAAGCTATCCTCTTTGATCGTGTATCTTGGATAAAGGTCGCTGAATACTTTGGTGATCTCGTTTAGTTCATCAGCACTCAATCCTGTTTTTTTGTGGGCAAGGTATGATTCGCAGATCATGCCGATAGCTATAGCTTCGCCATGTGACAGTGGGTCCTTATCGTTGATCAACGAATTGGTTTCAACCGCATGACCAATGGTATGACCAAAATTTAAAGCTTTCCGGATACCTTTTTCTGTAGGATCTTCAATGGTGATCACATTTTTTATTTCCACAGAACGATAAACCAGTTGAAGTGCAGGGTTTTTAAGATCGCTTGTTTTAAGCTCATTCCAATAAGCTGCATCGGCTATCAGGCCATGTTTAAGCATTTCTGCAAGGCCAGAAAGTATTTGTCGTGGAGGGAGGGTTTTTAAAAAATCGTATTCAATAAATACAGCTTTGGGCTGGGTAAAGGTACCTATGATGTTTTTAATACTATCAATATCGATACCTGTTTTACCACCTACAGAAGCATCTACTTGTGATAGCAGGGTAGTAGGTACATGTACAAAGTCAATCCCTCTTTTGAAGGTTGAGGCCGCAAATCCCCCCAGATCGGTCACAACGCCACCACCCAGGTTTATCAATAAACTTTTGCGGTCAGCGCCAAAATCTATCAGCATTTTCCATACGCCGATGCAAAAATCGATGTCCTTGCTTTCCTCGCCCGCGTTTATCTCAATAAGATCGTAGTCACCAAGTTCATCTAATTTACTTTTTACAAGTGGCAAACAATGAACGCCGGTATTTTCGTCAGTTAAAATAAAGAATTTGGAATAGGCTCCTTTTTTTACAAAGTTAACCAGCTCGTCAATGCTGTTATTAAAATATATAGGGTAGTTGTCGCTTTGAATGGTATCCATTATCATATTACCAAGATTTTATTTCCCCTAAATTCAACAACGTCTCCGCGTTTAACTTTGAGGCGTTTTCGATAGTCAACCTCTCCATTATATTTCACTTCTCCTTCACTTACAACTATTTGTGCTTCTCCACCTGTTAATACCAGGTGAGCAGCTTTTAGCAGTTGTATCATCGGTATATGGTCGCCTATTAATTTAAATTCTGTCATGGAGCGGCAAAAATAAACTATTCATGGAATATTGAGATATCATTTTATAATTTTGCAGATGCTTTCTAACCAAACGAACAATAAAACTCAACAGGTTAAGCCCTCTTTTGAAAATACAGAAATCGCTTTCCGTCACTCCTCCAATGCTGATCTTAACCGGGCTTACTGGTTATTCAGGATAATCAATATTAACTTTTTAGTAAAGATAGGGCCTCCGGTAACCAACTTTGCTATTAAAATAGGTTTACCTATCAAAAGTCTGATCAAGGCAACCATATTTAAACACTTTTGTGGTGGCGAAACCATTACTGAGTGTAATAATACCATTAAGAATTTGAATAGTGGTGGAGTAGGTACTATATTAGATTACTCCATAGAAGGGGAGGATGACGAAGCTGTTTTTGACAGTACCCGTGATGAGATCATCCGTACTATAGAACGTGCAACTTCAGACAAGGCTGTGCCGCTTACTGTTTTTAAGGTGACCGGTGTTGGCCGCTTTGCATTGCTGGAAAAATTGGACGCCAAACTACAGCTTAATGCAGAGGAAGAAAAGGAATGGCAGAGGGTTCAAAACCGTGTACTGGCCATATGCGATAAAGCCCATGCCAGTAACGTACCTGTGATGATTGATGCGGAAGAGAGCTGGATACAGGAAACCATTGATCTTTTGGCTTTGACTATGATGAGCCGCTTTAATACTAAAACAGCCATAGTTTATAATACCTATCAGATGTACAGGCATGATAAGCTGGCATCTATATTAAATGATCATGAGATTGCTGTAAGTGAGGGCTTTATTTTGGGAGCCAAAATTGTACGTGGTGCCTATATGGAAAAAGAACGCAAACGCGCTGTGGAAAATGCTTATCCGTCGCCAATTCAGCCAGATAAAAAGGCTACCGATCTGGATTATGATTCTGCATTGGATTACTGTACCACCCATATCGATAAAATTGCTTTTATAGCAGGTACTCACAATGAAGAGAGTTGCCGTTTGCTGGCCGAGCTTTTGGATGCCAAAGGAATTGATCATAAACATCCTCACGTGTATTTTTCGCAGTTGTTAGGGATGAGCGATAACCTGAGTTTTAACCTGGCAGATGCCCAGTATAACGTGGCCAAATACGTTCCTTATGGCCCAATAAAGGCTGTATTGCCGTATTTATTCAGACGGGCGCAGGAAAACACGGCTATAGCCGGTCAAATGAGCCGCGAGCTGAGTTTAATCGTAAAAGAACGGAAAAGAAGGAAACAATAACTATATATTGCAACAATATCAACAAGGTCATTTCTTTAAAAAGGAGTGGCCTTTTTAATTATCTTTAAAAGCCATTTAATCAATACCCTATTAACAAAAAGTGGGTTTACATGGTTTACACTTTTTATGATTAAAATATATTTAAATTGCTGTTAATCAATTAGTTATTTTTATTTTGCCATAAAAACACGGTTTACAGTGTAAACCATGTTTTTGTATAAATATTATTGACTAAATGTCAATTCATCAATGACACGACACGATGAGCGCTTGTCGAATTGAATGGAAGTAGTTTATTGGGATATTCTTCTATTTTCTTAATAATTAAAGAACAATCATTTAATCAAGGGCTAATATTGCCTGACTTAATTTTATTGCATTATAAACTAAAATAAATATTATGCAATTAAAACGGTCCTCATTTGTTCTCCTTATCTCATCACTGCTATTGATATCCTGCCAGAAATCATTAGTAAGCCCAATTCCAACAGATCCTACGGCGATCAGTACCAAAGCAAAAACTCAGGCTGTGGTACAAACATTTGATGAAGATTTTGAGTCCGGATCAAAGACCGGGTATGCGGCGGCTGATGTTACGCTGAATAGCGGCTCCTGGAATCTTGATGATGCTTTGATCGGAACCAGTACCTCTGATCAAAAAAACGGCAGCCGCTCTGTTCGGATCCGTAATACAGGGACATTAAGTATGAACTTTGATGTGAGTACCGGGGCTTCAACCGTTACTATGAATTATGCGGTTTATGGTACTGACGGATCTTCTGCATTTCAGTTATGGGTTTCATCTAACGGGGGAAGTAGTTATACACAAGTGGGATCTATCGAAATAACCGCCTCAAGCACCACTTTAAACACGGCCACTTTTAACGTTAACCAATCTGGTTCTTTACGTTTCCAATTGAGAAAGACTTCGGGTGGTGCTAACCGGATTAATATTGATGATTTTACCATCAATAGCTTTGACTCGGGTTCAGGCGGTGGAACGGGTGGGGGATCAGGAAGTTCAACCGCTGATAATACCAACTTATTGTTAGGTAATCCAAGTGCTGCAACAAGTAGTACGGCTAACGCGGATAATTACCTGATCGATCAAACTTATTTTATTGAGAGTTACAATCGTGATAAAGGCGTACCTAATTGGGTAAGCTGGTACGTAGGTAGTACATCATTAGGTTCTATTGATCGTTCTAACGATTTCCGGGCAGATACCAATTTGCCTGCAGGTTGGTATGAAGTGTCAAATACCAGCTATTCGGGTTCGGGTTTTGATCGGGGACATAACTGCCCGAGCGCCGACCGGACCTCTACTACAGCAGCTAACCAGGCCACTTTTTTAATGGATAATATGATCCCACAAGCCCCAAACAATAATGAGCACACCTGGGCCAATCTGGAAGCTTATGGCCGGTCTTTAGTAACCGCCGGTAATGAGATCTATGTAGTGATGGGAAGTTATGGTTCGGGTGGTACCGGCTCTGCTGGTTCAGCTACTACCGTTGATGGTGGACATGTGGTTGTGCCATCCAACATCTGGAAGGTGATTGTAGTTATCCCCAACGGGAACAACGACCTGAGCCGTATTACCAGCGCTACACGGGTAATAGCCGTGAATACTCCCAATATCAACACCCTCAGCACCGACTGGACTCAATATATTACCACCGTAAAAGATATTGAGAACGCTACGGGATATACCTTATTCTCCAATTTACCAGCCAGTGTACGCACTGCGCTGGAAACAAAGCGAGACGCTGGTACGGCTAACTAATAATCTGATGTAACATGAGTTAGGTATAAGAACCCCTGTGTCATTTCGACAAACAGCGACGGACAAAGTGGTAGGGTGAGGAGAAATCTTTTACGATATGCTGTTCAAATCAGCATATCGTAAAAGATTTCTCCTCGTACCTCGTTCGAAATGACATTTTTTATTGGTATTGCGCCCTCATTCCTTATGTACAACTCACGTTAATTTAAGCAGGTGCAATATCCTGATTAATGCAGATGCTGCCATATGATATCAAAAACATCAGTCGCGTTGATGTTTTTGATATCATTACTGTCATCGGTAACAATAATAGGTTTATAAGCTTCAGAAATACCGATTCGGCCATGTGATCCTTTTATTAAAGTGGCATCAAGGGGTATAACGTCCATCACATATCTCAGGCCCGCTTTTTTTCTTAAAAGTTTGTATCCCGCCCTTAATTTGGAGGTCATAAACATCTCCACCGGATCATAACCCGGTTTTTTATGAATATCAACTGACCGTGCATAGTCAGGAGCTTTAGCATCATCAAGCCAGAAATAATAGGTGAACCAACTTTTTTCAGCCGCCATCAATACCAGGTCGCCCGAGCGTTCATGGTTGATATGATGTTTCACCTGTTCTGCTTTGTCAAGCACCAGCTCTACACCAGGTATACCCTGCAGTAAGACTTTTACTTTTTCAGTTACCACTTTATCATTAATATAGATATGGGCTATCTGGTGATCGGCTACGGCAAATGCTTTAGATGCACCCGCATCCAATAGCTCCAAGCCTCGCTCTGTTCTGATTTGTAAAAGACCATGTTCCCTTAATATGCGATTAAGGTGAATGGGGTTATTTACAGGGGCAATTCCATATTCCGAAAGCAGGATAATACGGGCTCCTTTGTTTTGATAAAAGGTTACCAATTGTTCAACCACCCCGTCAATCTCTTGCAGTTCTTTACCAATTTTAGCCAGATCGGGCCCGAATTTTTGAAGACAATAATCTAGGTGAGGGAGATAAATGAGGGTAAGTGTAGGATCATTCAACTCCTCATTCTCCATGGCTGCATCAGCGATCCATTGTGTTGATTTAATATTAGCGCCAGGTCCCCAGAACTGGAATAGGGGGAATTGCCCCAGTTTGTTTTGTAAATGATCACGTAATTCAGCCGGATGGGAGTAGCAATCGGGTAGCTTACGTCCGTCTGCCAGGTAATTAGGGCGGGGGGTTACCGAATAATCTGCTGATGAATACATGTTGTACCACCAAAACATATTGGCACAGGTAAAGGATGAGTCTTCTTTTTTGGCTTTATCCCATATCTTTTCGCCCTGAACAAGCTTGTTGGATTGTTTCCAGAATTTAACCTCACTATCAGCATGATCATACCAACCATTACCAACAATGCCCGTATCTGAAGGAAATTTTCCTGTTAAATAGGTTGATTGTACCGCGGTTGTAACAGCAGGCAACAAAGGCTCAATAGTGCTTATATGTTTTTGGGCGATATATTGTTGAAGAAAGGGCGTATGTTGTCCTATTACCGAAGATGATAATCCTACAATATCAATTACTACTGTTTTATTCATGATGATAATTTTGTTTTAACCCATGCCAACTCCCTGATAATTGATTCATTCAGGGGGATTTTTAACGAGGAAGGCAAAACCTCCCAGGTATAGGTCTCTACTTCGAGGTGATGCGTGAAAGGGCTGTTCTTTTGAAGAGAAAGTACTTCTGTAATATCTGTTTGGGTAGATTTAACCAAGCCCATGTCTTCCTCAAAGATCGGGACATGAAAGTGTGCCCGCCACTCCGTAACGTCCGGATTTTGTCCATCTGCCAATGCTTCTGAAAGATCAGGATAACGTATCAGCGAGCCATCAGTACGTTTGGCAATAACCTGGTGAAGGTAGGTGGGTTCATCAAATTTCGAAAGTTCGTCAAGTACTTTTGATCTTTCGGCCGCTGATGCCGGAAACTGGGTTTTTAACGCGGCACTAATTTGAATTTTACCAACTTGAATACCTTTTGCCTTGAGCTGTTCAATGATGGCCGTATGCGGCTCATAACCAATAGCAAAATGACAAACATCATAGCATAAACAAACGTGTCTTTTTAGTAATTTCTCTGCTTCATTTTGGGTTATACCTAATTTTTCAGAGCAGTAGATTTTACCTTTCGCTAGAAGATCGTTTTCAAACCAGTTAATAAATTCCGGACCCGATTCCAGAAAACCGTCTGGTTCAGGCTCAATATCCAGGTGTAACAAAGTGCCTGTGGACTCCTGTATATAATGTAATGCTTCGACCACAGCCAGGATATTTTGTGTAGCGATATCCTTAGCTTGCTCACTTTCTTCAGCAGTTGTAAACCAGGGTTTATAACTTAAGGGAGATGTTGAAATCCCCCCATCCATCCCAGCTGGTAATAATTGTTCCAGTATATTAAAGAGCCGGATGGTATAGGCCACCCGTTCATCAGTAGTCCAATCTGGCGCGTGTACCTGGTCTTTAACCCTGGTATGATGAAAGCCACCGTAAGGGAAACCATTCATGGTGAAAACATATCCACTGACGGTTTGTAGCCATTGTTTAAATTCCTCCAGATGATTATCCTGTAATATTTCTATACTGGCCTGATTAGAAAGACGTAGGCCTATTCCCATCAGTTCATGAGGTGATAGGTCTTTTTTAATGACCGGGAAGCTTTCTTTTAAAACGGCAAAATGAGCGGCCCAGCTTTCACCGGCATAAATATTTGTACAGAAGGTTATATGTCCTGAATCTAATTTCATAAGATCGAAGATGAAAGGTTGTGCGTTGCCTGCTGGTTGAGCTCATGTAAAATTTCGCCTGTTTTTTTAATGATTTCGGCGTCCATTTCATGAACCTCTTCGCCTTTGCCTATGGCTGTTAACATCGTAATGGTTAGTTGCCCACCTAAATGTTCGCGGAACTCTTGTAAGCCTAATAATATAGGGCTATCGTCCTGTTCAACCTGAAGTAAGGGATGTGTAAGTTCAAATCCCAATTTTTGGATCAGGTTCAATACTCTTTGTGATTCATCACTTGGTAAATGGCCTGATAAATTGGAGTATACGGTATCTAAAGCGATACCCATGGCTACCGCCTCACCATGTCTGACTTCAAAATTGGTGAGATATTCCAATTTGTGCGCGCTCCAATGGCCAAAATCAAGTGGTCGTGACGAGCCACTTTCAAAAGGATCAATACCGCGGATATGTTCCAGGTGTAATTGGGCGCATTTCCATATCTGGTAGTTCATAGCAACCCTGTCGCGCTGTGCTAATAAGGCGGCGTTTTCTTCCAACCAGATAAAAAAGTCTTTATCCTTAATTAGGGCAACTTTTATAGCTTCAGCTATGCCTGATCGCCAGTCGCGGTCTGATAGCGTGCTCAAAAACAATTCATCATTAAAAACCGCGACAGGAGGGGAGAATGTACCCAGGAAGTTTTTTTTACTAAAGTAATTGATACCGTTTTTAACGCCTATGCCAGAATCATTTTGTGATAGAACAGTAGTTGGTATGCGAATGTGTTTAACACCTCTGTGGCTAATGGTAGCGGCATAACCAACCATATCTAATATGGCGCCTCCACCTATGGCCGCCACAAAGGAATGCCGGTCTATCCCGTGGATGTTAATGGCTTCCAGAACCTGATCCAGATACCTGGTATCATTCTTTACCGTTTCACCACCCGGAATAATCAATATATCCTGTATTAATTGGGTTTGGTTATGCTGGATAAAATAATCTCTTATTTGGCCGGTCAAAGCAGGATGAGTATTTGCCACGCCATCGTCAATTATAAAAAGAATTTTTTTTACCGAAACGGAAGGATTGACACTGGTTAAAAAATCATTGAAGAGTTTATTAGAAGTACCAAAAAGTGCCGATGTAAAAAAAACATCATAACTGAATTTTACAGTAAATGATTGGTGAAGCGTATCCATATATGGGTATTGAGGATGTTTATTGTTGAGCATAATGAAATCAGGTAACGGAAAAAATTTTGGACAACCATATGGATACCGGTAATAAGGCAGCGATACATAAAGCCGGGTAAATGGAGCTGAAGGTAACTGCCCAGGCTGCGTCCATTAATATTAATGATATAACCCCTGCTTTAACTGCTGCGCCGATATTTTTGCCGATCGGTTGTTTTATAGCCTTGGTTAATGGTTTAAATATCATCCATGAAAATGGCAATAGAAAAATAAGCGACCATAACCATTGCTGGTTGATAAAGGAAAAATACAGAATGGAACCTATAACTATGGCGTAAAGGGAGGCTGCTATATACAGATTTTTTTGATTACCGCCATGTACTTCGCCTCGGCTTGTCATGGTGATGGAAAATATATAAATAACCGGGATACAGGCAAGCCAGTAATGAGTGTAGAGCATAGCTGGAATTATACTAACACCCAGCAGCAGATTTAAGCCCCGGCAAATCCCCATGTTTAAGGGGCCAAAAAAGGGGTGATGTTTACTTGCTTTATTATATAACAAAGCAAAAAATGCAATGGCTAAAGCAAATATCCCTGATGTTAAACTATGCAGCGTTGCCAGTATTACGCCTGTTAAAAGCAATATGGCACCCAGTAGCGTTGCTTCTGTTATGGTGACCAAACCACTTGGGATGGCTCGTTCAGGACGCTCTATACGATCTAAATTGGCATCAAAAACATCGTTAAAGACAATCCCGCCACCATATAAACAAGCTGTTGAACAACACAGTAATACGATGGAAAGCCAATGCCCTGTAACGGTAGCTGTAAACACACCGGCAATGGCAATACCCGCTAATACATCGGCCACCGATGTGATGATATTGGCGGGCCTCATCATCCGTAAATAAATGAATAACTTCTTCACTGTGACTTTAGCTGATAATAATAGAAGATTTATCGATACGCGGTTGCTGCCCTCCGCGTAAAATTGTATTTCCCTCAAATTTTCCGCTTTGATCGATGTTTTTCGGGGTAGCGAAATCAGCTTCATCAATCTGACCGCTTTGTGCAAAGGCAGTTATGGCATTACGATAGGTTATTAACTCAATATCCTGATCGTTTAAGCCGCGCATTTTCATCAAAGCGGCAGTTTTAGGAACTGCCAGCGGGTCACTGATACCCCAATCAGCAGCTGAGTTGATCATGATACGTTCAGGTCCATATTGTGTAGCAATGTCAACCATACGCTCATTACCCATTTTTGTGAATGGATAAATGGTAAAAGCAGCCCAAAAGCCACGGTCGAGTACTTCTTTAACAGTTTCCTCATTATTATGATCAACAATCACTTTATATGGATCTAGGCCATGCTCCAAAGCAATATCCATACTGCGTTGGGTACCTCTCTTTTTATCACGGTGTGGGGTGTGGATTTGTACGGGTAAACCGGCTTCTTTGGCCAGCTCCAACTGTAAACGGTAATATTTCTCTTCAGCGGCGGTCTGGTCATCGAAACCTATTTCGCCAATACCAACCACGCCATCCTTGTAAACAAACAAAGGTAAAAGCTCCATCACCTGCTCAGCTAAAGGCTCATTATTAGCTTCGCGTGAATTCAATCCGATTGTACAGTAATGTTTTATTCCGAATTGGGATGAACGGAACCGCTCCCAACCGATCAGGCTGCTATAATAATCTCTAAAGCTGTCCAGACCAGTGCGCGGCTGACCGAGCCAAAACGCCGGCTCAATAAGGGCCACAACACCGGCATCTGCCATAGCCTGGTAATCATCGGTAGTGCGGGAAGTCATATGGACATGTGGGTCAAAAAACTTCATCCCTTTTACCGAACTTAAATCAAATGCTCCAAGAGTTTTTCTTTCTTCCTTATCTTTTTCTATCGAATGGCTACAACACATAATTATATTTTTAATTTATAGATACCTTATCCCAATTTAATGCTTTATCACTTACTACCGACTTTAATTCAGGAATATTACTTAACCATTGCTTTGCAGGCTCAAAGCTGGATTCTGAAATAGCCAGCGCTATCGCTTCTTTTTCGGCCATATCATCATGAGTAAGACCAATTTTGATGGCCTCAAAAATTTTATCATCAATAAATCCCGCCACCAATCGCCATAATGTAGGGTTTACCTTACGACCGGCCGCCCATCGTTCGCGGGCATAATCGCTAAGTATTAATGCCAGCTCTTTATTGGCC
>Ga0105239_10005373_pt1 | contig 15042 bp, 8 predicted proteins | sample KBSC44metaG_FD_92761 | JGI IMG/M metagenome (GOLD analysis project Ga0105239, IMG submission 92761) | Corn rhizosphere microbial communities from Kellogg Biological Station, Michigan, USA - KBS C4-4 metaG | ecosystem: Host-associated > Plants > Roots > Rhizosphere > Soil | place: Michigan, USA...
ACGAGAATATCCTGTTCGACGCCGGCCGCGGCGTCATGGTGCAGCTCAGCAAGGCGGGCGTTCCGCTCGGCGCCATCAACACGGTCTTTCTCACGCACCATCACTTCGACCACATCGGCGACCTCTACGATGTGATGCTGAATTCATGGATGTACGGGCGCAAGGACGAGCTGCGCATCTATGGACCGCCGGATACCGAACGGCTCGTCCACACGCTGGTCACGCAGGTCTACGACAAGGACATCACCTGGCGCGATAAGGGCGAGCCGACCTTCGGCGGCTGGAAACCTGTCGTCGCAACGGACATCGTACCGGGTCCCGTTCTCGACACTGGGCGCTGGAAGATCAGCGCCGAGCTGGTCTCGCATGGCGACGGCCTCGACATGCCGCCCGCCTTCCTCGCACGCTGGATGTGTCTCGGTTACCGCTTCGAAGCGGAGGGCAAGGTCGTTGCGATTTCCGGCGACACTGTCCCCTGCCCCGGGCTCGAGCGGCTGGCGCAGGGAGCCGACCTGCTGGTTCAGTGCTGCTTTCTCGCGACGCCGGAGATCAACAACGAGCACCTGCGCCGCCTTGCGCAATTCACCATCGCCTGCGGCGATACCGTCGGCAAGATCGCGGCCAAGGCCGGCGTCAAGAAGCTCGCGCTGACCCACCACCGGCCGCGCACAGACGATGCCATGCTGGACGCGCTGCTTGCGGATGTCAGGCAGGACTATGCGGGGCCGGTCGTACTCGGCGAGGATCTCACGCGGATCGAGGTCTGAGGGCCATCAATCAGCTCGCCTTCGAGCTCAGGACGATCCGACCTCGATCCGGAACGACAAGCTCTCTTCCGCGCCCGGCGCGATGAGCATCAGGCCCGGCTTGTCACTGAACTCGCCGTCGAGGCCGGCGGGACTGGCATAACCGCGCCAGGGCTCGATGCAGAGGAATGGCGCGCCCGATGGTTTCGACCAGACGCCGAGTTCACGAAAGCCGCGCCAGGACATTTTCAACCAGGGGCCGGTGGACGCGGCATAGCGGGCCGCATTGCTCTCGATCCGGTCGAAAATGACGGCGTCGTCGGTGAACAGGGATTCGGACAAGGGAAGCACCGCACCTTTGACCGGGCTCGGCTCCGTTGCCGGCCGCAGCAATCCGCCCTCGAGACGGCGGACGGGAGACGACTCCGCGCCCGCGAAGGTCAGCGCGTAGCTCTCCTTGGCAAGTCCCGGCTGTAGCGGCCAGTTGAAGGCGGGATGACCGCCGATCGACGCCGGCAATGTCTCCTTGCCGGTGTTGGCGATCACGAGCGTCAGGTCGAGGCCGGCATCATCAAGCGTATAAATTGCGGTCAGCCGGAACGCGAACGGATAGAGCGCGCGCGTCGTCTCGCTGTCTTCGAGCACCAGCGTGCAGCGGCTCTCGCCGCGCTCCGCCCACGCAAAGCGGCTGTCGCGCGCAAAGCCGTGCTGGGTCATCCGATACGTCTTGCCCCGGTGCCGCAACTCGTCCTTGGCGAGGCGCCCGACGATCGGAAACAGCAACGGCGCATGGCGCGGCCATTCCGGCCCCGCCTGCCAGACGAACTCGACGCCGCCCCCGTCCTTCAGCGAGCACAGCTCGGCGCCGTGCGCCTTGACGGTTGCGGTGAGCCCGCCGCTGCGGAGGGAGTGGCTGTCATCGCCCATGCGCGACATCTACACCGCGACCTCACATGCAGCAAGGCGGCGCCAGCCATGCAGCGGGCGCCTCAGCGCCCTGCAGAGCTGCGTCATATTTCTGTACCTAACGGTTGCTCCTTTGCAGTTCGTCCGCCGCCAGCTTTTTCGGAAACGCGGCCCGGATCCCCGAGAACAATTCTGGTAGCCAATTGAAATTCTTCATCAACGGCCGCTTTCTGTCGCAAAAACTCACCGGCGTTCAGCGTTATGCCGCCGAAATCGTCAAGTCGATCGACGCGCAGCTGGCGTCGGAGCAAACGCCCACCTCGCTGCGGAACGCAGACTGGCAGTTGCTGACGCCCGTGGATGCAAGCGAAGACCTTCACCTCGAGCGAATCAAGATTCGCACCGTCGGCCGCTTGCGCGGGCACGCCTGGGATCAAATCGATCTGGCCCGCGCCGCTGCGGGCGGCCGCTTGATCAGTCTGGCCAATTCCGGCCCAGTGTTCCATCGCGACCACATTGTCGTGATCCACGACGCACAGGTCTTTCGCAGGCCCGACTTCTTCAACTGGCGCTATCTGGCGGTTCACCGCACGATGGGCCGGCTGCTCGCCCGACATGCAAGCATCGCAACCGTGTCGGCTTTTTCGCGCAAAGAGCTTGCCGAGGTGCTGAAACTGTCGGCAACGGGGATCCCGGTCTTCCCCAACAGCGCAGAACATTTCGCCAAGACGAAGCCTGATCCCGGCATCATCGCCAGACTTGGGATTCAGCCACAGAAATTCTTCCTCTATGTGGGCTCGAGGACCAAGAACAAGAATCTCTCCGTCGCGATCCGCGCCGTCCAATTGCTTGATCGGGCCGACGTTCCGCTGGTCATTGTCGGCGGCGACAACAGCAAGGTCTTTCAGGACAATTCTGGCGACGGGGCTTCCGGCCTGCTGCTGGCCGGACGTCTGACGGACGGCGAGATCGCGGCGCTCTATGCGCATGCATCGGCATTCGTGTTCCCCTCGCTCTACGAGGGGTTTGGCGTGCCGCCGCTCGAAGCCATGATCTTCGGCTGTCCGGTCATCGCCTCGACCGCCGATGCGGTCGTTGAGACCTGTGGGGATGCAGCTGCGTATTTTCGCGCCAGCGATGCCGAAGCGCTGAAGCAGCTCATGCTCGAAAGATTGGCAACCGGCGCCATCTCTGATCAGGAACGCATGAGGCAGCAGGATCGCGTTGCATTCTATTCGTGGAAGAAATCGGCAAAGGCTCTGCTCGATCATCTCGCAGGTCCGGCGAATGTCGCCAGCGCGGCATGAAATTTGGACGCAACTCGCCTATCGCGTGCAAAAGCTCCCGCACAAACGTCTCGCAACTCGCGGGCCGTTGTATAGTTCCATGAAACTTTTTTGTTTTTGTAACGACTTCAAGCATGCGTAGGGCGTGGCGCAACATCACCACATCGCTGCCCCATTATCGCTACGTATTCGAGGAACTGTATCTCGCACTAGCGAACACAGAACAGGGATACAGGATGTCCGGCTCTCCGACGCAGCCTTATGCAAGGCAAACGATGAAAGTGCTGCACATCGCCGAGACGATTCGGGGCGGGATTGCGAGCTACCTGAACGAGTTGCATCCACAGCAACAGGCCAGTTTCGGCGCCGAGAACGTGCACTATGTCGTGCCCTCGGATCATCGCCGCGATCTGCCCGCGGTCGATGACAACCAGATTACGACGTTCGAACGATCCGGCCGCAGCGTCGCCGGACTATTCCAGATGTTTCGCGCGAGCATGCAGGCACTCGATGCCTTCAAGCCGGACGTGGTGCATCTGCATTCTTCGTTTGCAGGCCTCGTGCTCCGCCCCGCGCTTGCGGCCCGCTCGGACGGTCCGCGCGTGGTTTATTGCCCGCACGGCTGGGCATTTACGCGCGAGACCGGCCGCCTCAGTCATGTGGTGACAAAGGCGGCGGAGAACCTTCTCGCTCGAACGTCGGACCGAATCATCTGCATCTCCGGCGACGAGTTCAACGAAGCGATCCGCGCGGGAATTCCGGCTGACCGTCTTACCCTCGTTCATAACGGCATCTCGAAGAGCCGCACGCCGCAGCCCGTCGCGGCGGACTGGACCTCCAAGAAGGTCAAGGTCCTCTTCATCGGACGCCTGGACCGCCAGAAGGGATTCGATCTCCTGATCGAAGCGGCGCGCACGCTCGAAGATGTGCTTGATATCCGCATGATCGGCGCCTCCGTCGTCAACAAGTACGAAGGCCCGAGCGTCCCGTCCAACGTGTCGCTACTGGGCTGGCTCGACCGCCCGACCATCGAGACCCAGCTCGAGGCCGCCGATCTCGTCGTGATCCCGTCACGATGGGAGGCCTTTGGCCTCGTTGCCCTGGAAGCGATGCGCGCCGCAAAACCCATCCTGGCATTCCGCAGCGGCGCGTTGCCCGAGATCGTCGTCGACGGCGTCACCGGCGTGCTTTGCGAGCCCGTCGCCGTTCAGCCGCTCGTTGATGGTTTCCGGCGAGCGCTCGATTTCGATCTCAAGGTACTGGGACAGCGCGGCTACGACCGGTTCAAGCAGCTTTATGACGTTCAGAAGACGCATGGACAGTTGCAGCAGGTCTATGCCGAGCTCCTGCATGACGACCGGACGCCGGTCGAGGCGAAGGCGGCACTGCAATCGGATCTCTCCAAGAATTTCTGATGGCTCTACCGCTCCCACGCACCTTGGTTCGCGGCAGCTTCCGCCTTGCGAGCCTCATCGCATCCATTTTCCTGCCGGTTTCCGTCTGCGCGCAGCAGGCTCAACCGCTCGATGCCCGATTCCTGCTGGGGGTCGGCACGCATCAGGGGCTGGGTGGTCCGGTGAGCGCGCGCGGATACGTGCCTTCGGAGAACGTCGCGCAGATCAAGCAACTCGGCCTCAACGCTTTCCGCGACGATTTTCCCTGGTCCGATTTCGAGGTGGGCGGACGCCGGATGGGATTTACGCCCAGGCTCGGCAGGCTCGAGACGCAAGTCAGATCCGGCGTCGCGCGTCCCCTTCTGATCCTCGCGTTCGGCCACCATCTGGTGCCGAATTCGTCGCCACCGACGACCGATGAAGCGCGACAGCGGTTTGCCGACTATGCTGCTGCGGCAGCGCAATCGGTCGTGGCGCAGCATCCACTTTTCGAGCTCTGGAACGAATGGAATCTGGCGGCGAAGAAGGATGCCGCATTCTCACCCGAAAACTATCTGGCGCTCGCACAAGTCGCGCGGCCAGCGGTCAAGCGGGTCGCGCCGAATGCGCCTTTCCTGGTCGGAGCTCTCGGTGACGATCCGGGCTGGACATGGACGGAGAAGATGCTGCGGACCGGCATCCTTCAGTACGCGGACGGCGCCTCGATCCACCTCTACAATTTCTGCATGGGCCCGAGCAAACGCACCTCGGCCGAGATCATCGACCGGGTCACGGCGTTTCACCGTCTCGTCGGCCAGGCGAGCGGAAACCCCGATTTTCCGATCTATGTCACCGAGACAGGCTGGACCACGGCGACCAACAAATGCGGCGTCAGCGAGCAGGCCCAGGCCGACAATACGGCGCAGCTCATCTTGTGGGCAGCGACCGCGACGCGCTGGCTCAAGGGCATGTGGCTCTACGAGCTCAAGGACAGTGGAAAGAATCCATCGGAACTGGAGGACAATTTCGGGCTCTATCGTTTCGACAATTCGCCGAAGCCGGTTGCCTGTGCCGCCCAGGGCGCCTGGGCCTTCGTTCGCTCCAGCCTGAGTGCCGAACGACGCGAGCTCGCCAGCGGGGTCGTGTCGATCAATGCATCAACGGCTTCCGGCGGCAGAGTTGCGGTCTGGTCCGAGGCTCCGGACCGACGCTACGAAATCCGGCTCAAGGGCGACCAACCAGGCGCGAGCTTTGCGATGCCGTGCGACCAGACGGCAAAGGCTGCGTCCGGGGTCTGGATCCCCGTCTCGAGCACACCGGTCCTGATTGCAGCGAATGACAGTGCCGTTCCCGCCCTGGAGATAAGGCCGGCGCGGTAGACGCGATTTTTTTTGCAGACATGAGGTTGACGCGATGAAAGTTCTTTTGACATCCACGCTTTATCCAACGCCTCAGGCCCCAAAGATCGTCGGCGGCGCAGAGATCTTCGCGCGGCGTTTCGCCGAAGGCCTGGTACAGCGCGGTGACGAAGTGGAAGTGATCCGGGCCGCATCCTCGCCCGAGCAGGCGCGCGAAAGCTGCAACGGCATCAACGTCTATTCCGCGCCGGTGCAGAACATCTACATGCCCTTCACGGAGCAGAAGAACGTCGCGCTGCGCAGCATCTGGCATGCCGTCGACGACTGGCAGATGCAGGCCCCCCTGATTGCGGAGCGCATCCGGGCTTTCAAGCCGGACGTGTTGCACTCCAACAATTTGTCGGGCCTCACCACCGCGATCTGGCGCGTTGCCGCCCAGCTCGGCGTTCCCGTGCTCCATACGCTTCACGACTATTATCTGACCTGCCCGCGCTGCTCGCGATTCGAGAAGGGACGGTCCTGCGAGCACACCTGCACGAGCTGCGGAATTCTGACCTTTCATCGCAGGCGTGCCACGCATTGGCTCAGTGCCGTGGTCGGCGTGAGCGAGCGCGTCCTGTCCATTCATACCGACATGGGCATGTTCTCGGAGACGCCGATCCGCACCGTGATCCGCAACGCCTCCACCGAGCCGCCGCGCGAGCCCTATCCTCGTCCGGTCTGCACCACGGAAGTGACGTTCGGGTTCATCGGCCGCCTCACGGAGGAAAAAGGCATCGACAATTTGATGCGGGCGCTGGCTCTGCTGCCCCCGGATCGCATCCGCATGTTGATCGCCGGCCGTGTCAGCGACGAGGAGCAACGACGCCTCAGGACGCTCGCGCCGGATGCGCGGATCGAGTTCATGGGCTTCGTGGTGCCCGACGATTTCTACAAGCAAGTGGACGTGGTGATCGCCCCGTCGATCTGGCACGACCCCGGCCCGCTCGTCGTCGCCGACGCCAAGGCGGCCGGCAGGCCGCTGCTCGGAACGCGCTTTGGCGGCATGCCCGAGGTCATCGAGCACGGCATCACGGGCTGGCTGACTGGAGCCGATCCGCAATCCCTGGCCAAGAGCATGCTCGCGGTCGCAGCCGATCCGCACAAGATCGACGAGATCAGCCGGCGCCTCATCGCCGATACCAACAAGTGGATATTTTCCGACGTGCTGTCTTCATACAAGAACCTGTATGAACAATTGCGCGAACAGCGGATGTCGCACCTGCGCGCGGCCACAACCGAAGCGCCGCAGGGAGCGGCGGTCGTCGGCAAGGAGCGCCTCATTCCGCGATGACACGCCTCCTCGCGATGGCGGGCTACGTCTATCAGAGCGCCGCGGCGATCATCCTGATCTTCGCGATCAGCCATCTGTTGCCCGCTGCCGACTACACCAGCTTTTCGCTCGCGCTGGCCTCGAGCCAATTGCTCTGCGTGCTGATGTTCGAGTGGCTGCAACTCGCCGGACTGCGCTTTCTGGCCGCAGCCGGGGAGAACGAAGCGGCCCGGCTGAGGTGGTCGCTGTTTGCAGCAGGCCTGTCGAGCGCGGGCGCGCTCGTCGTGGTCGGGAGCTGCGCATCCGTGGCCAGCGCGCTCCCGACAGGGATTATCGCGCTAGGACTGGGCATATCCGTGCTTCAGGGCTTGACGGATCTCTACTTCCTGTCGGTCCGTCTGTCCGACCGGCTGGGGGTCGCGTCCTCTCTTCTTGCGCTGCGTGCCACCGCGCTTCTGGCCGGGGCCGCCGTGGGAGGAGCGATTTCGGGGACGGCTGAAGCTGCCCTGCTCGGGATTGCGTCGGGTCACATGCTTGGGCTCGTCGCCGGCCTCGTCTCGTATCGCACGCCGCTGGAGCGCGCCTCGTTGCAGGCGATGCTGACCGACTGGAAGACCTTCGCCCGCTACGGCATGCTCGCGGCGGGCGCCTCCGTCATCCATTTGTCGGTGCCGGTGCTGCTCCGTGTCATCATCATCGGCCGGCTGGGCGCAACGGGTGCCGGTGCCGGATTTTCGATCGCGCTCGACCTGCTGCAGCGTCCGTTCTGGGTCCTCAACGCCGCAATCCACACCGTGAGCTATCCCGAATTGGTCAAGGACTTCGAACACGGGACCGCCGTGAAGTCGGTTCAATCGGCGCGGCGGATGTTCGAATTCATGATCTGCACGACCCTCGTGCTGCTCGGCGGCCTGGTCGGCTTCATTCCGGATGCAGCCCGTATCCTGGTTCCGCGGGAGAGCCTTGACGGCTTCCTGGCGACGGCCCCCACGGTAGCCGCCTTCTATTTCCTGCACACACATCTCCAGGCCACCATCGCGGTGGTTCCACACCTGGAGAAGCTCGCAACCAGGCTCGTGCTCGTCGCGGCCGGCCAGCTCGCGATCGTCGCAGCCGTCGCGCTGGTCGCGGTATGGGCCGGCCTGTCGCCGCGACAGGCAGTCGGCTGCGCTTCGCTGGCCACCCTCTCAACGATCCTGATCGCGCTCGGTCCGACCCTGCGGTTCGAGGCATTCCCGCGCTGGCCGTTGGTCATGCAGGCGTTCTTGGCCGCAATCCTGATCGGATCGCTCGGCTCGATGCCGACGGAGCCCGCGACATGGCTCGCCGGCAAGATCGTGATCGCCGCGATTGCGACGGCAATCATCGGGTGGCGTGGAGATTTTCTGCTGCTGGCCCGCCGCGGCTAGTTCGTCGCGAGCCACGATGCCATCACACCGAGTGAACGGCTGAGCCATGGGACGAGGGGCTGCAGTTCCTGCACGGAACCGTTACGTCTTCTGGCCCAACCGAATGAGTCATGCCCCGGGATTCTACGGACACAACCAAAGCGGTCAAATCTATTAAATTGCTCGCCGACAAAAACGGCATCTGCCGGCTTCCTGTGCAGTCCGGTAGTGAGGACGGAGACTCGGGTAGGCTTCACTGGCCGCAACTCCGAGCACCACGACGCGTGTGGCACGCTCAAGCCGAAGCGTTCTCGCAAGGGCACGCGCACATATATTCAGCAGCGCAATTGGTGAAAATCACGAAAGCGCCTTCCTCACGTCATCCTGCCCCGGCATCGCATTCGTATTCTGCTGCAAAGAGCGAATCTGTTCCTGCACAAGGAACCCCACTTCGCTCGCGATTTGTAGCTTCTATTTTTATCTGAAATTCACACTCGACACAGAAGCTTGACCGCAAATCCCTGCGAGCAATTTTGTTCGCGCTGAAAAACTCGAGTGTGCAATGTCAGACCAGACCATCCTGTCCGCCAGCGGCTTCATCAACTCCATCGGCGTCAACACGCACGCCGGCTTCGGGTGGACCGGCTACAACAATCTCGCGCTGATGGTCGATGACCTCGAGTATCTCGGTGTCACCCATCTCCGCGACGCGATGGGGACCAGCCCGGCCGCGCAGCCCGTCGTCGACGGTCTAGCCGCTGCCGGCTACAAATTCGACTTCCTGGTGTCGTCCGCCCTGCCCCAGACAGGCACGGTCGGGCTGCAGAACTACATCGCCTCGCTCCAGAAATTCGTGACGAACCATGCGGGCAGCATCAGCGCCATCGAGGGGCTCAACGAAGCCAATCACCAGCCCTTCAGCTACAATGGCAGCTCGAGCCTCACGGCCGCGGCTCAGTTCCAGAGCGCGCTCTATCAGGCCGTCAATGCCAACGCCGCGCTCGGCAGCATCCCCGTCTACAATCTGTCACTGGCCTACAACGACCCGCAAGGCTACAGCCAGCTCGGCAACATGTCGGGCTCTGTCGACTACGCCAACGCCCACGCCTATGTCAGCACCAGCCTCAATCCGAGCAGCTCCATTGCGGCAACGCTGAGCGCCGTCATGGCGGCGGCGCCCGGCAAGCCCGTCGTCATCACGGAAACCGGCTACACCACGCAAGCCAACACCCAGTATCTCGGCGTCAACGAGACGGTGCAGGCCAAATCGATCCTGAACACGCTGACTGATGCCTACAAGGCCGGCGTCAGCGCGACTTATCTCTACGAACTGTTCGACCGTGACTCGTCCGCCGGCAATACCAATCCCGAAGCCAATTTCGGACTGTTCAACTCCGACGGGACGCCGAAGCTCGCCGCGACGGCCATTCACAACCTGACGACCATTCTGGCCGACGACGGCAAGGGCGGCCTGCAGCCGACTGATCCGTTGAACTACACCCTGAGCAACATGCCGGCCTCGGGCAACAGCATGGTGCTCGGCAAGAGCAACGGCGCCTACGAGCTCGTCGTGTGGGCGGAGCCGAAGCTCTGGAACGATTCCACCGATAGCGAGGTGTCCAACACGGCCCAGACGGTCACCGTGAATCTCGGCGGCGTGCATCATTCGGTGAAGGTGTACGACACGCTGACGGGAACCACGGCGATCGCCAGCTACACCGACGTCAGCACGATCACCATCCCGGTCAGCGATCACCCGCTGATCATCGAGATCGACGCGCCCCCGACCACTTCGACTCCGCCGGACACCCGGACCAGCATCACCGGCACGGCTGCCGAGATCGTACCGCAACTGTCCGACCTGAGCGAGTCGACCGCGCTGCAGACCATCACGCTGACCGACTCCCACGTGCTGCCGGTCGCCTCGAAGGCGACCATGGACTACATGATCGCCCACTACGGCGGCGCTCTCTCCAAGATCCAGGGCGGATACTCGTTTTCGGTGACGAATGCTGCCGCGACCTGGAGCAACACGAAGACCTATAGCGCCAGCGGAACGCTTCTGTCGAAGTCGGATACCGGCCTGAATTCGAGTGGACAGCCGACCTCGACCACCGTCGCCTACACCGACGGCTCCAAGGACCTGATCAGCTACACCAATGGCGTGCAGACGAAATTCGTTCATGTCGGCACCGACGCAACCAGGACCACCGACACCTACAACACCGCCGGAGTCCTCCTGAGCGAAGTCGTCCAGAAGTCCGACGGCTATTACTCCACCACGCTCTACACAAGCGGCGTGAAGACGGCCGGCTACGTCAAGAATGCCGACGGCTCGCAGGACAACTATACCTACGGCATCACCGGCAAGAGCTTCACCACCCAGGTTCAGCATCTCGATGCGTCCGGGAAGGTCACCTCGGTGACACGCAGCCATGCCGACGGCTCGCTGGATTCGACACAAGTCTACAACAGCGACGGCAGCAGCGTGATCACCACCTATAGCGCCACGGGCGTCAAGCTGGTCGAGACGGCCTATCATGCCGATCACAGCAAGGACGTCTGGACCTACAACATCACGGGACAGAGCTACGCGACCGAGCACGACGTCTACAATTCGACCGGCTTCCTCACCAGCCTGACGCGGCTGCACGGCGACGGCAGCCTCGCCTTCAAGCTGATCCAGACGCCTGACGGCACCAAGACGACCGATTGGTACAATGCCGCCGGCAGCCTCACCAGCGAAGTCGTGCAGAAGGCGGACGGCTATACCTCGACGACGGTCTACAGCAACGGCGTCAAGACCAACACCTATGTCAAGAATGCCGATGGCAGCCAGGACAATTACGCCTTTGGCATCACCGGCCAGAGCTACACCACGCTGATCCAGCACGTCGATCCGTCCGGCAAGGTCACCGCCGTGACCCGCAAGCATGCCGACGGCACGCTCGACTATACCCAGGTCATCAACAGCGACGGCAGCAGCGTCGTCACCAACTATGACGCTGCGGGAACGCGGACGAAGGAAACCGACTATCACGCCGATGGCAGCAAGGACGTTTTCCTCTTCAACATCACCGGCCAGACCTACACGACCGAGCACGACATCTACGATGCGACCGGCTTCCTCACCACACTGATCCGCAAGCACGCCGACGGCAGCATGGCGTTCAAGCTGGTGCAGAGCGCCGATGGGACCAAGACCACGGACTGGTACGACGCCAACGGCGTCCTCACCAGCGAGGTGCTCCAGAAGCCGAGCGGCTACAGCGCGACCACGGTGTACACCAATGGCGTGAAGACTGCGGCTTACATCACCAACGCCGACATGAGTCACGACAACTATAGCTACAACATCACCGGCCAGAGCTACACTACGCAGTACCAGCACCTCGATCCGACCGGCCAAACGACGGAGGTGACCCGCTGGCACGCCGACGGCTCGCTCGACTACACTCAGGTCGTCAACGACGACGGCAGCAGCGTGGTCACCAACTACGATACGGCCGGCGTCAAGAAGACGGAGACCGACTACCACGCCGATGGGTCGAAGGACGTCTTCCAGTTCAACATCGTCGGGCAGACCTATACGAACGAGCACGACAGCTACGATTCGACCGGCTTCCTCACCGATATCGTTCGCACCCACGCCGACAACAGCCTGGCCTTCACGCTGGTGCAGAGCGCCGACGGCACCAAAACCTCCGACTGGTACGACGCCAACGGCGTCATCACCAGCGAGGTGACGACCAAGAGCGATGGTTACAGCTCCACGACCGTCTACAACAGCGGCGTGAAGAGCGCTGCCTATATCAAGAATGCGGATGGCACGTCGGACAACTGGAATTACAACATCACCGGGCAGTCCTACACCACCCAGCATCAACACCTCGATGCCTCGGGCAAGATGGTCGAGCTCACCCGGACCCACGCCGACGGCACCCTGGACTATACCCAGGTCATCCACGACGACGGCAGCAAGCTGACCGACATCTACAACAGCGCCGGCAACAAGACCCAGGAGATCGCCAACAACGCCGACGGATCGAAGGACGTCTTCCTGTTCAACTTCAACGGACAGACCGGAACCACGCAGCACGAGAATTACAACTCCGCCAGCGCACTCCAATTCTTCGATCAGACCAAGACCGACGGCACCCACAACGTCACGGCCGTCGCCAGCGGCGTAACGATCCACGGCGGCGCCGGCAACGACGTATTCTCGGCGGCACCCAGCGCAACAACGGTGGCTTACGATCACGGCCAGGACCAGATCCTCAATTTCCAGGCCGGCGATGGCGCAACTCACGACGTGGTCCAGATCTCGAAGCTGCTCGCCGCGGACTACAGTCACCTGCAAATGACGCAGTCCGGCACGAACGCGCTCATCACGTTCTCGGCCAATGATTCGATCCTGCTGAAGAACGTCTATGTCTCCAGCCTGACGAGCCACGACTTCTTGTTCGTCTGAGCCCGACGAAATACTGCCCAGACGCGCGCCACGTCGCTGGGGGCCGGGACCATGCAGGGGTCCCGGCCCCCAGTTCTTTATCGGGCGCCTGCCTCATCGATGAGCAGAGAGCCGATTGCCATCCGCAATTGGATGGGCCCCATGAATTCTGACGACTTGCCGTGATTGCGCCGCATCGGCCCGCGCGCTTGCGAACTTGCGTCACAATTCGCCTCTAGAAGAAACACGAACCGCGCAAGGACTCCGAGGCCCGATGCAAGCCAGTGAAGCAAGACGTTTTGTCGTTCTCGACTTCTACCGCTTCGTCGCCGCGCTCGGGGTCTTCATCTTCCACCTGAAGCTGATCGACACGGGCATTTCGCCGGCCTGGAACGGGTCCTACGGCCTGTTCGTGGACATGTTCTTCATCCTGTCCGGCTTCGTGATCTCCTACTCCTATCCGTCCGATGCGCGCGGCATGCGCGCCTATTCCCGTTTCATGATCCGCCGCATCGCGCGGATCTATCCGCTGCACCTGCTGAGCCTGCTCATCTTCGTGGTGCTGATCGGCGTCGGCCTGGAGCGCACGGCGCGGTCGACCCCGTTGGACTTCCTGTATAACGTGCTGCTGCTGCAGGCCTGGGGCGTCACCGATCACCTCAGCTTCAACTCGCCATCCTGGTCGATCAGCGCGGAATTCTTCTGCTATCTGATCTTCCCGCTCTTGATGCTGTTCGCGCGCAAGCTGCATCCCCTTGCGTTGGCCGCAATCGTCGCGGCGTTGTATCTGGTCCTGGCGCACGGACATTTGCCGATCTGGCAGGAGCGGTCGCAGATGTACGGGGCCAATTACGATTACGGCATGCTCCGTGCGCTGCCGAGCTTCCTGAACGGCATCCTACTCGCGATCCTGTTCCGGTTGTCTCAGCCCTACCGGCAGAAGCGTGTGGTGTTCGCCGGCATCGCCATGTTCGGCATCTCCGTGCTCGTCCTCAACGTTTTCGCCAAGCCGGACCTTGCCATTCTGCTGTTCTCCTGCGCCATTCTGCTGACCGCAGTCGGCGAAAGCGCCTTCGCCGAGTTCCCCGGCGCCCGCCTGCTTGGACGGCTCGGCAACACCTCATATGCAATCTACATGCTGCACGATGCCGTTTTGATTGCCGTGTTCAAGCCGCTATGGACCTGGCTCGGATTGCGCCCGGATCAGTTCGGCCTCTTCGCCCTTGCCTGCTGCGTGGTGCTGACGATCGTCGCAGACCGCACCTACGCCTATTTCGAGAATCCCGCGCGGCGCCTGCTCAATCGCTTGGCCGACACCGCGCCGGTATCCCCCCGCAAGGTCCGGCCGGTGACGGCCGAGACGTCCATGCGCTTCGAGAACACGGAGCGGGCGGTCAACTGACGCCCTCCGGAAGCATCGAGGGGGTGGTGCTCAGGCGACCTTGCCGCCAGCCTCCGGCACGATCCGCATCGCACCATTGTCCAGCAACGGAGCGACGTTGGCGCGAGATAGCTCCATGACATCGGGCAGCATCTGACGGACCTGCTCGCCGGCGGCTTCGTAGGTGCCAAGGAAGTGCAGCAGAAACGCCTCGAAGCTCTCCCCGACAAGGAACTGGGCCGGCGAGAGCAACAGCGACTCGCTGATGCCGAAATGCGCGAACAGGCCCTGGAACTTGTCCTGGTAGGTGATCGCCGCCACCGGCGTGCCCTGTCCGAGGGCAGCAATCGCCAGGTGCATACGGCCGGTGATCACGCCGTCGACCAGTCCGACAACGGCCTTGATCTCGCCCGCCGACAGAACCTGGTCGACATGATGCACGTGCTCCCCAAGCGCGGGCTGAAGCCGCGCGGCCAGCGGCCGCAGGCAATTGTCATCGGCAATTCCGGGGCGGTAATCATGCGCCAGCAACAGCCAACTTGCATTGTGCTGCCGCGACAGGCGCGCCATGGCATCCGCCGCAAGCTCTATCATCCGCTCCAGCTTGGCCGGCTCCGGCTTCTTGAACAGCATCGGGTGGATGTTGAAGACGAAGACCTTGCGACCCTGCGCGCGCTGCCGTTCGACCGCGGCCGCGATCCGCTTCACTGCGCCAGTGTCGGCGCGCGGCGTCAGCATGAACGCAGAGTCGGCGACGAGACGCGCGCGCTTGCGGGCGAAATCGTCGAAACGCTGAAGCGATATCGCATCGCGCAGGTTCAGGACCACGCCCGGATCGAGCA